>ERZ1034691.359-NODE-359-length-37190-cov-12.574472_pt1 | contig 37190 bp, 32 predicted proteins | sample MGYA00520638_ERZ1034691 | MGnify/ENA primary metagenome ERZ1034691 (study PRJEB33766, sample SAMN09781763) | gut metagenome | biome: gut microbiome | host: Homo sapiens | place: Madagascar | study: EMG produced TPA metagenomics assembly of the PRJNA485056 data... | reverse complement strand
GAGACTCCCATCAGCGTTCCCGAAATGCCACCGCCGTATCCCGGCACGGGGTGCGCTTTTTTATGTTGAGCTGCTGAGGAGTCGAACAGCCCGTCCCCGCCGCAAAATTCCTCGGCGGGGTGGGGTCACCTCGCCCATAAAAAACATGGCGGGGTAGGGGCGGGGCACGCCCCGCCCGCGGTTTTACGATGTTGATAATTTTACGGGTTGGTTGGTAGGGGCGGCATATATGCCGCCCACGCAGCCATCCGGGTAAATCGACCTGACGGGTAAACCGCATTAACGGCTTCCCCCTTGGGGGAAGCTGTCACCGCAGGTGACTGATGAGGGGGCAACTGCCGGACATTTTCCCCTCATCCGGCGCGTTCCGCGCCACCTTCCCCCAAAGGGGGAAGGCTTTTTCGGCGGGCTGGGGTCACCTCACCCTACATTGCTCAACTCTGCGCAGGCGCAACGCCCTGCTTTTCGTCAATACAGAAAAATTTTCTTTTCAAACGCCCCTTGTATTGTTCACATTGTCTATTGCTTTACTGCGCTAAAGTGTGCTATACTTTAAAGCATTAAATCGGCAGTACAGAGGGACCCCTGCACCAAACAGTGGGTACGCCTGCCAAGGCTGCTGCCGAATTTGGGAGGATAAGAATATGAAAAAAATCGTTTCCGTTGCCATGGCTGCCGCAATGGCTGCCGCTCTTGCCGGATGCGGCGGTGCCGCGTCCTCGTCTGCTCCTGCTTCCTCCGCCGCTGCTTCTGCGGCGGACAGCACGACCGCCAAGACCTACACCGTCGGCATCTGCCAGCTGGTACAGCACGAGGCTCTGGACGCCGCTACCCAGGGCTTTAAGGACGCCCTGACCGCCAAGCTGGGCGATGCCATTAAGTTTGACGAGCAGAACGCCTCGGGCGATTCCGCCAACTGCGCCACCATCGTAAACGGCTTTGTTTCCAACAACGTTGACCTGATTCTGGCAAACGCCACCGCGCCCCTGCAGGCAGCCGCGCAGGCTACCGCCACCATCCCCGTGCTGGGTACCTCGGTCACCGACTACGCCACCGCGCTGGACATCTCCGACTGGACGGGTACCGTGGGCAACAACATCTCCGGCACGTCCGATCTGGCACCGTTGGATCAGCAGGCAGCCATGATCAAAGAGCTGTTCCCCGACGCCAAAAACGTGGGTCTTTTGTACTGCAGCGCCGAGCCGAACTCGGTATACCAGTGCGATGTTATGGAGGGCTACCTGACCGACATGGGCTTTACCGTAAGCCGCTACGCTTTCACCGACACCAACGACGTCACCTCGGTGTCGCAGACCGCCGCTGACGCCTCCGACGTCATCTACATCCCCACCGACAACACCGCTGCCTCCAACACCGAAGCCATCGCCAACGTGCTGCTGCCCGCCAAGGTTCCCGCCGTCACCGGCGAGGAAGGCATCTGCAGCGGCTGCGGCGTTGCCACCCTGTCCATCAGCTACTACGACCTTGGCTACGCCACCGGCGAGATGGCTGCAAAGATTTTGACCGAGGGCGCGGACGTTTCCGCCATGCCGGTTCAGTACGCCCCCAACGTCACCAAAAAGTATAATGCCGCCAACTGTGAGGCGCTGGGTCTGACCATCCCCGACGATTACACAGCCATCGGCTGATCGGTCTGACACATCACCCATAACAGCGGGAAAAGTGCAAGCTGCGCTTTGCCCGCTGTTTTGGTGCTTTCCCAAAAACAACGCAGAGGAGTTTTATTATGTCTTTCCTTACTTCCCTGATGAATTCCATGCCCGGTGCCGTTGCCCAGGGGCTTATCTGGGGCATTATGGCGATCGGCGTGTATCTGACCTACCGTATTCTGGACGTTGCCGATCTGACCGTGGACGGCTCCTTGGGTACCGGCGGTGCAGTCTGTGTCGTGCTGGTGCTTAACGGCGTACCCGTGGGGCTGGCGCTGGTCGCTGCCACCGCCGCCGGTATGCTGGCAGGGCTTGTGACCGGGCTTTTCCACACCGCCTGCGGCATCCCCGCGATTCTTGCCGGCATCCTGACCCAGCTGGCGCTGTACTCGGTCAACCTGCGCATTATGGGTACGGGTACCGGCGGCGGCAAGGCGAACCTGCCCATCAGCGTGGATAAATACAATCTGCTGGTTTCTGCGCGTTATGTGCGCGATAGGGTCCTGCACAACCCCATTTTGATTCTGGTCATTTTCTGCCTGGTGACCATCGCCGCCTTGTACTGGTTTTTCGGCACCGAGCTGGGCTGCGCCCTGCGTGCAACCGGTGCCAACCGCCATATGGCACGCGCACAGGGCATCAACACCAACGTTGCCACCGTTCTGGGGCTTATGATCTCCAACGGTCTGGTTGCGCTGTCCGGCGGTCTGCTGGCGCAGTATCAGGGCTTCTCTGACATCAATATGGGACGCGGCGCCATCGTCATCGGGCTGGCAGCCGTCATCATCGGCGAGGTCATCTTCAGCCGCGTGTTCCGCAACTTTGCCCTCAAGCTGCTGGCGTCCATCATCGGTGCCATCATCTACTATATTGTCATGAACTTCGTGCTGCGTCTGGGGCTTTCCACCGACGACCTCAAGCTGCTGACCGCCTTGGTAGTGGCTGCCTTCCTGGCAATTCCGTACTGGAAGGGCAAGTATTTCACCAAGCCCGCTGTCAAGAAAGGGGAGAAGCACCATGCTTGAGATCAAAAACGTTTACAAGACCTTTAATGCCGGCACCGTCAATGAGAAGGTTGCCCTGCGCGGGCTGGAGCTGACCCTGCAGGACGGCGATTTTGTCACCGTTATCGGCGGCAACGGCGCGGGCAAGTCCACCATGCTGAACGCCATTGCCGGTGTGTGGCCCATTGATATGGGCAAGATCCTCGTGGACGGGCAGGACATCACCCGCCTGCCGGAGCATAAGCGCGCACAGTACATCGGGCGCGTGTTCCAGGACCCCATGATGGGTACCGCCGCCACCATGCAAATTGACGAAAACCTGGCGCTGGCTGCCCGGCGCGGTGCCAAGCGCACGCTGCGCATCGGCATCACCAAAAAAGAGCATGACGAATACTACGAGCTGCTGAAAACGCTGGATTTAGGGCTGGAAAACCGTATGACCAGCAAGGTCGGCTTGCTTTCGGGCGGGCAGCGTCAGGCCGTGACCCTGTTGATGGCAACGCTCAAGCGCCCCAAGCTGCTTTTGCTGGACGAGCATACCGCCGCGCTGGACCCTAAGACCGCCGCCAAGGTGCTGGAGCTTTCGCAGAAGATCGTCAGCGAGAACCACCTGACCACCCTTATGATCACCCATAATATGAAGGATGCCATCAAGTATGGCAACCGGCTGATCATGATGCACGAGGGACACATCATTTACGATGTGCGCGGCGAGGAAAAAGCCAACCTGCAGGTCAGCGACCTGCTGCAGCGGTTTGAGCAGGTCAGCGGCGGCAGCTTGGACAATGACCGTATGCTGCTGTCGTAAGCAAAATTTTACAATGCGTCCGCCTGTGCGGACGCATCATTGTGTCAAAAGACCACATCCTTGATCCATTAAATGTGTAGGGGCGACCATTGGTCGCCCGTCAAATTGACGCATCATCGCGTTTTTCTTGGCAGTTTTCTTACAAGATAACCGGGCACGGGCGAGCAATGCTCGCCCCTACTAGTGTGGTAAATTCTAAAGCTTTACTTTTAGTTTTAACGGACTAGTAGGGGCGGGGCACGCCCCGCCCGCGACCACATACTGTAATGAATATAATGGGTTGGCTTGTAGGGGCGGCATATATGCCGCCCGTTGCAACCGTCCCGGTAATGCGACGCAACGGGTAAACCTCACGGGACGCATATATGCGTCCCCTACAAACCTGCCAAAAAAGGTGAAGTTTTAATTTTAACGTGCCTACTACAAGAGTTTTTCGGGCAGTAATGTAGGGTGCGTGTCTATCTCCGCGCTAAGTTCTGTCGGCTAAGTTGCACGGAACGGTCAAGACCGTTCCCTACAAACCAGCCGAAGGTTCTCAATCGTCCCGCTAGGTTTATCGACAGTCTAATGCGTCCGCCTGTGCGGACGCATTTTTTGTTGCGGTTTTGCCCTGTGCGGTTTGTAACCAAATTGTAATCTATAACAATTTGTGAAAAACCATACCCAAAGGCGCCCATCTGTGTTATAATACCCATTATATACTGAATATTGTGGGTGCGACCGGGTTTTCTGCAAGACCTTGTCCCGCCTTTTGATCTAGGAGGTCACAGTACCATGAGTCACGATAACTCCCGCCGTTTGGCAGAACTCAGCCCCACGCAGCGCAAGGCTTGCATCGTGCTGGCAGCCTGTGCGGCGGCTCTTATTGTCAGCATCATCGCCGCTTCGTTTTTGGCAAAGCCGTCCTCGGGCGGCAAAAAGGGCGGCTACGACCCCGACGCCTACCCGCTGGACACCAGCCTGTCCGCCGTGCTGGGCGCCACCACCGCTGACGACAGCTACATCACCTCCAGCGTATTTGCCGGTGACCAGACGGCGGTCACCCTCTCGCAGGACAGCCGCATCACCTTGGACCAGTACGTCGGCAAGGACGGGCTTCTGGTCGCGCAGGTGGGACGCGAAAGCTGCGTCAACTTTGAGGAGGACTCCAACTCCTACACGCTGCTGCAGGCCATTGCCAAAATGAAGCCCCGCCGCGTCATCGTGACGCTGGGCAGCGCCGATGCCGCCGCCGGCACCGATGTTTCCGCCTTCCTGACCGACTACAAGCAGCTTTTGCAGAACATCAAGGCAGCCTACTCCTACTGCGATGTCATCGCCGCCGGTGTTGTGCCTGTGACGGAAAGCTCCACCAACGCCGCCGCCACCCAGACGCTGATCGACCAGTACAACCAAGGCATTGCCGCCCTGTGCGAGGATCTGGACTGCAAATATCTGAACACCGCCGAGGTTTTAAAGACCGACTCCGGCTATGGGGAGGACACCTATTTCTCCGGCAACGGGCTGTCCCGCTCGGGTGCCACCGCCTTGGCAAACTACATAATGAACCACGCCTATCAGACTGACGACCGCCGCCCGGATACCAACGATATTCCCAAGCGCGCCGCCGCTGCTGTGGGCGTTGCCACGCCGACCCCCACCCCCACGCCGGAACCCATCGTGTACAGCTATGAGGTGGAGGATAAAAGTAAGGGCAGCCTGACCGGCAACGGTCAGACCAACGTTCCTGCGCTGGAAATCGAGGCGCAGGAGGGTGACAGCATCACCGTTACCGCCGTGGCAGCCGAGGGCTATGTTTTCTATAAATGGAGCGACGGCGTCACCGATGCCAAGCGTGTGGACGTAGTTTCCCGCGCGGGCAAGTCCGTCAAGGCGATGTTCAACGACGCCCGCGTCGAGGTCAAGCTTGACCGCTCCGACGTAACCATCAAGAAGGGCGAGAGCGTGACCGTCACCGGCTTTGTCAAGCTGGGCGAGAAGGACTACGATTCCTCCAAGCTGCAGTGGGCCGTCAACGGCGAACTGCAATCCAACGGCAGCTCCTACACCTTTAAGGGCGACAACGCCGGTACCTACACCATCAAGGCGGGCATTGAGATCAATGGCACCTACGCCAGCGCCGAGTTCAAGGTGACCGTGCAGGCTGACCCGACCACCGTTTCCATCTCCTACAGCACCAACGAAATCGCCCCCGGCGGAAGCGTCAACCTGACCGCCAAGGTCGAAAACCCCAACGGTAACACCACTTGGAGCTGCGACGGCAGCGGCTGGACTGCCAGCGGGGACACCGCCTCCTTCAGCGCCGATGCCACCGGCACCTATACCATCCATGCCAAGAACAACGGCGTGGACGCCACTGTGACCATCACCGTCAAAGCCCCCGCGCCGACCACAAACCCGAACCCGCCCTCGGATTCCGGCACTGAGTCCGGCTCCGATTCCGGTGCCAGTTCCGGCACCACCGATTCCGGCAGCAGCACTGAAGGGCAGTGACCCCGCGCCCCGCTTCGGCATATACTGAAGCGGAGGTGACCCGCTATGCTCTACTTTTTTGAATGTGAAGAAGGCTTCGTCCCCGACAACGGGCAAAACGATGTGACCAACGGCAGCGTGGAAAATTTCCCGCCCGATGCCCCCGTACCCGAGGAACTGCCGGAGGAAGCCCCAACCCAAGGCAACACCGCATAATTCCCGCCCGGCGGTTTTCAGCCCCGCTGCGGCGGCTGCGGCATTTCGTTGCCCGAACGAACAGGAGTAACCCCAAAAATGGCCATTTATACCTGTGTTTTACTGGACGTGGACAACACGCTTCTGGACTTTGACGCCGCCGAGCGTCAGGCACTGACCGATATGCTGACCGAGTACGACCTGCCCCACGATGCCGCCGCCTGCGAAACCTACCACGCCGTCAACCGCGAGCTGTGGGACGCTCTCGCCAAGGGGCAGCTGACCCGCAAGCGGTTGTTTCAGGTGCGGTTTTCCCGCTTTATGCAGGCAGTCGGCGTGCCCGACAACGGCAAGGGTGCCGCCATGAACGACCGCTACGAGGAGCTGCTTTCCACCCATGCCGACTTACTGCCGGGCGCGCTCACCGCGCTGGAGGAACTCGGCGAGGTGGCGACCCTTGCCATCGTGTCCAACGGCTCGATTTCCGTGCAGGAGCCGCGCATTGCCGCCTCCGGCATTGACCGCTTTATGGACGGCATTTATATTTCCGAAAAAATCGGTGCCGCCAAGCCCAGCGCCAAATTCTTTGAGTATGCGCTGCGCGACCTCGGCATTACCAACCGCCGCCGCGTGCTGGTGGTGGGCGACGACCTGCTGGCTGACATCAAGGGCGGCATCAACGCCGGGCTGGACACCTGCTGGGTCAACTTTAAAAATCAGGAAAACAATACCGGCATCCAGCCCAAGTACACCGTTACCTCCTTTGAGGAGCTGTACCGCATCGTCATGGAGCCGGAGGAGCTGGAAAATCTGGGCGTGCGCAACCGCCGCCACAGCAACGAAGCCCTGTAACATCCCGTACCGCTGCTTTTTCGGCAGCGGTATTTTTGAGAAAAAAGGAAACACAACTATGCTGCTGGAACTGAAAGATTTAGGCAAAAGCTTTGGCGAGCACGAGGTGCTGCGCGATGTCAACGCCACCATCGAAAAAGGGGACCGCATCGGTATGATCGGCGCCAACGGCACCGGCAAAACCACGCTGCTGCGCATTCTTTGCGGCGAAAGCCTGCCCGATAGCGGCGACGCGGCGTTCGGCACCGGCGTGACTGTGGGGTATCTGGAGCAAAACGCCCGGCTGGACCCCGACCTTGACATTTACGCCACCATGAAGCTGGTGTTTGCCCCGGCGCTGGACGCCTTGTCCCGCATGGAAGCCCTGCAGGCGCAGCTGGCGCGCACCCCCGACGATGCCGCACTGACCGAGCAGATCGCCCACTGCACCGCCGTGGTGGACGCGATGGACGCCTACAATATGGACACCCAGATCAAAAAGGTCCTCAACGGTATGGGCTTTCCCGCCGAAACCTGGCAAAAGCCCGCCGGGGTGCTTTCGGGCGGCGAGCAGACCCGCCTGCGCTTGGCGCGGCTGCTGGTCGAGCGCCCCGACCTTCTGATTCTGGACGAGCCTACGAACCATCTGGATTTAGAAACCATGGCATGGCTGGAAGCCTACCTGCGCAGCTACCGCGGCGCGGTGCTGGTGGTCAGCCACGACCGCTATTTTCTGGACGCCGTCTGCACCCGCATCTGGGAGCTGCGCGGCAAGACCGTGCTGACCTACCGCGGCAACTACTCGGCGTATCTGCCCCAGCGCGAGGCCGCCGACGAGCGCCAGCAGAAGCTGCACGATGCCGCCGTGGAAAAGGCCGCCAAGCTGCAGGATTATGTGGACCGCAACCTTGTGCGCGCCTCGACCACCAAGATGGCGCAGAGCCGCCGCAAGCAGCTGGAAAAGCTGGAAATCGTCGAAGCCCCTGTCAACGAGGCGCGGGAGCTGAACTTCCGCTTTACCTACGACATCGAGCCGTATGACGAGCTGGTCATTATGAAAAACCTGTCCATCCGCATCGGGGAGCGCACCCTGCTGGACACGCTGGACTATGTCGTACACCGCGGGGACAAGCTGGTCATTGCCGGTCCCAACGGCACGGGCAAATCCACGCTGCTGCAGGTGCTGGACGGCAAGCGCCGCCCCAGCGGCGGTATGGTGCGGCTGGGTACGGGCGCCAAGGCGGGCATTTTTACCCAGCAGCAGGCACACCGCGCCGGGCGTGTCATTGATGCCATCTGGAACCAGTACCCCCGCTTTACCGAGCTGGAGGTGCGCAGCCATCTGGCACGCTTCGGCTATCGGGGCGAGGAGGTCTTTAAGGACTGCGCATCGCTTTCGGGCGGTGAGCTGGCACGCCTGCGCTTTGCCGAGCTAGCGCTGGAACGCCCCAACCTGATGTTTTTGGACGAACCTACGAACCATTTGGACATCTATATGCGCGAAAGCCTGACCGAGGCGCTTGCCGCCTACACCGGCACGCTGCTGCTGGTCACCCATGACCGGTACCTGATGCAGACGCTGGGCTGCCCGATTTTGTATCTGGAAAATGGGCAGGCGCTGTTTTACCCCAACCTGGAGGCACTGCAAAACCGCGAGCAGGGCAAGACCACCGAGCAGCAAAAAGCCGCCGACACCGCCAAAAAGCAAGCCTACGGCAAAGAGCAGCGCCGCCGCCGCGCCGAGGTGCGCGCCCGCATCAAGGCGGTGGAAACCGAAATCGAGGAGCTGGGCGCGCGCATTGTCGAGCTGGAAAACGACATCAACGCCCCCGAGGTGCTGCGCGACCATCTGCTGCTGCGCGATAAATGCGATGAGCTGGACGACACCCGCTTCCACCAGCAGGAGCTGTTTGACGAGTGGGAAAAGCTCGCCGAGGAACAGGAGTCCTACGAGGCAGAAGGGGAGTAACCCCCGCCGCCCTTTGGGGCGGGTACAGCTTGTAGAAAAAGCCCTTTTACGGGTAGAAATGTAGGGCGCGTGTCTTGACCGCGCCGCACCGCTGGCTGCGCGCAGCGCATAAAATCGCGCCGAATGGCGCGTTCTCGCGTGAAATCGTACTATCGGCTAGACTGCACGGAACGGTCAAGACCGTTCCCTACAAACCTACCGAAAATTCGCAATCGCCCATTCAGTTTATCGACAGTCTGCATCCGCCCTTCGGGGCGGATATTTTTTTGGCAATCTTTTTCGTCAACTACTGTACAAAAAACCGACCTTACGCTATAATACTAGTAAGTATCATTCGGAAGGGAGCGTCCTGTTTTGTCTGAATTTTCCGTGTCGCTGGCAAAGCTCGCCAGCGAAGCCAACCTGACCGTTGCCTACACCCCCTGCGAACTGGAAAAAATCAAGGTCACCGCTACCGAGGCCAGCCGCCCCGGTATGCTGCTGGCCGGCTACTACGAAAACTTTGACTGCCACCGCCTGCAGATCATCGGGCTGACCGAAATGTCCTATCTGGAGGAAATTTCGCCCAGCCTGCGCAGGACCCACCTGGAAAAGTTGTTTGAGTTCCAGCCGCCCGCCGTCATTTTGTCCCGCGGGCTGCAGCCGCTTTCGGAAATGATGCAGTTTGCCAAGCAGTACGGCGTACCCATCCTGCTTTCGACCGAGATGACCTCCGCCCTGATGGGCGTGCTGATCACCACGCTGAACACCGAGCTGGCACCCCGCATCACCCGCCACGGCGTGCTGGTGGAGGTCTACGGCGAGGGCATCCTGATTTTGGGCGACTCCGGCGTGGGCAAAAGCGAAACCGCCATTGAGCTGGTCAAGCGCGGTCACCGCCTGATTGCCGACGATGCCGTTGAGCTGCGCAAGATCAGCTACCGCAAAATTCTGGGTACCGCGCCCGCCAACATCCGCCATTTTATCGAGCTGCGCGGCATCGGCATCATCAACGTTGCGCGGGTGTTCGGCATCGGCTCGGTGCGCTCCAGCGTGGAAGTCGAGATGGTCGTCCAGCTGGAACCGTGGGACCGCACCAAAAACTACGACCGCACCGGGCTGGAAACCGACTACTACGACATTCTTGGTGTCAAGATCCCCAGCATTCTGATCCCCGTTATGCCCGGACGCAACCTTGCTGTCATTCTGGAAACGGCTGCCATCAACAACCGCCAGAAGGAAATGGGCTACAATGCCGCCAAGGAGCTGCTGGCGCAGCTGGGATTGCAGGACGATATTTCCCTGTAAAGACCACACAGAAAGAGAAGGCACCTACATTTTATGCAATTGATTGCAGATCTTCACACCCACACCCTTTGCGCCTCCCATGCGTTCAACACCTTAACGGAAATGACCACCGCCGCCCATGAGATGGGTCTTGCGGCGCTGGCGCTGACCGACCACGCGCCCGCCATGCCGGACGCACCGCACATCTGGCATTTTGCCAACCTCAGCGCCCTGCCGCGCCGCCAGAACGGCGTCGCCGTTCTCTATGGAGCCGAGGTCAACGTTATGGACACCAAGGGCGGGCTGGATCTGCCGCAGACCATGCTGGCCGGTATGGACTGGGTCGTTGCCTCCATCCACAGCCCCTGTATGCCCGGCGTGCTGACCTGTAAGGAGGCGACCCGCCTTTGGCTGGCGGTTGCCGAAAACCCTTATGTGGACTGCATCGGTCATTCCGAACAGCAGAATTACCGCTACGATTACGACACCGTGGTCAGGGTCTTTGCCCAGAACCGCAAGGTCGTGGAGCTGAACGGCAATTCCGCCAACGTGCGCCGGGACGGCATCCCCAATATGCGCCTGCTGCTGGAAGCCTGCGCCAAATACGGCTGCCGCATCGCCGTAAACAGCGATGCCCACAGTGTTCCCCAGCTGCAAAATAACACCCGTTCTTTAAGCGCCCTGCTGGACGAAGTGCAGTTCCCGCAGGCGCTGGTCGTCAACGCCACAGCACAAAATCTTGTCAACGAACTGAAAACGCACGGGCGCGCCTGTGCGGACGAAATAGGAGGAATTATATTATGAGCAAGTATACCATCGGTATTGATCTGGGCGGCACCACCATGACCGCCGGTCTGGTGGACGAAAACTACGACATTGTGGGCAAAATCACCTGGGCGACCCGCCTGCCGCGCCCCGCTGCCGACCTGGAAAAGGCACTGGCAGACCTGTGCCGCGCCGTCGCACGCGAGAATAAAGTCCCGTTCTCCGACATAGCCTATGTGGGCATCGGCACGCCGGGCAGCGTCAACTTCAACACCGGCTTTGTCGGCTTTAACACCAACTTCGGCTATCACGACTGGAACCTCGGTCCCGATATGGAAAAGCTGCTGGGCTGCAAGGTCTATGTCGAAAACGACGCCAACGCCGCCGCCTACGGCGAGTACATCGCCGGCGGTGCCAAGGGCTACCAGAACGCCGTCATCATCACGCTGGGTACCGGCATCGGCAGCGGCATCATCCTGAACGGTAAGATCCTGCGCGGCTTCAACTTTGCCGCCGGTGAGATGGGTCACCATGTCATCGTCAAGGACGGCATCCAGTGTACCTGCGGACGCCGCGGCTGCTGGGAGCGCTACGCCTCCGCCAGTGCGCTGACCCGCGAAACCAAAACCGCCATGGAGCAGCACCACGACAGCCTGATGTGGAAGATCGTCCCCGACATTGACCACGTCAACGCCAAGACCTCCTTTGATGCCGCCGAGCAGGGCGATGAAATTGCCAAGCAGGTGCTGGCAAGCTGGATGGAGTACGTCGGCTGCGGCATTGCCAACGTCATCAATACCTTCCAGCCGGAGGTTATCTGCATCGGCGGCGGCGTGTCCAATCAGGGCGAGGTGCTGCTGGCACCCGTGCGCGCCTACGCCGAAAAAGAAACGCAGGGCATCACCTCCGGCAACTTCCCCAAAATCTGCGCCTGCACCCTGCGCAACGACGCCGGTGTCATCGGCGCAGCCACGCTCGCCGGTTCCATTTGACAAACAGGAGGAACTATGCAGCAGCAAACTGCAGTTACCCTTCGGCAGGCGCTCGGCAACGCCGCCCTGCCTTTTTCCGAGCAGGAGCCGTTGGCCCCGCACACGACCTTTCGCATCGGCGGGGCAGCCCGCTTTTGGCTGACACCCAAAAATACCGCACAGCTGCGCGAAATGCTGGCGCTTTGCCGCGCCCACGGCGTGCGGCGGTATCTGCTTGGCAACGGCTCCAACACGCTGTTTTCAGACGAGGGGTTTGACGGTGCCGTGATCGATTTGCGCGGCATCGACGCGCCCGTCGTCTGCGAGAGCCAACCCGACGGCACGGCCGTTCTGACCGTCAGCGCCGGGTCCACCTTGGGGCGGCTTTGCGCCGAGGCACAGCGCCGCGGCTTGACCGGGCTGGAATTTGCCTGCGGCATCCCCGGTACCGTCGGCGGTGCCGTATATATGAACGCCGGCGCCTACGGCGGCGAGATGAAGGACGTGCTGACCGAGGTCACCTTTTTGAACGAGGACGGCGCACTTTGCACGCTGCCCGCCGCCGAGCTGGCTTTGGGCTACCGCACCAGCGTGTTTGAGCAGCACCCCGCATGGTGCATTGTTTCGGCGCGGGTGCGGCTGACGGCAGGGGACAAGGATGCCATCACCGCACAGATGCAGGACTTTTTGCAGCGCCGCCGGGACAAGCAGCCGCTGGAATGGCCCAGCGCCGGCAGCACCTTCAAGCGCCCGCAGGGTGCCTTTGCGGGCAAGCTCATCGAGGACTGCGGGCTGCGCGGTCTGCAGGTGGGCGGCGCGCAAATCAGCGAAAAGCACTGCGGCTTCGTCATCAACCGGGGCGGCGCGACCTGCGCCGACGTGCTGGCGCTGACCGAGCAGGTCAAGCGAGTCGTCCGGGAAAAGACCGGCTTTGTTTTGGAACGAGAAATTCGCGTTGTAAAGTAATTTTTACGGGGAAACCTATGAATTTTGTAATTGTTACGGGTCTGTCCGGTGCGGGCAAGTCGATGGCTGTCAATGCGCTGGAGGACATCGGTTTTTTCTGCATTGATAACATTCCCGCCGCGCTGCTGCCGCGTATTGTGGACTTTGCCCTGCAGGGCGAAAACCAGCTTTCCCGCGTGGCGGTCGTTATGGACGTGCGCGGCGTGCGCTCCGGCGAGGAGCTGAACGCGGCGCTTGCCGATCTGGATGCCAAAAAAATTGATTACGACATCCTGTTTCTGGATGCCAACGACGCCGTCATTCAGCGCCGCTACAAGGAAACCCGCCGCCAGCACCCCATCACCATCGCGCAAAAGGTACCCATCACCGAGGCGATCCACCGGGAACGCGCCCTGCTGCAGCCGTTGCGCGACCGCGCAAAATATGTCATAGACACGTCACTTCTTTCCACCGCACAGAACAAGGAGCGCGTCTGCAGCCTGTTTTTGGACAAGGGCGAAAGCCCCATGGCGCTGACCGTGGTTTCCTTCGGCTTCAAGTACGGGCTTCCGCAGGAGGCCGACCTTGTGCTGGATGTGCGCTGCCTGCCCAACCCCTTCTATGTGCCGGAATTAAAGCACAAAACCGGGCTGGATGCCGAGGTGTATGATTATGTGATGTCCTTCCCCGAGGCGCAGGAGCTTTTGCATCGGTACGAAAATTTTCTTGCCTATGCACTGCCGCTGTATATCAAGGAGGGCAAAAGCCAGCTGATGATCGCGGTGGGCTGCACGGGCGGCAAGCACCGTTCCATCACTTTTGCGCGCAAAATCGCAGAATTTTGCCAAAAGCAGGGCTATACCCCCGCCGTTTTGCACCGCGATGCCGCCCGAACACTGTAAGCATAGGAGAACCAAGCCTTGAGTTTTTCGCAAGAAGTCAAAAACGAAATCCTGCGCCATAAAATCACCAAGTCCTGCTGCACCGTGGCCGCCGCCTATGCGGTGGCCTGTTTTGGTAAATATTTCGATGACCGGGGTGTCGTGCTGCAAACCGAAAACGAGGGCGTCGCCGCCTTTGCCCAAAAGCTTTACCGCCGCTGCGGCATCCAAGGCAGCGTGCTGCGCAAGGAGCGCCCGACCGGCTGCGTGTACGAGTTCAGCGTCAAGGACCCCGCACAAGTCACAGCACTGCTGGCGCTGTTCGGGCATACCGGCAAGGAGCCGACCCTGCGCATCCGCCCCGACCACTTCAAGTGCCAAAATTGCGTACAGGCGTTTATTTCTACCGCATTTTTGTGCTGCGGCACCATGACCGACCCCGAAAAAAGCTACAATCTGGAGTTTTTGTCCACCCGGCATTACCTCTCCCAGCAGCTGGAGGCCATGCTTGCCGAGCATCATTTTTACCCCCACCGCGCGCTGCGCAAGGGCTCCAACACCGTGTACATCAAGGCCGCCGACCATATCGAGGATCTTCTGACCTTTATGGGCGCGGGCGGCGCTGCCATGCGCATTATGGAGCAGCGCGTCTACAACGAGATGCGCAACAAGACCAACCGCCTTTCCAACTGCGAAACCGCCAACATCGGCAAAAGCGTGCAGGCCGCCGTGCAGGTGCAGCTTGCCATTGAGCAGCTGCGCGCCGCCAACGCCTTGGACACCCTGCCGGAAAACCTGCGTCAGACCGCCGAATTGCGTATGCAGTACCCCGATCTGCCGCTGGCAAAGCTTGCCGAAAAATTTGACCCGCCCGTAAGCAAGGCGGGGCTTTCCCACCGGATGAAACGCATTCAGGAGGCTGCCGCCCGCCTGCAGCCCCGCACCACCGAAAAGGACGCGAACCATGTCTGATGTGACCCAACGCCAATTTACCCACCTGCATGTGCATACCGAGTACAGCCTGCTGGACGGTGCTTGCCGCATTGACCGTATGTTTGACCGCTTAAAGGAGATGGGGCAGACCGCCTGCGCCATCACCGACCACGGCGTTATGTACGGCTGCGTGGCATTTTTTGACGCCGCCAAGGCGGCGGGCATCAAGCCCATCATCGGCTGCGAGGTGTACGTTGCCACCCGCACGCGGTTTGACAAGGTCAACCGCATCGACGGCAACAACCACCTTGTGCTGTTGTGCAAAAACGAAACCGGCTACAAAAACTTAATTAAAATGGTATCCGCCGGTTTTACCGAGGGGTTCTACTCCAAGCCGCGCGTGGATAAGGAGCTGCTGGAAAAGTACCACGAGGGTCTGATCTGCCTGTCGGCGTGTCTGGCGGGCGAGGTGCCGCAGGCGATTCTGGCAGGAGATTACGAGCGCGCCAAGCAGACCGCCCTGTATTTCCGCGATCTGTTCGGAGCGGGAGACTACTATCTGGAATTGCAGGACCACGGTCTGGAGGAGGACTCGGTCGTGCTGCCGCAGCTCATCCGCCTTGCGCGCGAAACCGGCATCCCGATGGTCGCCACCAACGATGCGCACTACATCAGCCGCGATGACGCCAAGATGCAGAGCATCCTTCTGTGCATCCAGACCGGCAAGACCATTGCCGATGCCGACCGCATGGAATTTCAGACCGATGAGTTCTACCTAAAAAGCACCGACGAGATGTACGATTTGTTCTCTCTGGTGCCGGAAGCCTGCGAGAACACCAACAAAATTGCGGAGCAATGTAATTTTTCCTTCACCTTTGGCGACACCAAGCTGCCCTACTTCAAAGCGCCCGACGGCATGGAAAACCAGGCCTACTTTGAAAAGCTCTGCTACGAGGGGCTGGAGCGCCGCTATCCCGGCAAGGTCACCGACGCCCTGCGCGAGCGCCTTGCGTATGAGATCAACGTCGTCAAAACGATGGGGTACACCAACTACTACCTCATCGTCTACGACTTTATCAACTACGCCAAAAGCCGGGATATCCCGGTCGGTCCCGGGCGCGGCTCGGGCGCGGGCAGCCTTGCCGCCTACTGCGTGGGCATCACCGACATTGACCCCATCCGCTACAATCTGATTTTTGAACGCTTCCTCAACCCTGAGCGTGTTTCCATGCCCGACTTTGACGTTGACTTCTGTTACGAGCGCCGTCAGGAGGTCATCGATTACGTCAACGAAAAGTACGGGCGCGACCATGTGGCGCAGATCGTCACCTTCGGCACCATGGCAGCCCGCGCCGCCGTGCGCGATGTCGGGCGCGTGATGGGGCTGCCGTATCAGGACGTGGACAAGGTCGCCAAGCTCATCCCCATGGAGCTGAAAATGACGCTGAAGAAGGCGCTGGAGGTCAGCCCCGACCTAAAGGCGCTCTACGAAGCCGACAGCCAAGTCCACGATTTGATCGACACTTCGTTAAAAGTCGAGGGGATGCCCCGCCACGCCTCCACCCACGCCGCGGGCGTTGTCATCACACGCGAGCCTGCCACCGAATATGTGCCGCTTTCCACCAACGACGGCTTGCCCGTGACCCAGTTCAATATGGTGGAGATCGAGCGTCTGGGGCTTTTGAAGATGGACTTCCTCGGTCTGCGCACGCTGACCGTCATCCACGATACCGAAACCGCCGTGCGCCGCCGCGAACCGGATTTCCGTATGGCGAACATCGACTACGACGACCCCGCCACCTACGCCATGCTTGCCAAGGGCGAAACCGAGGGCATCTTCCAGCTCGAATCCACGGGTATGACGCAGGTGCTGGTCGGTATGCGCCCCAAAAATCTGGAAGATATCATCGCCCTGATTTCGCTCTACCGCCCGGGTCCGATGGATTCCATCCCCACCTATCTGCGCAACCGCCGCGAGCCGGACAAGATCACCTACAAGACCCCCAAGATGGCGCACATCGTCGATGTGACCAACGGCGTGGTCATTTATCAGGAGCAGGTCATGCAGATCTGCCGCGAGCTGGCGGGCTTCAGCTTCGGGCAGGCCGATAACGTGCGACGCGCCATGAGCAAGAAAAAGCTCAAGGTCATGGAGGCGGAGCGCGAGCATTTTGTCCACGGCTGCACCGAGCCGGGCAAGGAATGCAACGGCTGCGTCAAAAACGGCATACCGGAGGCTGTTGCCAACGAAATCTACGATGATATGATCAGTTTTGCATCGTATGCCTTCAACAAATCCCACGCCGCCTGCTACGCCTATGTGGCGTTCCAGACCGCCTACCTCAAATGCCACTATCCGCAGGAGTTTATGGCAGCCCTGCTGACCAGCGTGCTGGACAACACCACCAAGGTCATTGAATACACGACCGAGTGCCAGCGTCTGGGCATTACCGTGCAGCAGCCCGACATCAACGTATCCCGCGGCGGATTTACCGCCGACGGCGGCAGCATCCGCTTTGGTCTGAACGCCGTAAAAAGTGTGGGGCGCGGGCTGATCGACGCCGTGGTGCGCCTGCGGGCAGGGGAGCCGTACCGCAGCCTGTACGACTTCTGCAAGCGGCTGCGCGGCAACGAGCTGAACCGCCGCGCACTGGAAAACCTCATCAAGGCCGGCGCCTTTGACCGGCTGGAATCCAGCCGCCGCGCCATGCTGGAAAGCGTGGAGGGTATATTAAAAAGTATAGAAACCGACGCCCGCCAGAATCTGGAGGGGCAGATGGATCTGTTCGGTATGCTCAGCGGCGACGCTGCGCCCGCCAACGAGTTCCGCGTGCCTGATATGCCGGAGTACACCACCTCCGAGCTGCTCAAGATGGAAAAGGAGGTTTCGGGGCTGTACCTGTCCGGTCACCCGCTGGACGCCTACCGCGCACAGATCGCCCAAATCTCCACCTGCACGGTTGCCCAATTGCAGGGCGAGGACGCCAAGCAGTTCGACAACCAGACGGTAACGCTGGTCTGCATCGTGGTCAGAAACAAAATTATGACCACCAAGTCCAACACCCTGATGGCGTTCACCACCGTGGAGGATCTGACCGGCACGATGGAGCTGCTGATCTTCCCCCGCGTGCTGGCAGACTGCCGCGCCGTATTGCAGGAAAACGCCGTCATCGTGGCAAACGGGCGCGTGTCCGTAAAAGAGGAAGAACCCGCCCGTCTGGTGGTGGACGGCATCCAGCCCATTGACAGCTACGACCCTGCCGCCAGCTTCGGGCGCAACCGCGTGCAGCGGGTGCAGCGCGAGGTCAGCGGGGAAGGGGTGAACGGTTACTTTTTGACCGTACCCTCCCGCCAATGCGCCGAGATGCATAAAATTGAAAACCTGCTGTGCAACATCTTTGACGGCGGCACCGCAAGGGTGTATTTCCGCTTTGCCGACACCGGGCAAAAGATGCTGGCGCGGCATATGGCAGTGGTCGATGACCCGCTGCTGCGCGCCGAGTTAGCGCAAATTTTGGGGGCAGACAACGTAAAAGTGCAGAATTTGCCCAATCCTGCAAAATAAATCCATACACTTTGAGAGAATTGTCCATAATCGTTAGGCACTTCTTGTGGTATAATGAGGTTGTTGTATGGATTGTTAAAAAATTATTCTATTGTTTCCAATATGCCGGCTTTCACTGCGTCCGGCATTTCCCCAAAACAGGAGGGATTTTCTTATGGCTAAAGAAATCAAGACGATCGGTGTTCTGACCAGCGGCGGTGACGCGCCCGGCATGAACGCAGCCGTCCGTGCCATTGTTCGCGCCGGTATCAGCAAGGGCTACCGCATGATGGGCATCCAGCGCGGTTACAACGGTCTGATCGACGGCGAAGTTTACGAGATGAACGTGCGCAGCGTGTCTGAGATCATCCACCGCGGCGGCACGATTTTGTATACCGCCCGCTGCCTTGAGTTCAAGACGGCAGAAGGTCAGGCGAAAGGCGTTGCCCGCTGCAAGGAGCTGGGCATTGACGCGCTGGTCGTCATCGGCGGCGACGGCTCCTTTATGGGCGCGCGTGCGCTGTCCAATCTGGGCATTCCCTGCGTGGGCATTCCCGGCACCATTGATAATGATATCGCCTGCAGCGAGTACACCATCGGCTACGACACGGCTATGAACACCGCCGTTGAAGCCATCGACCGTCTGCGCGACACCACCCAGAGCCACGACCGCTGCAGCGTTGTCGAGGTCATGGGTCACCATGCCGGATATCTTGCGCTGAACGTGGGCATTGCCACCGGCGCTATGGCCGTTCTGCTGCCCGAGATCCCGTTTGATTTTGAGCGCGACATCCTCAGCCGTATGCGCAAGACCCAGATCACCGGCAAAAAGCACTTCATCGTCATCGTGTCCGAGGGCGTTGTCAACTCTCAGGAGCTTGCCAACCAGATTCAGGCTGCCACCGGCGTTGACACCCGCGCGACCATTCTGGGTCACATCCAGCGCGGCGGTTCCCCCTCGGTCCGTGACCGCGTGAACGCCTCCCTGATGGGCTACCACGCCATTGATCTGCTGGACAAGGGCATCTCCAACCGCGTTGTCGCCCTGTCCGGCGGTCAGATCGTGGACTACGATGTCAACGTGGCGCTGTCCATGCACAAGACCATCGACCGCGATATGCTTGATATCGCCAATGCCATCTCCATCTGAGGCAGAAAACAAGGCAAAACGTAAAAAATTCGCACAAGCCCGCACAAAATTGCAAAAAACACTTGCAATTTCGGCGGGCTTGTGGTATTATACTACGGCAATACACACGCATTGCGTTGTTTTTTTGTGCCTTTTTGTCGGTAACACGCAAAACGGTTAGAAAACATAACCCCACAATGCGGAGGGTAAAAACTAAATTTATTGGAGGAAATTACAATGGCAGTCGTATCTATGAAACAGCTTCTGGAGGCCGGTGTCCACTTTGGTCACCAGACCCGCCGCTGGAACCCCAAAATGGCTAAGTACATCTTCACCGAGCGCAATGGTATCTATATCATTGACCTGCAGAAGACCGTGAAGAAGCTGGACGAGGCTTACAACTTTGTGCGCGACACCGCTGCTCAGGGCGGCGAGATCCTGTTCGTCGGCACCAAGAAGCAGGCTCAGGAGTCCATCCGTGACGAGGCTACCCGCTGCGGCATGCACTACGTCAACGCTCGCTGGCTGGGCGGCATGATGACCAACTTCCGCACCATCCGTAAGCGCATCGATCGTATGGAGCAGCTCAAGACCATGCAGGCTGACGGCACCTTCGATCTGCTGCCCAAGAAGGAAGTTGTCAAGCTCGAGCTGGAGATGGAGAAGCTGGACAAGTACCTCGGCGGCGTCAAGAACATGAAGACCCTGCCCAAGGCTATGTTCATCGTTGACCCCCACAAGGAGCGCATCGCCGTTTCCGAGGCCCGCAAGCTGAACATCCCCATTGTTGCTATCGTTGATACCAACTGCGATCCCGATGAGATCGATTACGTTATCCCCGGCAACGACGACGCCATCCGCGCTGTCAAGCTGATCTCCGGCGCTATGGCCAGTGCCGTTCTGGAAGGCAAGCAGGGCGTTCAGGACGCTCCCGCCGCCGAGACCGAGGGCAAAGAGGACTAATTTGCCCCCCAACGCATAACACAGAAAGGAAACGTGTACTATGGCTATTTCTGCAAAGGACGTTATGGAGCTGCGCAAGCAGACCGACTGCGGCATGATGGAGTGCAAGAAGGCACTGACCCAGGCTGACGGCGACTTCGCCAAGGCCATTGAGATCCTGCGTGAGCAGGGTCTGGCTACCGCCAGCAAGAAGGCCGGTCGTATCGCCGCCGAGGGCATGGTGTATGCCGTTTCTTTCGACAACTGCGCTGTTGTTGTTGAAGTAAACGCCGAGACCGACTTCGTTGCCAAGAACGAAAAGTTCGTTGAGTTCACCAAGGATATCGCCAAGGTCATCGCCGAGACCAACCCCGCCGATGTCGAGGCTCTGATGAGCACCAAGATGGGCGAGGGCACCGTGGACGATGCCCTGAAGGCTCTGATCCTGGTTATCAAGGAGAACATCAAGGTTCGCCGCTTTGCCCGTTACGAGGGTCACTGCGCCGCTTACGTTCACGGCGGCGGCACCCACGGCGTTATCGTCAAGTTTGCCACCAGCGACGACGTTGCTGCCAAGGCTGAGTTCGCCGCCTTCGGCAAGGACATTGCCATGCAGATCGCCGCTGCTAACCCCGCTTACCTGAACGAGAGCGACGTTCCCGCCGACGTTCTGGACAAGGAGAAGGAGATCGTTCTCGCCCAGATGGCGAACGATCCCAAGACCGCCAACAAGCCCGACGCCATCAAAGAGAAGATGGCCATCGGCAAGCTGGGCAAGTTCTACAAGGAAGCCTGCCTGGTCGATCAGGCCTTCATTAAGGACGGCGGCATCGACGTCAAGAAGTACGTTGCCGACACCGCCAAGGCTCTGGGCGGCGACATCCAGATCGAGGGCTTTGTCCACTACACCAAGGGCGAAGGTCTTGAGAAGCGCAACGAGGACTTTGCTGCCGAGGTTGCTGCAGCTGTCAAGGGCTAATGTCAACGGACTGAATGCATAACGAACCCCGCCCTGCGGATATTCCGCAGGGCGGGGTTTTTGCTTGCCTCGGGCAAATGGGCGGTTGGCACAAATTTGTCCTTCGCTTGTAGGGGCGAGCATTGCTCGCCCGTGCGGTTTACCCGGTAGTTCGTAATATCCGGGCGGTTGCAACGGGCGGCATAGTAGCCGTGCCTACAAACCAACCCATTATATTCATTATAATAAACGGTAGGGGGCGGGGCATGCCTCGCCCCTACCGCGCAATGATTTTTGTTGCCCCGTAGGGCGGGGTGACCCCACCCCGCCGAGGAAATTGGCGGTTAGCACAAATTTGCCCTTCGCTTGTAGGGGCGAGCATTGCTCGCCCGTGCGGAGTACCCGTTATGTTGTTGCTGTCGTAAGACAGTACAGAACAGCCGCTGTCTGCGCTTGCAGACAGCGGCTGTTCTTTTTTTCTTACTGTTTGCGGAAGGTCAAACCGTCGTCGCTCATGGAATCGACAATGGCAAGGCTTGCCAGCTTATAGCCGGCTGCGCGCAGCTCCGCACCGCCGGGCTGGAAGCCCTTCTCGATGCAGATGCCGATGCCGCCCACCTGCGCACCCGCCTGCTCGCACACATCCAAAAGCCCCTTCATCGCCTTGCCGTTGGCAAGGAAGTCGTCCAGCACCAGAACCTTGTCAGCAGGGGAGAGGAACTTCTTTGCCAGCGTGATGTCGTACTCCTTGCCGTAGGTGAAGGACTGCACCTTGCTGGTAAACACATCGCCGTCGATATTTTTGCTCTTGGCCTTTTTGGCAAAAACCACCGGCACCTTGAAATACTGCGCGGTCATACAGGCAATGGCAATGCCGGATGCCTCAATGGTCAGAATCTTGTTAATGCCGTCATCCTTAAAGATGCGGTAGAACTCCTCACCGATCTGGCTCAGCAAGTCAACATCCAGCTGATGGTTCAAAAAACAATCTACCTTTAATACATTGCCGGGTCGGACCTGACCCTCCTGCAAAATGCGATCTTCCAACAGTTTCATCTGGCGGCTGCCCCTTTCCAATTTTAAAAAACGCGCTTGTCGCTTTTGAATTTTTGATGGTTTCTTTATATTATGACAAATTTCACGGCATTTTGCAAGGATTTTACAAAGGAAAAATCACATTTTCCCGCATATTCTCACATTGATAAAGTTTTGTAACCCAAATTTGTGGTTTTTACCATAATTCATCGCAAAAAATGCAGCAATACTGGCAATAAATACTCTTGCAAAGAGGGAATTTGCCCGCTATAATAATGAGTATCTTGCAACACATAGTTGTGCGACTTTCAAGTGTTGCAATCCTTAGGAGGGAAAGAGATATGAAAAAGTTCGTTAGTTCTGTTTTGGCAGCCTCCATGGCTTTGAGCCTTGCCGCCTGCGGCTCCTCTGCCGCTTCTTCCGCCGCGTCCTCTGACGCTGCTGTTTCCACCGGCAACACCACCGCATCCGCGGACTTCACCCCGATCAAGATCGGCGGCATCGGTCCCGTTACCGGCGGCGCAGCCATCTACGGTCAGGCGGTCAAGAACGCCGAGGAGTTGGCTGTCAAGGAGATCAACGAGGCTGCCGGTTACACCGTGTTCGACTTCAAGTTTGAGGATGACGAGCATGACGCCGAAAAGAGCGTCAACGCCTACAACATCCTGAAAGACTGGGGTATGCAGGTTCTGGCAGGTCCCACCACCACTACCCCGTCCCTGACCGTAGCTGCCGAGACCGCCAATGACAACCTGTTTATGATGACCCCCTCTGCCTCCGCCGAGGCCGTCATCCAGACCGGTGATAATGTATTCCAGATCTGCTTCACCGACCCCAACCAGGGCGTTGCCTCTGCAGACTACATCGCCGAAAATGCACTGGGCACCAAGGTCGGCATCATCTACGACTCCTCCGACGCTTACTCCACCGGCATCCACGACAAGTTCAAGGCCGAGGCTGCCGCCAAGGGGCTGGAAGTCGTCGCAGACGAAGCCTTCACCGCCGACAACAAGTCCGACCTGTCCACCCAGCTGACCAAGTGCCAGTCTGCCGGTGCCGACCTCGTCTTTTTGCCCATCTACTATCAGGAGGCTTCCCAGATCCTGATCGCCGCCAACAGCAGCGGCTATACCCCCAAGTTCTTCGGCTGCGACGGTATGGACGGTATCCTGACCATCAAGGGCTTCGACACCTCTCTGGCTGAGGGTCTGATGCTTCTGACCCCCTTCGCCGCCGATGCTTCCGACGAAAAGACCCAGGCCTTTGTCACCGCCTACAAGGAAGCCTACGGCGATACCCCCAACCAGTTCGCCGCCGATGCCTATGACGTTGTCTACGCCATCTACGATGCCGTCAAGGCAGGCAACCTGAACGGCGATATGAGCGCCTCCGACCTGTGCGACGCCCTCAAGACCCAGATCACCGGTTTGACCTTTGACGGTCTGACCGGCGACGGTATGACTTGGGACGCCTCCGGCGCAGTTTCCAAGGCACCTAAGGCTGTCGTCATCAAAGACGGTGCCTACGCCGCTATGTAAATTTTGTAGCCGATGGCGGCTGCCGGGTCATTATGTCCGACAGCCGTCATTTTATTTGTATTGGCAGTAAAAAATTCTTCTGCACGGGTTGCGGCAAAACACCGGCAGGGGATAGAGTGAGGTGTTCTTCGCAATGCAATTTTTCTCTTATCTGATCAGCGGTATCAGTCTGGGCAGCGTCTACGCGCTGATTGCCCTTGGCTACACGATGGTCTACGGCATTGCCAAAATGTTGAACTTCGCCCACGGCGATATCATCATGATTGGCAGCTACATTGTATTTTTCGCGTTTGGCTCGGCAGGGCTGAACCCCATCCTGGCGATCGTGCTGTCGATGGTGGTCTGCACCGTGCTGGGCGTCACGATTGAACGCATCGCTTACCGTCCTCTGCGCGACGCGCCGTCGCTGGCTGTATTGATCACCGCCATCGGTATGAGCTACCTTTTGCAGCAGGTGGCACAGCTGTCCTGGACATCCAGCCCCAAGAGCTTTACCTCGGTCGTCAAGGGCTTTGCCCCCATCTCGCTGTTTGACGGGCAGCTGCGCATCCCGGCGGAAACGGTCGTCACCATTACCGCCTGCGTTGTCATTATGATCGCGCTGATGCTGTTTATCAAGTATGCCCCCGCCGGTCACGCCATGCTGGCTGTGTCCGAGGACCGCGGCGCCGCCCAGCTGATGGGCGTCAACGTCAACGCCACCATTTCGCTGACCTTTGCCATCGGCTCGGCGCTGGCCGCCGTTGCCGGTGCGCTGCTCTGCTCCGCCTATCCCACCTTGCAGCCCACCACCGGTGCTATGCCCGGCATCAAGGCGTTTGTGGCGGCGGTCTTTGGCGGCATCGGCTCGATCCCCGGTGCGTTCTTGGGCGGCATCCTGCTGGGCGTCATCGAAAACCTGAGCAAGGCCTACATCTCGACCCAGCTGTCCGATGCCATCGTGTTTCTTGTTCTGGTCGTGGTGCTGATCGTCAAGCCCACGGGTCTGCTGGGCAAGAAAGTCAACGTGAAAGTGTAAGGTGGCTGCTATGAATTTCAAAACCATGAAACGCTCCACCAAGAGCAATTTCATCACCTTCGGCATCGTGCTGGGCTTTTACCTGCTGATTCAAATCCTCAGCGCTGCCGGGCTGCTGACCAACTCCTTTTCCGGTCAGTTGGTCCCCATCTGTGCTTATGTAGTTATGGCGGTTTCGCTGAATCTGACCGTCGGCATTCTGGGCGAGCTGAGCCTGGGTCACGCCGGGTTTATGAGCGTGGGCGCTTTTTCCGGCACGCTGGTCTGGGTCTGCCTGTATGACACCGCCTGCCCCAAGCCCTTGGCACTGCTGCTGGCGTTTGTTGTCGGCGGTATTGTGGCGGGTCTGTTCGGCTTTGTCGTCGGCGTACCCGTTCTGCGTCTGTCCGGCGACTATCTCGCCATCGTCACGCTGGCGTTCGGTGAGATCGTCAAAAACTTCATGAATGCCTGCAACCTCGGCATTGACTCGAAGGGTCTGCATTTTTCCTTAAAGGATACCGACTCGCTGCACCTTGCAGCGGACGGCAAAGTGCTGATCAACGGTGCCATGGGCATCACCGGCATCAAGAAAGCCTCCACCTTTACCATCGGCATTGTGCTGGTCGTGCTGACGCTGGTGGTCATTCTGAACCTTGTCAATTCCCGCGCAGGACGCGCCATCACCTCGATCCGCGACAATGAGATCGCCGCGCGCTCGGTGGGCATTCCCATCACCAAATACAAGCTGATGGCGTTTGTGACCAGTGCCGTGTTTGCCGGTATGGCGGGCGTACTCTACTCGCTGAACTATTCCTCTCTGGTCGCCAAAAAGTTTGACTACAACACTTCAATTCTGATTCTTGTGTTCGTGGTCCTGGGCGGCATCGGCAACCTGCGCGGCTCGGTCATTGCCGCCACCGTGCTGACCGTGCTGCCGGAGATCCTGCGCAGCATGAACGATTACCGTATGCTTATCTACGCCATTATCCTGATTGTGGTTATGATTTTCGGGCAAAGCCCGCAGATGATCGAGTGGCGCAAAAAAGTGACTGCCCGCTTGCGCAAAACGGGCAAGGACGAACCGAAGGGGGTGGCGTAAATGGCACTGTTGGAAGTCAGCAACTTGGGCATTGCGTTCGGCGGTCTGCAGGCCGTGGCGCAGCTTGACCTTTCCATCGAAAAAGGGCATCTGTACGGGCTGATCGGTCCCAACGGTGCCGGCAAAACCACCGTTTTTAATATGCTGACCGGCGTCTACAAGCCCACCGAGGGCAACATCGTGCTGGACGGCAAGGACATTACCGGCAAAAGCCCCGAGCTGATCAGCAAGGCGGGCGTGGCGCGTACCTTCCAGAATATCCGCCTGTTCAACGAGATGTCGGTGCTGGATAACGTCAAGGTCGGTCTGCACAACCAGTACAAGTACAATATGTGGACGGGCATTCTGCGCCTGCCCCAGTACCGCGAAATTGAGCATGAGATGAACCGCGAGGCAAAAAAGCTGCTGAAAATTTTTGACTTGGACGGTCAGGCGGACTTAAAGGCCAGCCAGCTGCCCTACGGCAAGCAGCGCAAGCTGGAGATTGCCCGCGCACTGGCGACCAATCCCAAGCTGCTGCTGCTGGACGAGCCTGCCGCCGGTATGAACCCCAACGAAACCGAGGAGCTGATGCAGACCGTGCGCAGCGTGCGCGACCAGTTCGGCATTGCCGTGCTGCTGATCGAGCATGATATGAACTTTGTTATGGGCATCTGCGAGCAGATCACCGTGCTGGATTACGGGCGCGTGATTGCGCGCGGCGACGGTATGTCGATCCGCAATAACCCCAAGGTCATTGCGGCGTATCTGGGAGGGGACTGACCATGGGCGAATTGCTTTCTGTTAAAAATATCAATGTGTTCTATGGCTCCATCCACGCCATCAAGGATGTATCGTTCCATGTCAACGAGGGCGAGATCGTCACGCTGATCGGTGCCAACGGCGCCGGCAAGACCACCACGATGCACGCCATCTCCGGTCTGTTGAAGCTGCAAAGCGGCGAGATCGACTACAACGGTCAGGTCATCAGCAAGATGGAGCCGCACAAGATCATCCGCCAGGGCTTGGCGCAGGTGCCGGAGGGGCGCCGTGTGTTCAGCGGGCTGACCGTGCAGCAAAACCTGCAGATGGGCGCCTACACCCGCCGCGACGGCAAGGACGCCATCCAGAGCGATTACGATATGGTCTTTGACCTGCTGCCCCGCTTAAAGGAGCGCCGCAACCAGCCTGCCGGCACGCTGTCCGGCGGCGAGCAGCAGATGCTTGCCATGGGGCGCGCCCTGATGTGCAAGCCTAAGATGCTGCTGCTGGACGAGCCGTCGATGGGCTTGTCCCCCTTGCTGGTCAAGGAGATTTTTAAAATCATCCGCGAGGTCAACCGCAACGGCGTGACCGTGCTGCTGGTCGAGCAGAACGCCAAGATGGCGCTGGAAATTGCCAACCGCGCCTATGTTCTGGAAACGGGCAGCATCAAGATGGAGGGCGAAGCCACCGAGCTTGCCAACAACATCGAAGTGCGCAAGGCGTATCTGGGCTGCTGAAACCCATCACCCCCGGCAGATGCCGGGGGTGATTTCGTTTGCCAAGAAACTGAATCGGCTGGGTCTATGGAATGTGTAGGGGCGGGGCACGCCCCGCCCGCGACCATATACTATATTCAATATAATGGGCTGGCTTGTAGGGGCGGCATATATGCCGCCCGCCGCAGCCGTCCCGATCATGCGGTATAACGGGTAAACCGCACGGGACGCATATATGCGTCCCCTACAAACCTGCCGGAAATAGGTGCTTTGCCTATAACTACTTACCTTCCGGTTGTTTGTAGGGAGGGGTCAAGACCCCTCCCTACATTACTCTCAACTCTAAAACAAGCGGTGTACCCCATCGGGTACACCGCTTGTTTTGTTTATAACAGCGCTGCCGGGGGGCGATCCTGCTCGTCGCCCGGCTGGGAAAGGATATCCATCACCTTATTGTACAGGACGTTGCCGTGCGCAATAAAGTTGTTCTTGACCATCTCCGCCACCAGCTTGTCGGGCATCGCCAGCTCCAGCCGGAACACATCGCCGCCGTCCTCGCCGATGGTACACACCACCGCGTAGCCGTCGTCGGTTTCCTGCACTTCGGCGCGGTTCATCGCCGCCTTGTGCCGCCAGCTCTGGATCTGCAAAACGCCGCGGATCGCACTTTCGCGCACGGTGCGGGGCAGATCCTGCGCCAAGGTGGTTGCCACCGTAAAGCCCTTGTCGGTCACGGTGTAGCTGTCGTTTTCGGCGTCGTGCAGCACCAGCTGCTGCTTTTCCACGTCCGCCAGCGCGTCGGCAAACTCAAAATAGTTGACCAGCTGCTCCTGTAACAGTGCGCCCTGCAGCGTTTCCCGGGTGATGGGTCCCGCCGTTTTGATCATATAGCACAGCAAAATGCGGATCTGCAAATTGTCGGTCAGTCCGCCGGGCTTGACCCCTGCGGTAAATGCTTCTGCCAAGTGTGTCACATCCTTGCCTTATTCAGTCGTTTTCTTCTATTATACACACTGCTTTTGCGCCTTGCAAGTACTTTAAAAGACCGTTTCGATCTGCTTGCGGCTTTGCGGGGTCGAGTAGATCCATTTTTTGATCCGCCCGCGCGTCACAAAATAGTGTGGCTCAAACCGCAAGGGTTGCCCTAAATTCTTATTGACCACCACCAGCTTGATCTTCATCTTATCGGGCAGGATGTTTTTGATGTACACGCTCACGGTCTGCCCCGGCGTCAGGGTGGGGTCCGCCTCGGCAAGCCCGGCAAGATTCGGCGCAATTTCAATAAACACGCCGTACTCCTCCACGCTGCGCACAATGCCCACCACCGTTTCGCCGGGGGCAAAGCAGGCGGCGTTCTCGCTCCAGGTTCCCAGCAGCTCGCGCAGGGTCAGCACGATGCGCCCCTGTGCATCCCGGTTTTTGATGGCGCACAAAAGCTGCTGCCCCACCCGCACCCGGTCGGCGGGGGAGGAAATGCGCGACACCGACAGGCAGTCGATGGGCAGCAGCGCCGCGATGCCGCAGCCGATGTCGCAAAATGCGCCGAACCCCTCGATATGCGTCACGGTGCAGGGCAGCACGCAGCCCGCCTCCAAGGTATCCAGATACTGCCGCTTGCACTGCCGCTGGGCAGCAGCGCGGGACAGCAGGTAAACTTCCTCGCCGTTTTCGTCCCGTTGGCTGCCCGTCACCACAAAGCAGGTCGGGCGTCCCACGCGGGTCAGCACCGCAATGTCCTTGATCTCCTCGCCGGGGGCGGTGTCCACGCACTCGGCAAAGGGCATCCGGGCGCGGTGTCCGGCAATTTCAAACCGCAGGCAGCGGTCGGTGTCATAGGCAAGGGCGGTGCTTTGTAGCACCTCCCCGGCGGCGATGCAGCGCTCCCATTCCTCGTGGGTCAGGGTGTTGGCGTTGCGGCAAAGACCTTCAGCACGATATTCCAGCATTTTCGGTTCCTCACTTCTCATTTGTTTTCCGCAAAAGCGGTTGATAACTTTTATGCACAGGGTTTGCAAATCAGCACAAAACGTACTATAATATAAGATGTATATCTGTTCAGAAAGGCGGCTGCATCATGGACGTTCAGGTCGGGGATATCCTGCAAACCAAAAAACCGCATCCCTGCGGGGCAAACCAGTTTGATGTACTGCGCGTCGGTATGGATTTCAAGATCCGCTGCCGGGGCTGCGGTCACGAAATTATGCTGCCCCGCGCCAAGATCGAGCGCAATATCAAAAAAATTCTGCGCGACACCAAGCAGTAGCGCCCCTTGCCGTATTCGCCCCCAAAACCATTACCGCAAGGAGAAGCTATGCCCATTCAGGATCTGCACGACGTCGAGCGCCGCTACGAGGAGCTGACCTACAAAATGTCCGCGCCCGAGGCGGCCGCCGATGCCAACGCCTACGCGCAGATGATGCGCGACTACAAGGAACTTACCCCCTTAATGGAAGAATACCGCCGCTGCCGCCGCCTAGAGCAGGAGCAGCAGGAGGCGCAGCAGCTGCTGCAGCAGGAGGCTGACCCGGCGTTTACCGCTATGGTACAGCAGGAGCTTTGCGAAATTGCCCGCAATCTGGCGCAAAGCCGGGAGAATCTCAAGCTGCTGCTTTTGCCCAAGGATGCCGATGACGAAAAAAGCGTCATTTTGGAGATTCGCGCCGGTGCCGGCGGCGAGGAAGCTGCCCTGTTTGCCCACAGCCTGTGGCGTATGTACACAATGTACGCCGCCAAGCAGGGCTGGCGGTGCGAAACCGTCAGCGAGAACACCACCGAGCTGGGCGGCACCAAGGAGATCGTTTTTTCTGTGGAAGGGGACAGCGTCTACAGCCGCTTAAAGTTTGAAAGCGGCGTCCACCGCGTGCAGCGCGTACCCGAAACCGAAACCCAAGGGCGCATCCACACTTCCACCGTGACGGTCGCCGTTATGCCCGAAGCGGAGGAAGTGGAGTTTGAGCTGAACCCCAAGGATCTGCGCATCGACACCTTCCGTTCCTCCGGCGCAGGCGGTCAGCACATCAACAAGACCTCCTCCGCTATCCGTGTCACCCACCTGCCCACCGGCACGGTGGTAGAATGTCAGGATCAGCGCAGCCAGCGCGAAAACAAGGAACGCGCCTTAAAGGTCCTGCGCAGCCGCCTGCTGCAGCAAAAGCAGGACGCCTACGACGAAGCCTACAACGCCCAGCGCCAAAGTCAGGTCGGCAGCGGTGACCGCAGCGAAAAGATACGCACCTACAATTTCCCGCAGGATCGCGTCACCGACCACCGCATCGGTCTGACGCTGCGCAACCTGCAAGGCGTGCTGGACGGCGACCTTGACCGCGTCATCGAGCCGCTGATTTTGGCTGACCGGGAAGAAAAATTAAAACAGAATCACGAGGATACACCATGAAAACGCAAGTTTTGCCTGTCAATGATGCGTCGGTAGCGCTGGCTGCCGAGCTTTTACAAAAAGGGGAGCTGGTCGCCCTGCCCACCGAAACGGTCTACGGCATTGCCGCCGATGCCCGCAACGGCGCGGCTGTGGAAAAAATCTTTAAAGCGAAGGGTCGCCCTCAGGATAACCCCCTCATCGTACACATCTGCGGGATGCAGATGCTGGACGGCATCGTGTCCGAGGTACCCGCGCGCGCCCAAAAGCTCGCCGCCGCCTTCTGGCCGGGTCCGCTGACGATGGTTATGCCCAAGGGCAGCGAGGTCAGCCCCGTTACCTGTGCCGGGCTGGATACCGTGGGCGTGCGTATGCCGTCCCACCCGGTGGTGCAGGCGGTCATCCGCCAAAGCGGGGTGGCGTTTGCCGCGCCCAGCGCCAACCTGTCCGGCAAGCCCAGCCCCACCAACGCCGCCGACACGCTGGCGGATATGGATGGTCGGCTGCCGCTGATCCTCGACGGCGGCGAAAGTGCCGTCGGTGTCGAGTCCACCGTCCTCTCGGTGGTGGGGGAGAAGCCGATGCTGCTGCGCCCCGGTTACATCACCAAGGAGCAGCTGGAGAGCGTCTTGGGCGAGGAAGTCATCGTAAGCCCCGCCATCCTCGAAAAACTCAAGGACGGCGAAATTGCCCGCAGCCCCGGTATGAAATACAAGCACTACGCCCCCAAGGCGCAGGTCACGATTTTGCGCGGCAGTCTGGACGCCTACACCGCCTATGTCCGCGCCCACGCCGAGCCGGGCGTCTGGGCGCTCTGCTTTGACGGCGAGGGCAAAACGCTGCCCGTGCCGTACATCGAATACGGCAAAAACCACGACGGCGCCACCCAAGCGCACCACCTGTTTTCCGCCCTGCGTGAGCTGGACAAGCAGGGCGCGCGCATCGTGTACGCCCGCTGCCCCGAGCAGGACGGCGTTTCGATGGCGGTGTACAACCGGCTGATCCGCGCCGCGGCGTTCCGGGTGGAGGATGTATGAAAATCATCGGGATTACCGGGCGTTCCGGCTGCGGCAAATCCAGTGCGACAAAATTTTTAGCCGCGCAGGGGTATCCTTGTATTGACGCAGACCGCATCGCCCGCGAGGTTCTGCTGCCCGGTTCGCCCTGTCTGCCGCCCTTGCAGGCGCATTTCGGCGCGGACATCGTGGATGAAGCAGGGCAGCTGCGCCGCCGCCTGCTGGCGGACCGCGCCTTTGCCACCCCGGCAGGCACACGCACCCTGACCGCCGTGACCCAGCCGGAAATTTTAGCCCGCATCGAGCATCGCCTGCAGGATGCCGAAGCCGCCGGGGCTGCGCTTGCCTTTGTGGACGGCGCGGTCATCGTAGGCACCCCCTTTGAAAGCCGCTGCGACGGCATCTTGCTGATTTCCGCCCCGTATGATACCAGCGTTGCCCGCATCTGCGCGCGGGACGGCATTGCACCCGAGATGGCACGCCGCCGTCTGGATGCGCAGACCCCCGTGGAAACGCTGCGCGCCGCTGCCCGCTGGGAGCTTGTCAACGACGGCACCGAAGTGCAGCTTCAGGATAAGGTCAGCTGCCTTTTGCGGCAGCTGCGGGAAGGAGGCTTATGACCCACCGACAACAAAAGTATCGAACCCGGCACCCGCTTCTGCGCTGGCTGGCGGTGCTGATTGCCCTTGGCATTTTGCTGGTTTCGGTTTTCTTCCGCAACCGGATCGCCCGCGCCCAATACCCCTGCCGCTACGCCGACATGGTGACCCGCTACGCCGAGATGTACGACCTGGACCCGCTGGTTTTGTACGCCTTTATCCGCACCGAAAGCAACTTTAACCCCAACGCGCAGTCCGACGCCGGGGCAAGGGGACTGATGCAGATCACCGAGGTCACCTTTGACTGGATTAAGCTGAAAATCGCCCCCGATGAAGCGCTTACCTTCGACGATTTATTTGACCCCGAAACCAACATCCGCTTCGGCAGCTATTTTGTGGCGTACTGCCTGCAGCGCTACGGCACCGACCTTGCCACGGCAGCCGCCGCCTACCACAGCGGCGTGGGTACGGTGGACGGACTTTTGGCGGACAGCGCCTGCTCGCCCGACGGGCAAACGCTTTTGCATTACCCGTACCCGCAGATGCGGCGATATGTACACAAGATTACCACCGCCTACCAACGGTATCAAGAGATTTACTCTGATCAATAAACAGCGATGCTGCGCAGTTTGCAGCATTACAGATGTAGGAAAAAGAAAGGAACTCCCTATGAAAACGACCGAAGAACTCAAAGCACTGCTCTACAAGAACGAGAGCGTAGCCGACCTCGCCCCCGATTACCTCGCCGCCGCGCAGGATTTCTGCGAGGGCTACAAGGCATTTCTGAACGCCGCCAAGACCGAGCGCGAAGCCACCAAGACGGCTGAAAAGCTGCTGCTGGATGCCGGCTACCGTCCCTTTGTCGCCGGTGAAACGCTGAACCCCGGCGATAAGGTCTACGCCATCAACCGCGCCAAGTGCGTGCTGGCAGCCACCATCGGCACCAAGAGCCTGGAGGAAGGCTTCCACCTGAACATTGCCCACATCGACGCCCCCCGCCTGGACCTGCGCCCTGTGCCGGTCTTTGAGAAGGAGGACTTCGGTTACCTGCGCACCCACTACTACGGCGGCATCCGCAAGTACCAGTGGCCCACCATCCCGCTGGCGCTGCACGGCGTGATTTTCCGCGCTGACGGCAGTCAGGTGGATGTCTGCATCGGCGAAAAGGACGACGACCCCGTATTCTGCATCACCGACCTGCTGCCCCATCTGGGCGCCAAGCAGAACGCCAAGACGCTGGCAGAGGGCATCACCGCCGAGGATCTGAACGTTCTGATCGCCTCCACCCCCATTGCCGACAAGGACACCGAGAAGCGCGTCAAGCTGAACGTTCTGGCGATGCTCAACGAAGCCTACGGCATCACCGAGCGCGACTTCACCCGCGCCGAGATCGAGGTCGTACCCGCCCACAAGGCACGCGATATCGGTCTGGACCGCGCTATGATCGGCGCTTACGGTCACGATGACCGCGTGGACGCTTACCCCGCCCTGATGGCGGAGATCGGCATCAAGAACCCTGCCTACACCAGCGTCTGCGTGCTGACCGACAAGGAGGAAACCGGCTCCGACGGCGTCACCGGTCTGAACAGTATGTACACCTTCCACTTCCTGCAGCAGCTCTGCGCCGCGCAGGGGGCTGACTACATCACCGCCTGCAAGGCTGCCAAGTGTCTGTCTGCCGACGTCACCGCCGCCTATGACCCGACCTTTGCCGATGCCTTTGAGCCGGACAACGGCACCTACGCCGGGCGCGGCGTGGCGGTGTACAAGTACACCGGCTCCCGCGGCAAGGGCGGCACCAGCGATGCCAGCGCCGAAACCGTCAGCTACCTGACCCGCCTGATGGACAAGAACAACATCGTCTGGCAGATCGGCGAAATGGGCAAGCTGGATCTGGGCGGCGGCGGCACCGTTGCCAAGTATGTGGCAAATCAGGACATCGACACCATTGATATCGGTGTGCCGGTGCTGTCCATGCACGCCCCGTTCGAGGTCGTTTCCAAGGCGGACGTCTATATGGCATACCTGACCTTCAAGGCCTTCTGCGAGGATGCCGAGTAAAACGCAAAAATCCCGCAATTTTTTCTGAAAAAGTGTTGACAAAGCCTCTCCCGTTTGTTATAATACCAACTGTCGCCGGAATAAAGCGAAGCGACAGTCTGGGGGATTAGCTCAGCTGGGAGAGCGCTTGCATGGCATGCAAGAGGTCACCGGTTCGATCCCGGTATTCTCCACCACAAGACCGCAACTGCAAGGTTGCGGTCTTTTTCTTTTGCCAAAAACAGGCGTTTTCCTTATACCTGCTCACCTTCCGGTTATTGCAAATTTCCCCGGCGGGGTGGGGTCACCCCGCCCTACAAGGCAATAAAAATTATGGCACGGCAGGGGCGGGGCACGCCCCGCCCGCGACCCTATACTATAATGAATAGAATGGGTTGGTTTGTAGGCACGGCTACTATGCTGTCCGTGCAATCATTCCATTAAGTTTCCTGACAAACAACAACGGGCAGGGTACAGCACCCTGCCCGTTTGGCATACTTGTTATGCTCAGCACAATTCTTTTGCGGTCTTTTCAGGATTTCCGCTGCCGATTTTATCCGTTTTGTATTGCGTCCCGGCGTTATTTTTGCACGCTGCTGCGGTAAACCGCCAGCGAAACCGCCGCCGCCAGCACCTCGGTGATCCAAAAAGCGTGCCATACCGCCGCCACGCCGAACACCCGGCAAAGCAGCCATGCCGCCGGCATAATGACCGCCGTATACCGCACCAGCGATATCACCAGCGATGCCGTGCCTTTGCCCAAGCCCTCCAAGGCGCCGCACGCCGTCACCGACACGGCAGACACCACAAAGCCTATACTTATGCAGTGCAGCGCCTGTTCCCCCATGGTGATCGTTGCCGCATTGGCGGTAAACAGTCCCATAATATTGCCTGCAAAGCACTGGCACGCCACCGTGCCTGCCGCCATAATGGCGGCGCTCAGCCCCAGCGTGATCTCAAAGATTTTCTTGACCCGCTTGCTTTCTCCCGCGCCGTAATTGTAGCCGATCAGGGGGCGCATACCCTGCACAATGCCGTTGGCGGGCATATACAAAAAGGTCTGCAATTTGTAATATATGCCCAGCACAACAACATAGCTCTGTGAATATCCCGCCAGCAGCCCGTTCAAAAACGATACCAGCAGCGACGGCAGCGCCATATTTAAAATGGCGGGTATGCCGATGCCGTACAGCTGCCGCGCCATCCGCGCCTGCGGGCGCAGGTATCTGCGCCGCAGATGCACCGGCAGCTCCATACGCGGGCAGACCAGCAGGTACATAACCACCGTTGTTGTCTGCCCGATGCCCGTGGCCAGCGCCGCACCGGCAATGCCCAGCGTGGGCAGCGGTCCCCAGCCGAAAATCAAGACCGGGTCCAGCACAAGGTTGACCGCCGCGCCCAGCATCAGCCCCGCCATGGTCAGCTTCATCCGCCCGACAGACTGCAAAATTTTCTCCACCGCCAGCGATGCCATCAACACCGTGGAAAAGGAGAACACAATGCTTGCGTAGGTCACACCCAGCGCCACGGTCTGCTCGCTGTCGGTGAACAACCGCAGATACGCGGGCATCAGCGGGATGCTTATGGCGGTCAGCACCAGCCCATGCAGCAGCGAGATGACCAACCCCTGCGTTGCGGCGCGATCCGCCTGTTCTTGGTTGCCGGCGCCCAGATGCAGCGCGATCATCGCATTGATGCCCACGCCGAAGCCGATGGCAATGGAGTTGATGAGGTTCTGCACCGGGAACACCAGCGACAGCGCCGTGAAGGCATCCTCGCTGATTTTGGCGATAAACAGGCTGTCCACGATGTTATACAGCGCGTTTACCAGCATGGAAATGACCATCGGCAGCGCCAGCGACATCAGCAGGGGAAAGACCGGTTTTTCTTTCATATACGTTTCCTGCAAGGGGATTCCTCCTTTTTGCGCACAAAAAAGCCACACAACGACCCCGAAAAGAATCGTTGTGTGGCGAAAAGTAGTCTTGACTGTAAAAATCCACACAAGGGGCGCGGTGCGCTGCCCTTATTTTAGTGGGGATATTTTACCACGTCATTTCCGCTTTGTCAAGCGGTTATTTTTTGCGCACGGCAAAGCCGAACGCCGTACCGCACACGCCGCCCACAATGTGCATAAAGTTGGCGACATTGTCCTGCACAAACAGGATCGCATACACCTGCTGCCCCAGATACAGCGCGCCCACCAGCAGCAGCGTGACCGGCACCCCGCCGCCGTGGCTGCCGGCAAGGCTGGCGAGCATGATCAGCATAAACACAATGCCGGATGCCCCCAGCAGCGCACTGGCAGGGAAGAACACGCACTGCAAAATGCCGGAAATCACCGCCGTTATGGCAATGCCGCACAAAAGCGTGCGGCTGCCGTATTTTTCCTCCAGCGGCGGGGCAACGACCAAAAACAACAGCATATTGTTGATAAAATGGTTCCCGTCCGCGTGTCCCAGCACATGACCGAACAGCCGCAGATAAAACAGCGGGTCTGCCAGGGACGAGCGGTAGACGCAGAAAAACATCCGCGTGCTTTGCCCTCCGGTAAGCACACCCAGCAGCAGCGCCGCCAGCGAGGCAAAGAAAAAGCTCAGGGTGACCGGCGCATTGTACTGCAATTTTATGGTGCGGCGGCTCATGGACAACAGCTCCTTTTGCTTGGGCAGCACCGCACAATTCCCGCCTGACGGCTTAAGCACCGCTCCGGCGGATCTCCGCGCCAAGAGCCGCCGCAAGCGGCG
>ERZ1034691.358-NODE-358-length-37266-cov-18.079331_pt1 | contig 37266 bp, 29 predicted proteins | sample MGYA00520638_ERZ1034691 | MGnify/ENA primary metagenome ERZ1034691 (study PRJEB33766, sample SAMN09781763) | gut metagenome | biome: gut microbiome | host: Homo sapiens | place: Madagascar | study: EMG produced TPA metagenomics assembly of the PRJNA485056 data... | reverse complement strand
GGTGGGCATATGCAGTCTCCTTTGACGCCCCAGCGGGGGCGAATCGAGTCGAATCCCCGAGAGTATACCCATATGGGGCCTCGGCTCTGCGACGAACTGAAGACGATGCCAGCGGATTGGACAAAGGCCCCGCGCGTTCACCGCACGAGCGTGGAAACTTGGACGCCTATCGAATGAGAGTGGATTTTCGGACGGAATTAGCCTCAAAACGCCCAAAAACCGTCCAAATATCCACCCTCATTTCCCGACCGTCCAAAATCCACGCTCATCCGCCGCCCGCACATCTCTCATATCTCATTCGTCTCTAATACGAGAGATAACAGAAAGATGAGAGATAAATATGAGAGATAACAATGCTGCAAAGAGACAGACAACCATGGTATTGTCTCAATATAGATTGTTTTACCAGCGAAAACATGTTTAAATGAAACAGATGACAGGCATCTTATCTTTCATCTCTCCCTCCTCTCTAATATGAGAGATAACAGAAAGATGAGAGATAATTACGAGAGATAACTGAGAGACGAAGGAAATCTATTCGCGGCATTCTTCGCAGAACCGAGCGAAAGGACGTGCAGATGAACGAAAACGAACTGACCGGTCTGCTCGAGTCTTTAAGGCGCATGGGCTCGGACGATCTTAACGTTGAGGTCAAGGAGAGCGCCACGACGCTTTCCCGCGACGTATGGGAAACGGTCAGCGCTTTCGCAAACACCGCCGGCGGCATCATCGTACTCGGAGTGAGCGAGCGCGCGGGTTTTGTCCCAGTTGCAAACTTTGAGACCGAGAAAGTGCTCAACCAATTCGTGGCGGGCATGGGCGATGCCGGCGGTCGCGGAAAGCTGGCCAATCCGCCCAAATACACTATTGAGCGCGTGGAGCTCCAGGGCACCGTGGTTCTGGTCATCACGATTGAGGAGCTCGACCCGTCGAGCAAGCCTTGCTATGTAATAGAGCGGGGCGCCCAGGGCGGCAGCTACAAGCGCGTCGATGACAAAGACGTGCCCCTTTCGTCGACCGAGGTTTTGGCACTGTCGTCATACGAACGGACGAGTCCTAGCGACCGCGATGCGGTGCCCGGCACGAGTGTGGGCGATCTCGACGAGTCGCTGGTCGACCGCACGATAGAACGCGCCTATTCGTTGACGCCTCGAGCGATGCGTGGTGCGACGGACAAGAAGACAAAGATGGAGCGCCTGAATCTCCTCGACTTCCAGGGCAATGTTACCAAGGCCGGCCTCCTTGCCGCGGGCGTTTACCCTCAGCAGTTCTATCCCAAGCTCTTCATTGATGTGGCTGTCCATGCGGGAACTCAAAAGGGCGCTGCGGGACCGCTAAGATTTATGGACCGCACAGTCTGCGAGGGCACCCTGGGCGAGATGATTTCGGATACTGTCGCGGCTGTCGCCAAAAACCTGCGCCGCACCTCGACCGTCCAAGGCGTCTCGCGTGTCGACTCGCTGGAGATTCCCGAGGAGGTTCTGCGCGAGGCAATCGCCAACGCCGTAATCCATCGAGAATACGGGGATCGGTTCTGTGGACAATCGATTGCCGTCGACGTCTTTGACGATCGTGTCGAGGTAACGAATCCTGGCGGCCTTTACGGGGGAAAGACTCGCGAGAACTTGTTTGACGGCAGCTCCCGATGCCGTAACGCGACGCTCGTGAAACTCATGTCGATTGTCCCGCTTCCGGATGGCGCAGGTTCGCCGGCTGAGGGCAATGGCTCGGGCATCCCGATGATGATCGATGCCATGCGCGCGCATGGTCTGGCCGAGCCCCTGTTCTGCCCGGGGTTCGATCGGTTCAAGGTCGTACTTTACCGTTCAAAGATCAATCCGGTCGATCATGGCGGGGACTTGATTATGACGGCACTCAAGCGCTACGGCGAATTGGGGACGCGCGAACTGGCGGAGCGCACGGGACTCACGGTTTCCCAGGTTAGGGCACGCGTCAATGCGCTCATTGAGCAGGGTGAGCTTGAGCCGACGGCGCCGTCGACAAGCCGCAACCGCAAATATCGACTGTCAGAGCGCGTGGAATAAATGCGTTAGTGGACGAGGCAACCCAATAATTGACCCTCAATTGGCGCCCACTAAGGTAAAGCGGTTGTTGCTCAGTCGACGGTGATGCTAAAGACTCGGCTTACGCCGGCATGGCCCCGAACCCGTCCATCAAGAACAGCCTAAGAACCAGCTTGATGACATATCCCGGTTTGACTTCTGCCGCGTCAAAGACGTGGCGCTCGGCGAGCTCGCCGCAGTATGCATAGATGTTGCGGATAAGGTCCGCGCCCGAAAGCGTAAACATGTAGCCTGCGTCCGAAAGCGCATTGGGTGCGGCGGGCAACTTGGCCATGCGGCAGAACGTTTGCAGGTCGGGCGCCATAACATTCTGGTAGTCGAGGTGGCCGCTGGCATCCTGTGCGGCAAGCTCCAATTGGCGCACAAAATCCAGCGCCGCCGCTAACACAAAGCTCGGCGTAGGCGCATTGACGTTCTGAGTGGTCGCCACAAGCCTGCCCGCCGCCTGCGTGACAAGCCAAGCGACTTCGCGCTGGCAACGCACGGCCTTGCGCGTAACCGGCTTGATGGACGAAGAAGAAACGCTTCCCTTAGGCGGATTCGAAGCAGCCACAAAAACCTCCCATGAACGACCCGGCCCAACAGGCCCGGATGAAACACGTGCTACATCAGTATACAGGGGAGCGGGATGGAAAAAACGGAGTCGACAGCGTGAACTGCCGGCTCCGGATCGCTTGCCTTAGAGGCCGTACACTTCGACCATAGCTTCACCAATGCGGTGGGGCACGCCGGTGACGAGTGCATTGCCCATGCAGAAGGCGCGGTGGCCATCGGTCATGCCGGTGTCGGTCCAGCCCTTCGGGAATCCCTGGAGCTGATCGAGCTCGTCGGGAACGAGACGGCGGAAACGGCCGTCGGGGCACTCGATGACATGCTTGAAGCGGCTCGCTCCCGTGCCGCCTTCTCCTGTGAGGATGGTGCGGCTCGGCTTGTCGGTGGCATCCGGGAAGCTCATGGCTCCCTCGGAATACGTGTACGTAAAGCCTGTCTTTTTGTTAGTGCGTTCTTCGCGCTTGCTGCCCTTAAGGTAGCGCCAGTCGGGAAGCTTTTCGTCGGAGATGTAGAACTGATCCGGGACATCAGCCACGTCGACAAGCACGTCGCCAAGCACGCGGCGCTCACCGTGATAGTCCTCGGCAAAGTCGCAGGTCAGAACATGACAGCCCTGCATGACGCCAGCATTCTTGAATTGAGAGGTCTTTTGGCCGATGCCAAAACGAGTTGAGTTCTCGTAGGGGTCGGGTAAAACGTCGAGTTCGGACATCTCGTCGGGATAGATGGCGGGGAAGGCTTTAGCCATGACGCCGTTGTGCATGCGATCAACGAGATCAACCTTGCCAGCGCCCTTTTCGCAAAAGATATAAACACGCTTGCGACGCTGGGGGAAACCGTATTCGGCAGAGTTGACCACGCGCCATTCGACCGTGTAGTCGAGGTCGGCAAGACAGCTTAGGATGATGGCGAAGTCGCGACCGCGTTGAGACGCGGGCGACTTGAGCAGGCGGTCGACGTTCTCAAAGAGACCGAACTTGGGCTTCTTCATTTCGAGGAAGTGATAGATGTCCCACCAAAGGACACCCTTCTTGCCCTCGATGCCGTGCGCCTGATTGAGCGGGCGTGCAACAGAGTAGTCCTGGCAAGGGAAGCCACCGACGACCATTTGCACGTCGGGGATTTTAATTTTGCCGGCTTCAACCTGATCCAAGACCTTATTGATATCTTCGTTGACAACGGAATCTTCGCCAAAGCGGTCCATATAGCAACGTGCCGCGAACTGACGAGTTTTGGTTCCGGGCGGTTCCCACTGGTTTGCCCAAATGGTATGGAAGGGGCCAGCGGGCTTCATGTAAAACTCGGGATGACGCGGGTCGGCATAGCCTTCAAGACCCAGACGAAATCCGCCGACGCCCGCAAAAAGCTCGGCAATGTTAATCTCAGACACGTTTCTCCAATCGCTGCTGTGTCCGTTTATGGTGCTCACAACAATAGCCGATCGAGCGGACAAGATCAAGACCTCAATTTCATGGAGGAATATGCTGTCCTGAACTACCATGAGGTTAACTGCGACGTTCGGAGGTACCCTATGTCCAAGAAGCACCTCGATTTCAAGCGCATGCTTGACGATACTGATTTTTCTGACCCCTCTAGCATCGAGCGGTATGCTGCCAATCTCGACGGGATGACGTTTCGCGATATTCTCGAGCTTGGCATTGCGCCGGAGGGGGAGAGCGCGCCTAAGGACTTTGGATCCAAGAAGTACAAGGGCGGTATGGGAACCCTGATTGAGGAGCGTTACTTTGGCTACAAGGCCAACAGCGATGATCGGCCGGACTTTCCCGAGGCGGGCGTCGAGCTTAAGGCAACGTGTTTTGACGTACTTAAAGACGGTCGAAAATCTGCCGGCGAACGTCTTGTCTTGACGATGATTCCCTACGACCGTCCCGTTTCGCTCGACTATGACAATTCGCACCTTAAGACCAAGCTCAGCAATATCTTGTTGATTTATTACGGTCGAGATCGTTCCATCGATAAATACGACCAACGCATTGAGCGCGCGGTCATGGTTCGCCTGCCCGAAGAGGATATGAAGATCATTCGCGCCGACTACGAAAAGATCATTTCGTACATTCAGGATGGTCGCGCGGACGAGCTATCGGAAGGAATGACCACTTACTTGGGTGCCTGCACAAAGGGCGCAACTGAAGCGACGATGTGGGTTGACCAATATTACGAGTACTTCAATACCGATACGGGTGAGATTGAGCGCCATCGCGCAAAGCGTCGCGCCTTTTCCCTCAAGCGCTCGTATATGGACTATGTGCTTCATACCTACGTGCTCGGTGCCCCGCGCGTTGGCGAGAGTATCGTTCAAGCTGGCGATGAGTCCATTGATTTCGAAAGTTACGTAACTGGACTTATCGAGCGTCATTACGGTGAGACCGATCGCCAAATTGCCGAACAGTATGGACTAGCGTACACGGGCAATAAGGCGCAATGGACAACGCTCGTCTATCGTATGCTCGGAATCAAAAACAATGCTGCCGAGGAATTCGTCAAGGCAGGCATTTCCGTCCGAACCGTTCGAGTTAACAACAGGGGGCACATCGAGCAGGCTATGTCGTTCCCGCCGTTTGAGTTCAAGCGTTTGATTGAGGAAGACTGGGAAACGTCGCCTTTTCATGCGTGCCTTGAGACCAATCGCTTCTTCTTCGTTGTGTTTCGCGAGGACCACGATGGCGTGCTGCGTCTCGACCGTTGTTTGTTCTGGGCGATGGGAGAAAACGAAATCGAAGGCCCTGCGAAAGCTTGTTGGGATGAGACGCGAAAGGCAATACGTGAGGGCGTTGAGCTCAATCCGTATCGGGATGCGAGCGGAAAGCTCAAAGTGACTAACAATCTGCCCGGCATGGCGGACAACCCAATTGTTCACGTTCGTCCGCATACGTCAAAAGCGGCTTACAAGTTTGCCGATGGAACAGAGATCGGTGACATCGCAAGGAATGCTTACGAACTGCCCGACGGTCGTTGGATGACGAAGCAATCGTTCTGGTTCAACAAGGGCTACCTGGAGCATATTCTGGGGCTGTAGCGTTTCGAGATTATTTAACAATCAGCCCCTGCTCCTCGATACCTCGATGTCGTCCCTACAAATAAATCCCCTCACCGAGCTGCTTGTGGAACTCGGCGTGATGGTCGCGTGCCCAGGTAAAGAGCGCCTGGTCAAAGTCGGTGCGCGTGGCCGGGACGCCAAAGACGCCGGCAACTTCGACGCGTACAAACTCCAGTGCCGGCAGCTTGTTGATGGCAGTGAGGGCAAACGGGGACGAGGGCTCCTCGAACAGATAGCGGCTGCCTTGCAGCGCGTCGCAACTGGTGCACGTGTTGCCGAGCGACGGGGCTTTGGAGGCTCGCGCGCCTACGGACTTGTAGCCGCAGCGCTTAGAAAGATAGTCGCGGATCTCGCCCGGCACGCAGCCAAGAGCGGGCACGATGGCGAGTGCGTTGGCGTTGGCCGTGTCGATGGTAATGTGCCCGGCTTCGTTGGGCGCGTGCGCGATGGCGATGCCCTTGTCGTCATCGGTTCGATAGGGAATGCCGAAGGCCGCGACCGAGGTCTCTTTGTGACACTTCCAGCACTCGCGCTTGCCCAGTACTAGATATATATACGGCGCTGAGGGGTCGGATCGGTCAACACCGGGCAGCCACTCGGCAAAGGGCTCGGGGTTGACGCCGCTGGGTACATACCAGATCTTCTTGGTCCGGTCCCATTTGGCGCCCAGCGCCTTGGCTTCTTCTTTGTGCGAAAAGGGGACATCGAGCTCGGTGCGCATGGCGGCTCCTTGGTGCTGCAGGTGCGAGTGGCTCAAGGATACCGCAGGGCGCAGACATCGCGGCGTTTTGTTGAGAAGTTGCGGCGCGGACTGCTTGGTTACGCCGTTAGATAAATTGGCAAGTAGATGGTCGGCTTTTGACCAGTTGGGCGGTTGGAGCAGCTTGCGGCGCAGTTTTGTGCCTGGCTATTGTTGATGTTGGGGTATTGAATATGTTTGGCTGCCATTCGTCAGGTGAATTGATGTTACGTTGCGATGACGGTTGGAGCTGCCAGTGGATTTGGCGACATAAAACAAAACAGCTCAGAGGACATAGCCTCTGAGCTGCGAACATTTGGTGGGCGTTAGAAGATTTGAACTTCTGACCTCTTCCGTGTCAGGGAAGCGCTCTCCCCCTGAGCTAAACGCCCGATCAAGGGTGCGCAAGTGCGCAAGGGATAATATAACGGAGCCTGAACTCGGTGGCAAGAACATTTTTAAAAATCGCTTACATTGTGGAATTCGGGGGCTTTGTCGTATCCATTTCAAAGGAGTCTGCTGCCGCGATTTGGCTGTCGACTAATGCAAGGCCATTGCGGTATCGAGCTATGGAAAGACGCCTGCGGAATTGACCTACCGATAAGCGGACAAGCCTCCGGCTGGTGCCTTCGCCGTGGTAAGGTAAGCCGAATTGTTTCCAGGCTGTTTCGGGGGAGTGGAATGAGCAAAGAGTGTGTCGAGCAGGTCGAAGGCGCAGGGGCTTCGGTGCCGATGACCGATATATCGAACATCGATGTGCCCGAGGGCACCGACGAGCTCAGCCGCAGCACCCGCCGTGCATGGCGCGACCGCCTCAACGACGCCCAGACGCGCAAGGTGATTACGGGTGTTTTAGCCACGCTGGTGGGCGGTTCGTTTTGGGGTTTCTCGGGCACCAGCGCGAGTTTTTTGTTCGATACCTACCATGTCGATACGCTGTGGCTTATGAGCATACGGCAGATTCTCGCCGGCCTGCTCTTTATGGCCGTGGTTGTCACGCGCGACCGCGCACGCCTGGTCAGGCTTTGGACGACGCCCGCCGATCGCAAACAGCTGCTGTTCTTTACCGCCTTTGGCCTGCTCTTTAACCAGTTTTGTTATCTTTCGGCCGTGCGCCTGACCAATGCCGGAACCGCGACGGTGCTCCAATGCCTGCAACTGGTCATCATTATGGGCTACACCTGCGTGATCGACCATCGCATGCCTCGCGTGCGTGAGGCCGTTGGCATTGGGTTGGCCCTGGGCGGCACCTTTTTAATCGCTACCGGCGGCGACCCTACCAGTCTGAGCATATCGCCGCTTGGCCTGGTCGCAGGCCTTATGTGTGCGGTCAGCGCCACTTGCATGGCGGTGATTCCCGCCAAGATTCTGCCCGAATACGGCAGCCCTATTGTTACGGGCTCGGCTATGATCACGGCGGGTGTCGTTTCGAGTGTCTTTGTGCAGCCGTGGGCTCACATGCCGGCCCTCGATGCTGCCGGCGTCGAAGCGCTCGCGGTGTTTGTGATCGTGGGCTCTTTCCTGGCGTATATGCTCTATATGGAGGGCGTCAAGGATATTGGCTCCGTACGTGCGAGTCTCATCGGAACTGTAGAGCCGGTCTCGGCAACCATTACCAGCGCCGTTATGCTGGGCACGGTGTTTTTGCCGACCGACCTGATTGGCTTTGCCATGATCATCGTGATGATGTTCCTCACGGTGTAGCCCCTGCGGTTGCTTTAAAGGATAATAGGCTGGCGGCGCGTTGCTTTGGCGGCGCGCCTTTGTCTATAGAGAGGACCTCTTATGAAGTACTTTGGCACCGATGGTTTTCGCGGTGAGGCAAATGTCGGCTTGACTGTGGAGCACGCGTACAAGATTGGCCGCTTTGTGGGCTGGTATTACGGCGCCAATCGCGGGGCCAAGGCGCGCGCGATCGTGGGCAAGGACACGCGTCGCTCGAGCTATATGTTCGAGGCGGCGCTGGTGAGTGGCCTAGTCGCGAGCGGTGCGGACGCCTACATGCTGCACGTGATCCCCACGCCGGGCGTGGCGCATCAGACCGTGGAGGGCTGCTTCGATTGCGGCATCATGATCAGTGCGAGCCACAACCCGTTTTGCGATAACGGCATTAAGCTCGTCAACAGCGACGGCTTTAAGATGGACGAGGACGTACTGGAGCTCATCGAGGATTACATCGATGGCAAGAGCGAGGTGCCGCTGGCCACGGGCAACCACATCGGTGCCACGGTCGACTACATGCAGGGTCGCAACCGCTATATTGCCTCGCTCATCGCCAGCGCGAACTTTTCGCTGCAGGGCGTCAAGATCGGTCTCGACTGTGCCAACGGCTCGGCGTCCTCGGTGGCCAAGCCGGTGTTCGATGCGCTGGGCGCCGATGTACGTGTGATCAATGCCGCGCCCGATGGCTTTAACATCAACGTCGACTGCGGCTCCACGCATATGGAGCGTCTGCAGCGCCACGTAGTGGAGCAGGGCCTGGACGTGGGCTTTGCCTACGACGGCGATGCCGACCGCTGCCTGGCCGTGGACGAGCGCGGCCGCGTGGTCGATGGCGACCAGATTCTGTACGTGTGCGGCGTGTACCTGAACAAGCACGGTCGCCTCTCGGGCGGTACCGTGGTGCCGACGATTGCCAGCAACTTTGGCCTGATCAAGTCGCTGGAGCTTGCCGGCCTGAGCGCCGTGACCAGCGGCGTGGGCGACCGTCACGTGTATGCCAAGATGCGCGAGGGTGGTTACAGCCTGGGCGGCGAGCAGACGGGCCATACGATTTTTGGCGATATCGAGCGCACGGGCGACGGCATTATGACCTCGCTGCGCGTGATGGAAGTGATTCGTGCCGAGCGCGAGACGCTCTCGCAGCTCACTGCTCCGTGCAAGCTGCTGCCGCAGGCGCAGGTAGCCGTGCGCGTGGCGGACAAGGACGCCGCGCTCGAGAACATGGGCGTGCAGAACGCGATCGTCGAGGCCGAGGCCGCGCTGGCGGGCGAGGGCCGCGTGCTCGTGCGCAAGAGCGGAACCGAGTCGGTGATTCGCGTGCTGGCTGAGGCTCCGGACCAATCGGCCGCCGACGCCGCCATGAAGCGCATCGCAAGTGCTTTGGAAGCTCTGTAAGGCGCATTCTGGGCTGTTTGACAGGGGGGTTATAAAAGGCCGTGTGCAAATAAGGGCAAATATGAGTACTGTTACTAAATAAGTAACAGCAAATTTTGCCCCAAGAGGCTATTTTGGCAACGCCCGAACGTCATATCGAAGAGCATTGCTCCTCGTATGTCCAATAAACAGGGTCCCAGATAAGAACCAATCCTATCTGAGACCCTGTTTTTACTCAAAATAAATGCTATCAACCCGACAACAGTACTCATTTTTGCCCTTTTTTGCACACGGCCTCTTCGGAGTGGCCACCCGACACCTGGGGACGTTCCTTTTCTGCCGGCACCCAGGGACACTCCTTGACGCCTAGTCATCGGGGACGTTCTTAAACGACTAGTCGTTGGGGACAGTCTTTGCCTATTGGCCGGTTTGCTGGCCGGATTGGCAAGGACTGTCCCTATCCGCCGGCAGAAAAGGAACGTCCCTAACTGCCGGCCTTCAAGATCTTACAGCTCGTAGAGCGTGGTGAACTTGTCCTGTAGGTAGCTGCAGTAGTAGCGGGCGTCGAATGCCATGCCGCAGGCGCCCGTGATGAGCTCCGGCGCGTCCTTGGCACGGCCCCACTGCCAAATGTGCTCGCCGAGCCAGGCGCGGACGGGCGCCAAATCGCCGCTCGCGCAGGCGCCGTTGAGGTCGACACCGTCGCGGCACATGGCCGGCACGAACATGGCGTCGTAGGCACTGCCCAGCGCATAGGTGGGGAAGTAGCCAAACGAGCCGCCGCTCCAGTGTGTATCCTGCAGGCAGCCACGCGTGTCGTCGGGAACCGGAATGCCCAGGTACTCGTCCATAAAGCGATTCCAAAGCGCGGGGATGTCCTTGGCTGTGGCCTCGCCGGCAAACAGCATGCGCTCAATCTCGTAGCGCACCATAATATGCAGCGGGTAGGTGAGCTCGTCGGCCTCGGTGCGGATCAGCGACGGCTGAGCGATGTTCACGGCGTGGTAGAGCGTGTCCTCGTCCACGTTGCCGTAGACCTCGGGCGCGTGACGGCGCAGCACCTCGAGCAGCGGGCCCATAAAAGCACGGCTGCGGCCAACGGTGTTCTCAAAGAAGCGGCTCTGGCTCTCGTGGATGCCCATGGAGGTGCCGCCCTCCAGACACGTGCGCGCGTAAGCGGGGTTCACGCCCAGCTCGTACATGGCGTGTCCCGCCTCGTGGATGATGCTGTAGACGTTGGAGATACAATCGTCCTCGTAGATGTGTGTCGCGATGCGCGCGTCACCCACGGCAAAGCCCTCGCTAAACGGATGCTCGGTAAAGGCGAGCGTGGTGTCTTCCAAGTTAAGGCCGACGAGCTTCATCAGGTCGAAGCTCATGGCTCGCTGGGCGGCCTCGGGCACATGTGCGTGCAAAAAGTCGGCAGTAGGCTGCTGTCCGCGCTCGCCGATGGCGCGCACGAGTGGCACGACGGTGGCCTTGACCTCGTCACAAAACGCATCGAAGCTCTTGGCGGAAAGGCCGCGCTCGTACTGGTCGAGCCAGACATCGTATGGGTCGCGCTTGGGGTCCATGAGCTCGGCCTGATGCTTGAGCTGGCAGACAATCTTGTCCACATAGGGCTCAAAGCTCGCCCAGTCGTTGGCTGCTTTGGCCTTGTGCCACACGGCATCGGCCTCGCAGGTAAGCCTGGTCCAGGCCTCGGCTTCTTCGGTGGGAATGACGCTTGCCTCGCGCTGGTCGCGGCCGAGCACGCGAATCTCGTCGAGCAGCTGCGGGTCGTCGATCTTTTCGCCCGCGATCGTCTCACACGCGAGAGAGCGCACGAGCTCAACGGACTTTTTGCTGGTCAGGAGCTTGTGATGTTCGCCGGCGAGGGTGCCCATAGCATCGGCGCGGGCCGCGGCGCCGTTGGCGGGGGCAATCGTCGCGCCATCGAACTCGGCAATCTTGAGCAGGTACTCGCGGGTCCACAGTTTACCTTCGAGCTTGCGGAGCTTCTTGATACCCTTGCCCGCCTTGGCGCTCTTAGAGGCCTTGGCCACGGCAGCCTTGGCCTTCTTATCGAGTTTCTTTCCCATACCTATAATCCTTAATCTCGCAGACCGGACGCCACGGGTGGGCGTGCGGCCAGTTTGCACAGCTACCTGCCTTGTACCCAGTGCGAACAAAACGGAACGCGGCGATATACTCGCAGAATGTGTTATCCTATAGCCCAATGCGTTGACGGAGAGGGTTTTGCCCGCCGCGTCGCCGGCAAGAGAGGGAAGGTCATGGGCTGCAAGCCTTCCTGCGGTGGCAAGGGCCAAGCGTTCACTCCCGAGCAGCAACCTCAACGGGCGCGCGGCCAGCGGCGGCGAAGCCCCAGTAGGGAAGCCGTGAGCCTCGCGACAAGGGGCGCAGAGTGGGCACGGCGGGCCAGACATCCGCCGGGTCAAACAAGGTGGTACCGCGGAATTCAACCGTCCTTGGGCAATGCACATGCCCGAGGGCGGTTTTTTGTTACCGAACCGGGCCGCGTTTTCGCAACGTCAGACGGCGGCAGCCGCCTCGGCAAACGGAGAGCGCGAGAGACGAAAGGGAAGACATGAGTCTGATTGATGATCTGGTCAAACTCGAGGAAGAGGCCAAGGAGCTCGTCGCAGGCGCCGACGACGCAGCCAAGCTCGAGGCTGCGCGCGTTGAGCTGCTCGGCCGCAAGGGCCGCATCACCGGCCTGATGCGCATGATGGGCAAGCTCGCCCCCGAGGATCGTCCCGTGATGGGCAAGCGCGCCAACGAGATGCGCCAGCTGATCGAGGGCATGCTCGACGAGCGCAACACCGAGATGAAGGCCGCCGCCCTCAAGCGCGCACTCGAGCACGACGCCGTCGACATCACGCTGCCGGGCATCCGTCCGCAGATCGGCCACCAGCACTTGATCAAGCAGATCATCGAGGAGGCCGAGGACATCTTCTGCGGCATCGGCTACACCGTCGAGTCCGGCCCCATGGTCGACACCTCCTACTACAACTTCACCGCGCTCAACGCCCCCATGGATCACCCGAGCCGCTCGGCCCGCGATACCTTCTACGTGGTCGACAATAACCCCGGCAGCGTCGCGCACCCCGAGGCCCACGCCCACGGCGAGTCCGACGTGCTGCTGCGCACCCAGACCTCGGGCGTGCAGATCCACACCATGGAGTCGCAAAAGCCGCCCATCTACATGATTTGCCCGGGCACCGTCTACCGTCCCGACACGGCCGATGCCTGCCACCTTCCGCAGTTCAACCAGATCGAGGGTCTGGTCGTCGACGAGGGCATTACCTTTGGCGACCTTAAGGGCACGCTCGACTACTTTGTTAAGTGCATGTTTGGCGAGGACCGCAAGACGCGCTATCGCCCGCACTTCTTCCCCTTCACCGAGCCCAGCTGCGAGGTGGACGTGAGCTGCCACGTGTGCGGCGGCAAGGGCTGCAACTTCTGCAAGCACAGCGGCTGGATCGAGATCCTAGGCTGCGGCATGGTCGACCCCAACGTCCTGATCAACTGCGGCATCGATCCCGAGAAGTACACCGGCTTCGCCTTTGGCATTGGCGCCGAGCGCGTCGCGGCCCTGCGCTACGACCTGCCCGACCTCAGAACGCTCATGACAGGCGATATGCGCTTCTTAAATCAGTTCTAGGCCCGGCGGCTTTCCCAAGCACCGCACCTTGCCTTTCAATCGTCGGTTGCGTACCTAAGTACGCGGCCCTCCTCTTTCAAGGCAATCTGCGGCACTTGGAAAACCCGTCTCCGTTGCAGTTTTTGGCTCAAAGCCGCATTTATGAAAGGAGACCAGTTAGATGCGTGTTTCTTACGACTGGCTCAAGACCATGATCGATATTCCGGAGGATCCCAAGACCCTTTCGGACGAATATATTCGTACCGGCACCGAGGTCGAGGCGATCGACACCGTGGGCGAGTCCTTCGACCACGTGGTGACCGCCAAGGTGCTTACCAAGACCCCGCACCCCGATAGTGACCACATGTATGTGTGCTCGGTCGACGTGGGCGACAAGAACCTCGACGCCGACGGTAACCCCGCTCCGCTGCAGATCGTCTGCGGCGCGCAGAACTTTGAGGCCGGCGACCACATCGTCACGGCCATGATCGGCGCAGTTCTGCCCGGTGACGTCAAGATCAAGAAGAGCAAGCTTCGCGGCGTCGTGTCCATGGGCATGAACTGTTCCGCGCGCGAGCTCGGCCTGGGCGGCGACCACTCAGGCATCATGATCCTGCCCGAGGATACGCCCTGCGGCATGCCGTTTGCCGAGTACGTGGGCTCGAGCGACACCGTGCTCGACTGCGAGATTACGCCCAACCGTCCTGATTGCCTGTCCATGATCGGCATGGCCCGCGAGACTGGCGCCATCTTCGACCGCGATTTCCACGTTGAGCTGCCCGCCATCAAGGCGGAGACCGGCCGCGCGACCGACGACGAGCTTTCGGTCGAGATCGCCGACGAGGGCCTGTGCGACCGCTATGTCGCCCGCATCGTGCGCAACGTGAAGGTCGGCCCGTCGCCCGACTGGATGGTCAAGCGCCTTAACGCCCTGGGCGTACGCCCGCACAACAACATCGTCGACATCACCAACTATGTGATGATGCTCACCGGTCAGCCGCTGCACGCCTTTGACCTGGATACCTTTGCCGAGCGCGATGGCCACCGTCGCGTGGTGGTTCGCGCCGCTCAGCAGGATGAGAAGTTCACGACGCTCGACGGCGAGGAGCGCGTGCTCGACGCCGGCATGGGCCTTATCACCGACGGCGAGCGTCCCGTGGCGCTGGCCGGCGTTATGGGTGGCATGGATTCCGAGATCGAGGACGACACCGTCGACGTGATGGTCGAGAGCGCCTGCTTTAACGCCGGTCGCACCTCGCACACCAGCCGCGACCTGTCGCTGATTTCCGACGCCTCCATTCGCTTTGAGCGCCAGGTCGACGAGACCGGCTGCGTGGATGTCGCCAACGTTACCTGCGCGCTCATCGAGGAGATCGCCGGCGGCGAGGTTGCTCCCGGCTATGTCGACGTGTTCCCCGCGCCCAAGACCATCGACAGCATTAAGCTGCGCCTGGCCCGCGTGCACGCCATCTGCGGTGCCGACATCGAGCCCGAGTTTATCGAGCGTTCGCTCACTCGCCTGGGCTGCACCGTCGAGCGCGACGGTGAGGACTTTATGGTCACCCCGCCGAGCTTCCGCCCCGACCTGCCGCGCGAAATCGACCTGATCGAGGAGGTCCTGCGCCTGTGGGGCATGGGCCGTGTGACGGCGACCATCCCGGCTGCCAAGAACCACATTGGCGGTCTGACCCGCGAGCAGAAGCTCACCCGCAAGGTCGGCGAGATCCTGCGCGCCTGCGGCCTCAACGAGACCACGACCTTTGGCTTTGCCGCCCCGGGCGACCTGGAGAAGATCGGCATGTCCACCGAGGGCCGCGGTTGCCCCGTGGTGCTCATGAATCCGCTGGTAGCCGAGCAGACCGAGATGCGCCGCTCACTGCTGCCGGGCCTGCTGCAGTCCGTTGCCTACAACGAGGCTCACGGCACGCCCAACGTGCACCTGTACGAGGTCGGCAGCCTGTTCCACGGCCGCGAGAACGCCAGCCTGCCCAAGGAGACCAAGTCCGTGGCGGGTGTGCTCTCGGGCCAGTGGAGCGAGCAGTCCTGGAACATGAAGTACCGCAAGCTGCGCTTCTTCTTTGGCAAGGGCATTGTCGAGGAGCTGCTTGCCCAGCTGCGCATCGAGAAGGTCCGCTTCCGTCCCGTCGAGGGCGAGGGCTATGCCTTTTTGCAGCCGGGCCGTGCTGCCGAGGTTCTGTCCGGTGGTACCGTGCTGGGCTGGGTCGGCGAGATTCATCCCGAGGCGCGCGAGGCGATGGGTATCGATGAGGTTGTCGTTGCCTTTGAGCTCGACCTGGACAAACTGATCAAGGGTGCCCGCAACCAGGAGAACTACCGTGAGTTCTCGCAGTATCCGGCTGTTGAGCACGACCTTGCTATCGTGGTCGACAACGCTGTGACCTGCGAGGATCTTGAGCGCCGTATTACCAGCGCCGGCGGCAAGCTGCTCGAGGGCGTGCGCCTGTTCGACGTCTACCGCGATCCCATCCGCATTGGCGCGGGCAAGAAGTCCATGGCCTTTGCGCTTACGTATCGCTCCGACGACCACACGCTCACCAGCGAAGAGGTCGAAAAAGCGCACCAGAAGATCGTCACCAAGGTGTGCAAGGGCGTAAACGGCGAGGTCCGCGGATAGGGCTTGCGCTGGGAGCACAGGACCCCTCGGCAGTTGCTGTGGGGCCCTGCGTGACCTCGGTGTTCGGAAAAGGCACCGTTGAACCTGCATATATGACACGCGCATTACATAACGGCGTGCTGCTTTGTCGGCGGCACGCCGTTTTGCTATGATAGCCGGCGGCGTGTTACGAATATGACAATACGTAACACTGACAAGGTGATTCAGGCGGCGTCGCAATTCTGTGCGCCGACAACCGGGAGGCGTACATGCACATTCCAGATAATTATCTGTCCCCGCAGACCGATGCCGTCATGGCAGTGGCGATGGTGCCCGTTTGGGTTCACTGCATCAAGAAGGTGCGCGCCACGCTCGATCGCGAGCACATGGCTTTCTTGGGCATCTGCGCCGCGTTCTCCTTCTTGCTCATGATGTTCAATGTGCCGCTGCCCGGCGGTACCACGGGTCACGCCGTCGGCGGCGCGCTCATTGCGCTGCTGCTGGGCCCGGAGGCCGCGGCCATCGCGGTTTCGGTTGCGCTGGCGCTGCAGGCGCTGCTGTTTGGCGATGGCGGCATCCTGTCCTTTGGGGCCAACTGCTTTAACATGGCCTTCGTGCTGCCGTTTGCCGCAGCCATCGTGTTCCGTGCGCTCAACAGCCGTTTGCACGACAAGAGCTGGGGCACCTCGGTTTCGGCCGTCGTAGGCGGCTGGGTCGGCCTGTGCCTGGCGGCCCTGTGCGCGGCGATCGAGTTTGGTATTCAGCCGATGCTCTTCACCAACGCCTCGGGCGCTCCGCTGTACTGCCCCTTCCCGCTGTCTATTGCTATCCCTGCCATGATGATCCCGCATATGCTGGTTGCCGGCGTGGTCGAGGGCGTGGCGACGGCCGCCATCTACGGTTTCATTAAGAAGACGGCGCCGAGCGTTATCGTCGGGCCCGAGGCCGTTGACGGTCAGCTTGCCGCCGATGGCGCTGCTGCTAAGAAAACCTCGCTGGTCCCCACGCTCATTCTGGTTGCCGTGCTTGTTGTTGCCACGCCGCTGGGCCTGCTCGCCACGGGTGACGCTTGGGGCGAATGGGACGCCGAGGGTGCCGCGGTTGCCGTTCAGGAGGCTGGCGACGACAGCCTGCAGGCTTCGGTCGGCCTGGATACCCCGACCTTTGCCGACGCACTGCCCACGGACGATTACCTGCAGGCCTATTCCGAGGAGCAGGGCCTTGGCTTTGCCGGCCAGGCTGCCATGTATATCCTGTCCGGCGTGATTGGCGTGGCGGTGCTCACCATCACATTCCGCCTGATCTCGCTGACGGTTAAGGAAAGCGGAACGCATGGCGACGGTCGAACTGCCTAGCTGGCTTGCGGCCGAGCAGCGGTATGAGCCCACGGGTGCTCGTCACCGCGTGATGCAAAAGAACGTCCTGCACCTGGCGAGCCTGCTTGAGCGGGTTCGCCTGGGTGGAGGCGCGCACGAGGGCGGGTCGATGATCGACCGCGCCCTTTCTTGCGTTTCGGCTCCGGTGCGCCTGGTAGGGATGTTCGTTTGCGTCCTGTGTGTGTGTCTGACGCAGAGCCCGCTGTACCTCATGTTGATGGCGGCTGTCGCGCTGGTGCTCGTTGCCGTGCGCCCCGCACGCGGGCTGCGGGCAACCTTTGTGCCGGCGCTTGGCGCTGCGGGGCTCGCGGTGGTTCTGGCACTGCCTGCCCTGCTGCTGGGCGCGTCTGCCACGAGCGCCATGCTCAAGATTGCGCTCAAGACCTTCATTAATGTGTCGCTGGTGCTGGGCGTTTCGTGGACCCTCACGTGGAGCCGCATGTCGGCGGCGCTCAAGATGCTGCATCTACCCGACGAAGTTATCTTTACGTTTGATATGGCGCTCAAGCACATTGAGGTGCTGGGCCGCACGGCGCACGATCTGTGCGAATCGGTCATGCTGCGCAGCGTTGGCCGTGCGCCTGAGGGATTTTCGCGTACCGATTCGATCGCGGGTATCATGGGCATGACCTTTATCAAGGCGATGGAATGCAGTCGCGCAATGGACGAGGCTATGCTTTGCCGCGGCTTTGCCGGTGCGTATCCGGCACCCGCGCGCGTCGGGTTTGGCTGGCGCGATGCGGTCTATGCGGCCGGCGTGGCGCTGCTGGCAGTGTTGTGTGCCGTGCTATAGGCGCTGCTGGTTCCGGCTGGGGATGCAAATAGGGAAGGGCGACGTTTTGACGATCGATATGAATAGTGCGGCGGGCACGAACGGTGCAGGCGGCGCCGAGGACGCGCCGCTCATCGAGCTGCGCGACGTGGTGTTTTCCTATACGGGCCATACGGTTGTCGATGGTGTGTCGCTGCAGGTCGATCGTGGTGAACTCGTTGCCCTGCTCGGTCCCAACGGCTGCGGTAAGACGACGATTATGCGCCTTATTAACGGCCTTGAACTCGCGGACGCAGGGGCATACCTGTTTGACGGGCACGTGATCGATGCGGCGTTTCTAAAGGATTCCGCGGCCGCTCAGCGTTTTCATCAGCGCATAGGTTTTGTGTTTCAAAATGCCGATGCTCAGCTGTTCTGCGCTACGGTGGGCGAGGAAGTTGCTTTTGGTCCCGCGCAGATGGGACTGCCGGCAGACGAGCTCGACCGTCGCGTGCACGATGCCATGGAACTGTTTCAAGTTGCCGATCTGGTCGATGCCTCGCCCTATCAGCTCTCGGGCGGGCAAAAGAAGCGCGTTGCGCTGGCTGCGGTGGTGTCGATGAACCCAGATATCTTGGTCCTCGACGAGCCTACCAATGGGCTCGACGAGGATTCATGCGACATCGTAGTTAACTTTTTGCTGGCCTACGTCGCGGCGGGTAAGACGGTCTTGATGAGCACACATCACCAGGATTTGGTGCGACGCCTGGGTGCCCGTGCAATCTATATCGATCGATATCACCATGTGGTCGAGGCGCCTTCGCCGTCGTATGGAACCGAAAGCGGTGCTACGGGCTAGTTGCTGCGTAGAGCGTGCGTAGCCGCCCGCGCGGCTTTGCCGTGATGGTATAGTTATCCAGGTTTTTATGGGGGTGGCTATGCCAAGTTGGAACATTCATATCGCTCAAACGGAGCGCCTGCTGGCGCGTGCTGGCGTGCTTGCCGATAGCGTTCGTGACCGCAATGCCTTCTTGTTTGGCTGCGTGGTTCCGGACATTTTTGTGGGCTATATGGTTCCCGGTATCGCTGACCCCATTCCGTATCGCATTACGCACTTTGCAAAGCCCGAGCCTATCCCCAAGCCGCGCGAGCATGAGTTCTGGGATACCTATGTGGCGCCGCTGCTCAAGGGGGTGCCAGCGGGTGCGCCGGCTGTGGCGACCTCAATTGTCGAGGAGCGCGAGCGACTCAATCGGGTGCATTATCCCCAACGTTATAAGGACGCCGAGCCGGTTGTCGGCCCCAGCGCCTGTGAGTTCTCACTTGCGTCCGAGGACGTGGCGCAGTCGTTGCTCGATTTAACGCTGGGCGTCTGGTCGCATCTGGTGGCCGATACCGTATGGAATACGCGCGTGAATCAGTACCTGGAGGCGCACGGCGGCAAGCCGTGCGAGGAATTCCGCATTAAAAAGCAAGGTGACTTTGACTGGTTTGGTAAGACGCTCGGCATTGTTTCGATTCCGCGCGCGACCGATCGCCTGTATACTGCGGCGACGCGTTTTGGGCAGTATCCCATCCATAAGGAGTATGTGCTCAAGACCATAGGCGTTATGCACGAGATCGTGCGCGAAAACCCCGGCGAGCCCGATCATCCGCCATACCGCCTGCTGACCGAGGAGTTCTTCGACGCGACTTTTACCGAGGTCATCGAGCTGACCGAGGCGGGTTTTGCCACCCGCGTCGAATCACCCGATATGCCTGCGCTGCCCCTGATCGCTAGCTGCTAGTTGGCCGGCATGGCAGTGAACAGCCCATTCCAATCGACAAGTAGCTCCTTCCGCAGGATGTCTTCGGCGGTGCGCTCCTGTTTGGTCTTTGGGGTATAGGGAAGCCCGGCCTTTTTATGGATAAGCTCGGCTATGCGGTCGAAGCTTTTCTTGTCTTTGATCTGGTCGTAGGTAATTTGGATAACGTCGTAGCCCATGCTCGTGAGTGCGGTAGTGCGCTCGGCATCGGAGAGACTTGCGGCTTCGCTGTCATGGGCGGAGCGGCCTTGGCATTCTAGAATGACGCCCATGCTGTCGGTACTGCTCTCGATAAGGATGTCGGCGTAGCAACAGGTTTTGTCATACAGCGATCGCGCGCCCTCGCTGAGCGGGATGCGCACATTGTTGGCGATGCCGATGCCCAGGCCGCCCTCGTCACGGGGGAGCGAGACGAGTATGGACGTTTGGACTTCGAAAGGTGAGGCGGTCTGCCCCGTCATGCGTTCTGCGGCCCAACGGAGTTGTTTGACGCCGCGCAGGCCGGCGGCCTGTTTGGCGAACGCGGCGATATCCGTTGCGGTAAGAAGCGGCGTGCGCTTCCACAAATTGGTGTCATTGCCCTTGGTGTCGATAACGCGCTCCCAACCACAATCGGGCGGGATGAGTTTAAGGGATATTGCCTCATCGAGCTGCTGTTGCGCGCGTTTGCAAGGCATGAACACCGCGAAGGAGCTGCTCATTTCGTAGCAAGCCATGAGTAACTGGGTTGGAGAGACCTGCGTAGCAAGATTGAGCAACGTGAACTCTGGCGATGTGATATCAAAGCCATGCTCAGTTTGCCTAAACGACCCCGGAGGCGGCTCTTGAGTCAGCAGATGCGATTTGAACAAGGCTCGTGATCCAGCTTGCGTGCGACTGAACACAAATCGATGAAGCGGCGCACAGAGCAGGTCCTCAACAAATGCATGGTTTCCAAGGTTGCAGCACCTGCGATCCATGTTGTCTAGACTGACAGCGGGGTAAAGGCCTAATACCTGCGGCGGGATGCGGTAATAGTTAAAAGCGGATTGACCACATAGCGTTAGGTCCATGACGTCCTCCTGGTCGAAATGTGCTTTTGGACCGTGCGATGCCAGCGTCAATCCGGAAGTATGCGGCAAAATCTGAACCCTATGAGCAGACCTGGCTTTTGAGCCTAGTTTATCAGGCATTTTGTTGTGAAAAACAGGGTGTGCTCGGAGGTCTCGGAATTTGCCGCATACTTCCGAAAACGCGGTTGGTTTGGACTTTGCTAAAACGATTTAGCAGCGTCGATTAAGGTATGGTTTCGCCATCGGGCGGACACTCTTTGGGTCGAGACTTCATTTTTAAGGCCCCGAAGGTCGTTTTGGGCGTCTATGGTAAAGAAATGAGTGCGTGTTTTGCCGTGCGTCGGTATTGGCATAGAAAAAGGGCCCGGAAGGCAAAGCCTTCCGGGCCCTTTGCAATGCAAATCTGCTTGCAAGTGCGATTTAGCGCACCTGAGCGACGTAAGCGACGTTGGTCGAGGAGACCTTGTCCTCGAGCTGGACGCTCATGCGGGGATCGCCGGCGGTAGCGACGGTCAGATCGCCAGCCTCGACGTAGCCGAGCTCCTTAGCGGTCTCGATCGCCTTGACGATCGTGCCGTTGACGGTGCCCTGGGTAATCTCGGCCTGGTGCGGGATAACGCCCCAGTACATAATCATCTGCTGGACGGCCCACTCGTGACGGGAGAACGCGCAGATCGGCATGTTGGGACGGAAGTGCGAGATCAGGCGAGCGGTACGACCGGTAGTCGTCGGCACGGTGATGCACTTGGCACCAACGGTGGTGGCCATGTTCACAGCGGACATACCCACAACGTTGTTGACGACGCGCGTGCCGTGAGCGTCAGCAGGAACCTCGAGCGGAGCGTGAGCCGGGAGGTACTTCTCGGTCTCGAGAGCAATGCTGGCCTGCATCTTGACGGCCTCGACCGGGTACTTACCGGCAGCGGACTCGCCAGAGAGCATAACGGCGTCGGTGCCGTCGTAGATGGCGTTAGCAACGTCGGCAACCTCGGCGCGCGTCGGGCGCGGGTTCTGCTGCATGGAGTCGAGCATCTGCGTAGCGGTGATGACGGGCTTGTAGGCCGCGTTGCACTTGGCGATGATCTCTTTTTGGATGTGCGGAACGAGCTCGGGCTTGATCTCGATGCCCAGGTCGCCACGGGCGACCATGATGCCGTCGGAAGCCTCGAGGATCTCGTCGAAGTTCTCGACGCCCAGGGCGCACTCGATCTTCGGGAAGATCGTCACGTGCTCGCCACCGTTCTCGCGGCAAAGCTCGCGGATGCCGCGGACGGACTCGCCGTCACGGATGAAGGAAGCGGCGATGTAGTCGATGTTCTCGGTCAGGCCAAAGAGGATGTCCTGACGATCGCGCTCGGTGATGGCGGGCAGCGAGATGTTGACGTTGGGCATGTTGACGCCCTTGCGCTCGCCGATCAGGCCGTCGTTCTTGACGACGCAGGTCATGTCCTGGCCGCTGACGGACTCGACCTCGAGGGCAACCAGGCCGTCGTCGATCAGGATAAGGGAGCCCTTTTCGACCTCGGAGGGCAGAGCCAGGTAGTCGAGGGAGATGTGCTCAGCGGTGCCGTGGAAATCCTCGGACGTGGGCTGAGCGGTGACGACGATCTTATCGCCGGTCTTGACGGCAACCTTCTTGCCGTCGACCAGAAGGCCGGTGCGGACCTCGGGGCCCTTGGTGTCGAGCAGGATGCCGACGGGCATACCGAGCTCCTTGGAAATACGACGGACGCGCTCGATGCGACCGTGGTGCTCGTCGTAGGATCCGTGCGAGAAGTTAAAACGGGCGACGTTCATGCCCGCCTTGATCATCTCGCGGATGGTCTCGTCGCTATCGCAGGCGGGACCCATGGTGCATACAATCTTGGTGCGCTTGTACATTCAGACCTCCATCTGACATCGTCTTGCGCCGATAGATAAACCATAAGAAATAAAATCGAGTTGATTATAACGAAATGACGACCGAATACCCCCAAAAATCGACCGTATGCCGAATTAGAAGTTCATTTTTTGCGGGGAAAACGGTAAACGAAAAACATTTACCAAGCGGTCTTACCGCTGCTATCTGGGCAATATTTCAGTTTGGTGACGTGCCGAAGAAAAAACGTTTTATCAATCTTGAGCATCACACTGTCTGCACCGTTGCGCCTGTGCCGTGTTTCCAGACGGAATGTTTTGGCTAGACCCGCCGCTTTGGGGTACCATAGCTCCACTATCAACTGCCGCTCAGCACGGCAGCCTTGATGAGCCCTTGCCCTTCTCCTGGGAATTATGATCGGGCATCAATCTGCTGAGTGGCCCGAATCCCAGGAGGGGACTCTATATGCAAAAGGAATACCTGTCCGCCGCGGCGGAGGTGCTCAGCGACCAAGGTGTCGATGAGAACCTCGGCCTGAGCACCGGTGAGGCGTCGTCGCGTCTTGCCAAGACAGGACCTAACAAGCTTGAGGAAGCCGAGAAGACACCGCTGTGGAAGCGGTTCTTTGAGCAGATGGCCGACCCCATGGTCATCATGCTGATCGTTGCCGCCGTTATCAGCGCGCTCACGGGTATGGTCAAGGGCGAGGCGGACTTTGCCGATGTTGCCATCATCATGTTCGTCGTTATCGTCAACTCGGTGCTGGGCGTGGTCCAGGAAGCCAAGAGCGAGGAGGCCCTCGAGGCCCTGCAGGAGATGAGCGCGGCGCAGTCCAAGGTGCTGCGCGACGGCAAGCTCGTGCACCTGCCGAGCGCCGAGCTCGTGCCCGGCGACGTGATCATGCTCGAGGCGGGCGACTCCGTCCCGGCCGACTGCCGCGTGCTCGAGAGCGCCACGATGAAGATCGAAGAGGCCGCGCTCACCGGCGAGTCCGTGCCCGTAGAGAAGCACGCCAACGTGATCGAGCTCGCCGCGGGCACCGATGACGTGCCGCTCGGCGACCGTAAGAACATGTGCTATATGGGCTCCACCGTCGTGTACGGCCGTGGTCGCGCCGTCGTGGTCGGCACCGGCATGAACACCGAGATGGGCAAGATCGCCGGCGCCCTGGCCGAGGCCAAGGAAGAGCTTACGCCGCTGCAGGTGAAGCTCGCCGAGCTCAGCCGCATCCTCACCATCATGGTGATCGTCATCTGCGTCGTCATCTTTGGCGTCGACATCATCCGCCACGGCGTGGGCAACGTTCTTACCGACCCGACCGCCCTGCTCGATACCTTTATGGTCGCCGTCTCGCTCGCCGTCGCTGCCATCCCCGAGGGCCTGGTCGCCGTCGTGACCATCGTGCTGTCGCTTGGTGTGACCAAGATGGCCAAGCGCCAGGCAATCATCCGCAAGCTCTCTGCCGTCGAGACCCTTGGCTGCACGCAGACCATCTGCTCCGACAAGACCGGTACCCTCACCCAGAACAAGATGACCGTTGTCAAGCACGAGCTCGCCGCACCTAAGGAGAAGTTCCTGGCCGGTATGGCGCTGTGCTCCGATGCCCAGTGGGACGAGGAGCTGGGCGAGGCCGTGGGCGAGCCGACCGAGTGCGCGCTCGTCAACGATGCCGGCAAGGCGGGCCTGACTGGTCTGACCGCCGAGCATCCGCGCGTGGGCGAGGCTCCGTTCGACTCCGGCCGCAAGATGATGTCCGTGGTCGTCGAGACCCTGGACGGCGAGTACGAGCAGTACACCAAGGGCGCGCCCGACGTGGTGATTGGCCTGTGCACCCATATTTACGAGGGCGATAAGGTCGTCCCGCTGACCGAGGAGCGCCGTGCCGAGCTTGTGGCCGCCAACAAGGCCATGGCCGACGAGGCCCTGCGCGTGCTGGCGCTGGCAAGCCGCACCTACACCGAGGTTCCCGCCGACTGCAGCCCCGCTGCGCTCGAGCATGACCTGGTCTTCTGCGGCCTGTCCGGCATGATCGACCCGGTCCGTCCCGAGGTGGCCGACGCTATCCGCGAGGCGCACGACGCCGGTATCCGCACCGTCATGATCACGGGCGACCACATCGACACCGCCGTGGCCATCGCCAAGCAGCTGGGCATCGTCGCCGATCGCAGCCAGGCCATCACCGGTGCCGACCTCGATCGCATGAGCGACGAGGAGCTCGACGCGCACATCGAGGACTACGGCGTGTACGCCCGTGTCCAGCCCGAGCACAAGACCCGCATCGTCGAGGCTTGGAAGTCGCGCGACCAGATCGTGGCCATGACAGGCGATGGCGTCAACGACGCCCCGTCCATCAAACGCGCCGACATCGGCGTGGGCATGGGCATCACCGGCACCGACGTCACCAAGAACGTTGCCGACATGGTGCTTGCCGACGACAACTTCGCCACCATCATCGGTGCTTGCGAAGAGGGTCGCCGCATCTACGACAATATCCGCAAGGTCATCCAGTTCCTGCTTTCGGCCAACCTTGCCGAGGTGTTCTCGGTGTTTATCGCCACGCTTATCGGCTTTACCATCTTCCAGCCGGTGCAGCTGCTGTGGGTGAACCTGGTCACCGACTGCTTCCCCGCGCTCGCGCTGGGCATGGAGGATGCCGAGGGCGACATCATGAAGCGCAAGCCGCGCAACGCCAGGGACGGTGTCTTTGCCGGCAATATGGGCCTGGACTGCGTGGTCCAGGGCCTGATCATCACCGTGCTGGTGCTGGCGAGCTTCTTTGTGGGCGTGTACTTTGACATGGGCTACATCCACATCGCCGATATGATTGCCGGCAATGCCGACGAGGAAGGCGTGATGATGGCGTTCATCACGCTCAACATGGTCGAGATCTTCCACTGCTTTAACATGCGCAGCCGTCGCACGTCGCTGTTTAAGATGAAGAAGCAGAACAAATGGCTGTGGGCTTCCGCCGCGCTGGCGCTGGTGCTGACGGTGATCGTGACTGTGCAGCCGACGCTTGCCGAGATGTTCTTTGGCCCCGTAACGCTTGAGCTCAAGGGCGTTATCGCCGCGCTGGGCCTGGCCTTCCTGATCATCCCGCTGATGGAGGTCTACAAGGCGATCATGCGCGCGGTCGAAAAAGAGTAACGTTCCTGTCCGGGCCCGCCCGCCGGGAGGGGTTTCCACGAGCACGTCCTCGCCGCTTTGCGGCTGCGGGATGTGCCCTTAGGAAACCCCTCCCGGCGGGCGGGCCCTACGGTATCCTTGCTGGCTTTTCTCCCGCGCGGATGATAAAGGGCTGGGGGAAAGTGTGTGAGCCGGTCGAGCGTTTGCTCGACCGGCTCTTTTTGATTTGGGGCTTTGCCCGGCCAGCTCTTTTTGATTTAAAATACCTGCTCAGTTGTGATTTGTGGTGCTGGGAGGCGCTTGTGGGCAAGGCTAAGGCTAAGGCGAAGAAAAAGACGACGGGGGCGCGGGCCAAGCGCGATCGTCGTCGGAAGCTTGCGACCGAAGTCCCCGCATCTGCCGAGGAGCTGCTGGCAAGCGTGCCGGGACTCGACGCACTGCAGGATGTTCCGGCGTTCGATGACCTGCCGGTCGATGAGGCTCAGCAGGCCGCTTTCGATGATTTTTGCGCCCAGGCCGAGGAGCCCGAGCAGATGCAGCTTGGTGCCGTGGTGCGCCTGGACCGCGGGTTTCCGCTGGTGGCGACAGCCGACGATACCTTTCGTGCCGAGCATGCCGTGGGGTTTGCCAAGTCACGTGGCGAGGACGAGGTTCTGCTGCCTGCCGTGGGCGACCGCGTGGCGGTTCGCCGCGCTCCCGGGCACGACATGGGCGTGATCGAATGCGTTCTGCCGCGACGCACGAGTTTTGAGCGCTGGCGTGGCCGCGCTCGCGGTGAGCGCCAGGTACTTTGTTCCAATGTGGATAGTGTGCTAATCGTGCAGGCGCTTGGCGCCGGCGAGGTACTGCTCGACCGTGTGGCGCGCTCGCTGGTGTTGGCGCTCGATTGCGATGCCGAGCCGGTGGTGGTGCTCACCAAGGCAGACCGCTGCGAGGCTGCGGAACTCGAGCGCGATCTGGATCGCGTTCGCCGTCTGGTTGGTTCGGACGCGCGCGTAATCGTGACGTCCTCTGCCGAAGGCCGTGGTTTGGATGAGGTGCGCGCCTGCGTACCCGCCGGAAGCTGCGCCATGATTCTGGGCGAGTCGGGAGCTGGTAAGTCGACGCTGCTCAATGCACTGTTAGGCCACGATACACTTGCTACCGGCGGCGTGCGCGAGCGCGATGACCAAGGCCGCCACACCACGGTTGCGCGTGTGATGGTGGCGCTGCCGGGTGATGCCGGCGTGATCGCCGATGCACCGGGCCTGCGCAGCCTGCCGCTCGTTGGTCATGAGCGGGGTCTGGCGCGTGCCTTCCCCGAGATCGTCGAGGCATCGCGCACGTGTCGATTTGGCGACTGTACGCATACTCACGAGCCGGGTTGTGCCGTTCGCGAGGCCGAGGATGCCGGGCAGATCGATAGCCTGCGCCTGGAAACGTTCCAAAACTTGGCGTCATCCATGCGTGTGAGTGCCCAAATGCTCGATCCGGATGTTCATCTGTAATTGAATTTATCTATGACAGCCGCCTCCCAGCTGTGTGGGAGGCGGCTTTTTTGTTGCCAACAGCATTGGAAAGTGCATTTTGCCGACGTGCTGGCCAATGGCTTTCCAATAGCTTGACGGTCTTGTTGGCGACCTAGCGATAATTGGTTTGACAGCAAAAACTAAGATTGCCATCGCGGCGTTTTGCAGGTCGGCCACCCAGACAATGGTGTCGCGGGCATTTGCCCGCTAGCGCCATGAAGGGAGCGGCCGTGAAAAAGAGCAAGCGCATTGCCATCAGCCTGATCGCCGGAGTGCTCGCCGCGGTTCTTTGCCTTGGCTACGGATCGTCGGTTTGGTCGCAAGCCGAACAAGCTCAGGCCGAAACTTTGGCCAAATACGGTGGCGATCGCGTCGAAGTTTGCGTCGCCGCACGTGATATCGATGGGGGTGAGACCCTCGACGAGACGAACGTCGTAACTCAAGAATGGCTCGCGAGCCTGCTGCCGCGCGATGCGGCGACCGAGCTGCGTCAGGTGCGCGGGGACGTAACGACTTCGCGCATTCCCAAAAATGCCGTGATCTGCGATGTCTATACCAAGGCCGAAAGCCATGCGCTCGAGGTTCCCAGCGGAAAGGTCGCCGTGTCAGTGGGCGTCGATGCCGAGCATTCGGTTGGTGGGGCCACGGGTGTTGGCAGCTACGTGGATGTGTATGTGCAGAGGGACGGTGTGACCGACCGTCTGTGCGGTGCGCGCGTGATCGACACCAGCGAAGATGCTGGCGCCACGCGTGAGGGCAAGATCGAATGGGTGACGCTGGCGGCCGATCCCAAAGACGTCAAGGAATTGCTGGGTGCTTCGGGTAAGGGGACGGTCAGCTTGACGATTCCCGCTACGGCGCGTGGCAAAAAGAGCGGAGGCGACGGGCGATGAGGGCAATCTGGCTTGCATGTTGCTCATGCGGCGAGTATGGGCTGCTGCAGCAAGAGGTCGAAGGCCGTGATGCGAGCGCGCAGGTGCTTCGCGTGGGCGACCTGGACGGGCTGGTATCCATGGCGCGGGCGTTTCCTTCGCGTCGTGGGGCGGCCATTATTGCGGCTTCGCTGTTTGAGGCCGAAAAAGTGCGAAAGACGGTCGCTCGCTTGACGTCGGAAGGCCGGGTGGGTCGCGTGGTCGTATTGGTGGAGACGCTCGACCCATCAGATATTGAGGCGCTGTTTCGCGCGGGGGCAACTGAGGTTATCGCCGCGCACAGTATATGTGGCGACGGGCGCATGGATGAGGGGGCGGACGGTTCCGACCGGTGCGTACCGCTTGAGTCCAAAGCTGTTGTCGATAGGGAGTCCGGGGCGCCTCGCGCTACAAGAGGCCCGCGTGTTGGTGATTGTGGAAAAGCGGAAGTCGAGCATGATCGGCGCCCCCGGAGCCCGCATGCATGCGACGTTATCGAAAGGCAGGAGACGTGCAACGAAGACCTTTCGATTGCAGATATGGGATACGTACACGGCGTGAACCTGGCAGATGGGCTTGATGAGGTTGAGGACTTTGCCGTTGACGTCGGACTGCAGAATAACGCGAGCATGTCGGTCGAACCCAGGGCGACCGCCACGTCCGAAGAAACGGAGCGTTTGCCGTCGGTGCCGACGAATTCTCTGCCGTTGACGGATAACGTGGCGACTTTGCATCGAGCGCCGGTGGTTTGCGCCGTTTCGGGATCGGGCGGTTGCGGCAAATCGACGCTTATTGCGACTATGTCGCATGCCACCTCATTGTTGGGGCTGCGTGCCGCGGTGCTCGATCTGGACCTCATGTTTGGAAATCTCTACGACTTGCTGGGCGTCGACACCCCGCGTGACATGGCAAGTCTCGTCGAACCGTCTGGAGTTGGTGCCCTGACGGAGACGGATGTGGTTGCGGCTTCGATGCGTGTGGCTCCAGGCATTACGCTTTGGGGACCTGTGGCGGCGCCCGAGCGGGCCGAGCTCATGGCACGTCCGGTGGAGCTGCTGCTCGATATTTTGCGCCGTGAATCCGATGTCGTCTTTATCGATACTTCTGTCTTTTGGGGCGACGCTGTGGCAGCCGCGGTGGCAACGAGCGACCGATGTCTGGTCGTGGGCGATGCGGCGGTGTCGTCTGCGACGTCTGCCGCACGTGCCATCGAGCTGGCGAGTCGCATGGGCGTGCCGCGTACGCGCATGAGTGCCGTATTCAACCGGTTTGGCGCGCGTGGCGCCGACGAGGATGCCGCCATGCGCTTTGAGATTGCCTGCGCGTTGAGCTCCAAGATTCGTATCGCCGATGGCGGGCAGGACCTGGCTGCGCTTATGGCATTCGGCCGCGCCGATGAGGCGGTGGGTCAGGCCAGCGCTTTTGCTACCAGCGTGCGCGAAGCTACACGCGAGATGCTCGTGGAGCTGGGCTGCGCCGTCGGTCCCTGGAGCGATTTGATTAACGACCGCGCCACGCACACCGAACGCCCGCGCATCCGGCTTCCCTGGTCGCGTGAGGGTGATCCGCGATGAGCGTTCGGGCGAGAATACAGGCTGCCGGCGCGACGGTCATGACCCCCGTCGATGCGGGGCGATATCGCGCGGTCAAGCGCCGTACCAAGCGATCCGTGATGGACCGTATGGGCTACGACGAAGTGGCGCGCATCAGCGCCTATCTCGATCCGGCTCTAGCTCGCTCGGAGTTGCGTCCCGCCGTGGAGGCGGCACTCAACGTGGAGGGGGCTGTCGACCTTTCGACACCCGAGCGCGAGCTGATCGTCGACGAGATTCTGGATGACGTGGTGGGTTTGGGTCCATTGCAGCCGCTCATCGAGGACGACACCGTCACCGAGATTATGGTCAACGGCTGCCGCTCGGCGTTTTTCGAACGCGGCGGCGTTCTGTATCCCATCGAGCATGCGTTTGAGGACGACGAGCAGATTCGCGTTCTCATCGATCGCATTATCTCGCCGCTGGGTAGGCGCATCGACGAGCGCAGCCCCATCGTCAACGCCCGTCTTAAGACGGGATATCGCGTCAACGCGGTGATCCCGCCTGTGGCGATTGATGGGCCGATTCTTACCATCCGCAAGTTTTCGGACCGCATCTGTTCTCTGGACGAGCTTGTGGGACTGGGGTCGCTGCCGCTTTGGTATGCGCAGCTGCTTTCGTGCGCGGTGTCGCTGCGGCAGGATTTGGCGGTTGCGGGCGGTACGGGATCGGGCAAGACCACGCTGCTCAACGCGCTATCGTGCGAGATATCCACCGGTGAGCGTATCGTGACGATCGAGGACTCCGCCGAGCTCAAGTTTGCGCATCACCCACATGTGGTTCGTCTGGAGGCTCGTGAGGCTTCAATTGAGGGCGAGGGCGCGGTGACGATTCGCGACCTGGTGACCAATGCCCTGCGTATGCGTCCCGACCGTATTGTGGTGGGCGAGGTGCGCGGTGCGGAATGTTGCGACATGCTGCAGGCCATGAATACGGGGCACGATGGGTCGCTCACCACGCTTCATGCAGGCACCGAGCAGGAGACCGTGGTGCGTTTGACGCTACTTGCGCGCTATGGCATCGACCTGCCGAGCGAGCTTATCGAGGAGCAGATTGCCATGGCGCTCGACGGCATCGTGATGTCTGAGCGCCATTCGGACGGCAGACGTTTTGTGTCCTCCTATTCGGGGGTTCGGCGCGGCGCATCGGGCGGTGTGGAACTTGAGCGCTATGTGACGTTCGATGCTGCCGAACGTACCTGGACGCTCGACCGTGAGCCTCCGTTTATCGCTGAGGGGCTGCGCTCGGGAACGCTTACGCAAGAGGAGGTGGACGAATGGAGATCGTTGTGTCCCTCGTCGTAGGGGGTCTTGCCGGGTTTTCGGTCGCGACGGCATGTGGAGTGGAGCCCCACGTTCCGAGAGTGCCGCCGGCGGAGCTGGTGCGCCAGATGTTTGAATCGGTGGTCGAGAAGTTGCCACGCGAGCTGGTGGAAAATGATCTGCTAATAAAGATCGCCCGCTCTTGGACATTGTTGATTCCCGTGCGCCGCCTTGGTCTTGTCGTTGAGGATGATGCTTCACGCTTGGCGTTCCTGTTGTTATCGAGTGGTGCCTGCTGCCTTGCGCTTGCCGTGGTATCGCTATCGCCCATCGGCTTTGCCCTGGGGTTGGTCGCGCCGTTTGGTGTGGGTGCCGCTCGCGATACCTTTGACCGCCGCCGCGAGCAACACGATGTGGAAGAGGCCATGCCTGAGGCTTTTACGGTGCTCTCTATGTCGCTTGCCTCGGGTCATTCGCTGGCCCAGGGTATGAGATTTGTAGGAACTCATGCGCAAGAGCCGGTGCATACCGAGTTTTTGCGCGTGGCTGCGGCGATTGACTGCGGTATAGCGGCGACCGATGCGCTGGACGATTTGCTTGTTCGCATCGATGCCCCCGGTCTTTCACTTGTCACGCTGGCGCTTAAGGTTTCACAGCGCACGGGCGCCCCACTTGCCGGCCTACTGTCCGAGGCGTCGGACATGGTAGGGGAGCGCATTGAACTCAAGCGCCGTCTGGACGTCAAAACGTCGCAGGCGCGTATGTCGGCGCATATGGTCTCGGTGATGCCGGCGGGTATGTGCGCGGCGCTAGCGCTGCTTTCGGCCGACTTCCGTCGCGGCCTTGCGACGCCGGCCGGTGCCGGTGCCGTGGTGCTGGGGCTTGCTCTCAATGCCGTTGCCTTGATGGTCATCCGACGCATTATGCGGGTGGAGCTATGAGTGTTCTGATCATAATCGCGGCGTGTCTGTGTGCGCTCAGCGTGTTTGTCGCGACGGGCCTAGAGCGTTCGGACGCGTGCAAGATTGTCCGGGCCTGCAAATGCGAGGTGTTGCTGGTTCTTGCGGCAGCTCACTCGGCGACCAGTGTTCTGACGGCACGATTAAAGGTTGCGCTCGGCACGGATGGCCTGACGCAAGTGTCGTTGGGCGAGGTATCCGAGATGATCGACGTGGTGCGTTTGGGGCTTTCAGCTGGTCTCTCGTTTGATGCGGCGCTCGAGGTTTTTTGTACCAATCGCCGATCGGCGCTGTCTTCCCGCCTTGAGCGAGCCTGTATGGCGTGGCGGGTGGGCGTGGGGACGCGTGAGGACGAGCTTCTTGCCGCTGCGTACGACTTGGATGTGCGGGCGCTCGAGAGCTTTGCCATCACCGTGGGACAGGCGCTTGCTCTGGGTGCCCCGCTTGCCGAGACTTTGGCGGCTCAAAGTCACGAAATCCGTGCGGCCCATCGTGCCGCGGTCGAGCGTGAAATCGAGCGCGCGCCGGTCAAGCTGCTGGTCCCCACCGGCACGCTCATCTTGCCGGCGTTGCTTTTGTCCATATTGGGCCCGCTGCTGGGAGCAGGCGGGATGATGTAGGGAGGAATACATGAACACGATGACTGACACTGCCGGCAAGGTCCAGAGCTGGGCGTTTTGCCCGGTGGTGCGTACTCGCCAGTACGCCAGGACGTTATTGCAGGAGGAAAGTGCGCAGGGTACCACCGAGTACGCCATCTTGGTTGGCGTGCTCGTGGTGATTGCGATTATTGCCATCGTCGCATTTAAGGGCAAGGTCCAAGATCTATGGAACGCTATCAGCGAGGGCATCAACAGCCTGTAGAGAATGGGCGGCTCGTCTGCTTGCCGTTGGTGCTCGCCTGCGCGGTCGTGGCGGTGGCGGTGGCGGTTTGGGGACTTAACGCAGCGCGGCAACAGCGTTCTGGGGTTGCCGTGGAGGCGGGCTCCGGTTTGGCTGCGACGTCTCAAAAAGACGATGCGCAAGGCACGGGCGATGCGGATACCGCTGTCACGGCGCAAACGTTCTTGCAAGCGCTCGACGAGCGGGCGAGTGCTGCGGCGGGTTCATCTGCAAACAGCGCAATTGTGGTTCGGCTCGCATGGTCCGAGGACCGACCGTTGACCGAGACGGCGGCGGACATACTGCGCGCCTACCGTGAGGTGTCCACAGCGCGACTTGCCCTGAGCGGTTATCTCGACATCAAGGGCAACGTGTGGGGCGCCATTGTGCGTGACGGACGTGGCTGGGTCGATATGGTGACGGTCGCCGCGGATGTCGGCGATGCTTCGTGTCGCCTGCGCGTGGTCCGTCTGGCCCCGCAAACAACGAACCCAAAGGAGGGGTCGTGAAATGCATGATGTCCTGTGTGAGGAATCTGCCCAGTCGACGGTCGAATACGCCATCGTCACGGTGGCGTTGCTTTCCATCGTGCTGGCGATCGCGGGGCTTTGGCGCGCTGGCGCCGATGGACGTCTGGCGGCACTGGTCGAGCGGGCGGCGTCTCATGGCGTCACTTCGACATCGGTTATCGACGCCGCTGCGGGCGCCAAGGACATCGCGCTGTATTGATACGGCGCGCGAGGACCGGGCACAGTCTACGGTCGAGGCGGCTTTCTTACTGCCGACGTTTCTGACGCTCGTTCTGTTGGCGCTGCAGCCGGTGTGCCTGCTCTATACGCGCGCGGTTATGGAATCTGCCGCCGCCGAGACTGCGCGGCTTATGACCACGACGACGGTGGGGGACGACGAAGATCTCAAGGAGTTCACCCGCCGCCGACTTGCCGCGGTGCCCAACGTTTCGATTTTCCACGCCGGCGGGCCGCTGTCGTGGGATATCGAGCTTGGCCGGGCTGGCGCAGGGGGCGTTTCGTCCGTTTCCGTTGCCGGCGAGGTTAAACCGCTGCCCGTGATCGGTGCATTTGCACATGCTATGGGTAGCGCAGGCCAAAACGGCCATGTCGAGCTTAAGGTCGATGTCTCGTATCGGTCGCGTCCCGAATGGCTGGAGGGAGATTATGATTCATGGATTGCTGCATGGGATTAGGCACTGCCTGCTGCGGGTGATGAAAGGGCTTGCGGGCCGTTGCCGGCCGCATGCTCGCCACAAGCGAGGAGGCTTTATGGGTCGCTCCGGTATCGATTTGTTTATCGAAGACGGCGCCTACACCACGCTTTCCTCTGCGGTGGTTATCCTGGTGGTGCTCACGTTGCTGTTTTCATCGACCGCGGCGATATGGAGCATGTCGCGTGCGGGGGACACCCAGGTGGCTGCCGATAGCGGCGCGCTGGCGGGGGCCAACGTGGTGTCGTCCTATCACACGGCTGCCACGGTGGTGGATGCGAGCATTTTGAGCTTGGGCCTGGCGGGGTTTGCCACGATTGGCACTGGTCTGGTTGCCGTCCTTATTCCAGGTGCCGAGCTTGCTGCGGGCGATATGGTCGACACGGGGATTGAGATCATTAAAACACGCAATAAGTTTGCCAAGAGCGCATCCAAGGGGCTGCAGAAGATTGAGACGGCCCTGCCGTATCTGGTTGCCGCGCGTGCTATGCAGGCGGTGTCAGCGCAAGATGCCAATAGCGTGACCTATACCGGTACGGCTCTTGCCGTTCCAAGGACGTCCGAGTCGGATTTCGTTGCGCTCGAAGGGTCTGAGATCTCGACCGATGCGATTGGAGACACGTCAAAAGACTTAGAGCGCGCTGCCGAGGAGTTGCAGGAAGCCTCTGAGGATACGGCAAAGGCAAAAGAGCGTGCTTGGCTCGCAGACTGCGGCAGGTCGGATAGGGACTCGGTTGGGAGCTGCTCGTGTATGTGGGAACGTGCAAAACGTCTGGCAGGGCTATTGGGGGATCAAAATCCGCATTACGCCTCAAGCATTACGTGGGAACCGCAAGTAGCCCTCGACCGCGCGAGGGCATACTATCGCTCGCGTCTTGCAAACGAAGCACCCTTGGGCTCGAGCGTTGAGATGAAGGCGGAATCGGCAGCGCGCAAGGCGTTCTATACCTATGCGAGTGTAGAGATCAATCGCGCGCATATAACCGAGGACGGAAACAGGGTATCTTCCTATATTCCATTGCTGCCGCGTAACTCTGACGAGGTGCGGGCGACCGAGCTCTACACCGATGCGGCGTGGCCGACGAGCATCAACGGTGGCAAGACATATCTGCACTACGGAACGGGCTGCCCTAACTATAAGAAAGGGACGCCAGGCGGGCTGGCCTCAGTCTCTGCTTATGACGGGCGGGAAAAATGCAACAAATGCCATTTTGGCGTTTCATCGCTCGGTGCTGTCGCGGCACCTTCGACTTATATCGAAAATGGTTTTGAGTATCACTTTGACAAGTTCAAAGACGCTATGGAGGATTACATTGAATGCCGCAATAAGGAGCTCGAGCTTGAGCGCCGGACCGAGGACGAGGCTGACCGTGCGGGCAATGCGTTTGACCAGGCCATTAAGGCGCTTTCGGGCGAGCGCCCGCGTATCGCCCCACCCGGTCGCAACGGTGTGGTCGCCCTTGCGGTTTCGGGCGATATGACCAGTCCCGATCAACTTAACTCCTCGTTCAACACGGCAGTTGGGCTCGGCAGCCGCGGCGCGATCTCGGCCGCGGTGCTGGCGCCCGATGACGCGACGGCGCAGAACAACGTCCTCTCGCGGTTTTTCTCGACGCTGGAGGAGCGCTCGGGCGGCGTTGCCGGCGCACTCGATGGCGTCATGGATGTTTGGGGACGGCTGCTTGTGGGATATGGGGATATCCAAGGTTCGGCCGACGAGCTCGTGGACGAGATGATCGATGGCCTGGGAGGGAGCAGTGGCGCGCTGGGCTCCATTGCATCGTGGCTCGGCGACACCGTTTCGGCGTCCGTGGCGGCGCTGGGCCTAGAGCCATGCGACTTGCGCCTACGAAAGCCGGTGCTGACCGATTCCGCCAACGTCATCAAGAGTCCGGGGTCTGACATCACGGGTCTTTCTAAAGTGCAAGACAAACTGCGAAGTATTCCGCTGGGTGTGACCGACCCCAAGGCGCTTTGCGAGGCGCTGGACTATCAAGTCGAACGCACCATCAGCGGCGCAGTGTTCACGCTTGCGGAGATTCCGCTGCCCGGCGGCGGCTCCATCCCGCTTACCATCGATGTCGCCACACTGGTGGGCGCCCTGGACGGTGGGTCGTAATGGGCGTGCGCACACGCCTGCGCGAGGAGCGTGCTCAGGCGACGGTCGAGATGGCTATGGTCACGCCCGTCCTGCTGGTTCTGGCGCTTATCGTGTACAACATCATGATCTTTGCCGGGGCGGTTGCGCGCTTCGACCGTGTGGTGCCCGATATTGTGCTGGCGCATGCCGTGGCCCCGCAGGGGGAGGGCGACGGCAGCTCTATAGATGCCTCTGCGACCGTTCGGGCTCAGATTCAAAATGCCATGGAGGGTTATGACCTGCAGGTTGAGGTCTCGAGTGAACAAGGTACGACGACATCGGATGGTGGCCTGCTTTCGCTGTCTGGCACGTTTAGGACCTATACCTGTACCATGCGTTACGAGCCATGGCCGAGTTCGCTCAGCATCGCCGGTGTTTCGCTGGGGGCACCGGCAAGGTTGTCGCACGAGCGCACGGTGACGGTCGATCCATGGCGTCCGGGGGTGGTCATGTGAATGCCGTCTTGTCTTATGTCGCCTACGCGCGTGCGCTCAATAGACTCGGCTGGTCGCCGGCGGAGTTTATGGTGGCCGAGTCATTTGGCGCACGTTTGCGTGGCATGCTGGGTCGTGCGCCGATTACGGCTGGTGGGTTGCCGCTCGTCATGGCATTCCCGCGCTGCTCCTCGGTCCACACCTGTTTTATGGCTTATCCCATCGACATTGCCTTTATCGATCGCAACGGCAATATCCTTGCGCGCTACGAAAGCGTTCGTCCCTGGCGTATGTGCACCCATCCAAGCGCTTGGGCAGCACTGGAACGCCCCTCGATCCTCGCCTCGCCTCCTGCCTTTCAACGAGCGCCGGCTTAAGAGACGGAGTGAAAAACTACTTGCGGCTAGATGATGCCTCCGACGTGCCGATTTGTAGAACCGAGGCTGTGCTCAAAAACTTTTTTAAAATTCTCGGTTGACCGGAGCGCGTCCTTGGTTATACTAATCAAGCCTTGAAACAAGGCACACCTCAAATGGCTGGGTAGCTCAGTTGGCAGAGCAGAGGACTGAAAATCCTCGTGTCAGGGGTTCGATTCCCTTCCC
>ERZ1034691.357-NODE-357-length-37334-cov-11.986507_pt1 | contig 37334 bp, 34 predicted proteins | sample MGYA00520638_ERZ1034691 | MGnify/ENA primary metagenome ERZ1034691 (study PRJEB33766, sample SAMN09781763) | gut metagenome | biome: gut microbiome | host: Homo sapiens | place: Madagascar | study: EMG produced TPA metagenomics assembly of the PRJNA485056 data... | reverse complement strand
CTGCCGCACCTCGCTCGCCGTATCGGCACTTAGAATTATGCGGTATTGCCCTAAACCTGAGCCGTAACAAGGCCGCTGCCCTACGGCAGCGGTCTTGTTTTTTACGATTTTCAAAAGAGGAGAGCCTAGCATGGTTTTTAACAGTGTTGTGTTTTTGTTCGGCTTTTTGCCGCTGGCGCTGCTTTTGTACTATCTGGTGCCCGGCAGGCTGAAAAACGCCGTGCTGCTGCTGGAAAGCCTTGCCTTTTACTGCTGGACCGGGGTGCAGTATCTGCCGCTGATTGCGTTTCTGGTGGTATTCAACTACATTTGGGGCGTGCTGGAGGAGCTGCTGACCCGGCGGCGTCCCCTGCTGCTGACGATATCGGTGCTGGTCAATCTGGCGGCGCTGGTGTATTTTAAGTACGCGAACTTTTTGATCGACAGCCTGAACAGCCTGACGCAGCTGGGCATTGCCCGGCTGGATGTCGGTGCCGTGCTGCCGCTGGGCATCAGCTACTATATTTTTAAAATCATCAGCTACCAGGCGGATATCTGCAGCGAAAAAATCAAGGCAGAAAAAGACCCCGTGACCTTTGCCGCCTATGTGCTGTTTTTCCCGCAATTGATCGTGGGACCCATCATCAAATACCGCGATATGGCACCGCAGCTGCACAACACCCGCGACCGCTGCACCGCTGCGCTGGCACAGACCGGCTGCGAGCTGTTTGTTTTCGGCTTGGCGCAAAAGGTCATTCTGGCGGATTCCATCGGCGCGCTGTGGAGCGATATCATCGGCACGGGCGGCGTGGGGCTGGCACAGGTTTCCACCCCGCTGGCGTGGCTGGGCATTCTGGCGTATTCTCTGCAGCTGTATCTGGACTTTGCGGGCTTCAGCGCGATGAGCAACGGGCTTGCCGCCATGCTGGGCTTTGAATGCGCCGCCAACTTTGATTTGCCGTATATCTCGGGCAGCATTACGGAATTCTGGCGTCGGTGGCATATTTCGCTGTCGGGCTGGTTCCGGGAGTATATCTATATCCCGCTGGGCGGCAACCGCAAGGGCGCTGCCCGCCAGATGCTGAATATGCTGGCCGTGTGGGCAGCCACCGGCATCTGGCACGGCGCAAGCTGGAACTTTATTGTGTGGGGGCTGTACTACTTTGTGCTGCTGGCGGTGGAAAAGCAATTTCTGCTGCCGTACCTCCAAAAGGGGCGTGTCTGGCCGCACCTGTACACGCTGTTCTTTGTGGTGGTGGGCTGGGGCATCTTTACCGCCAACCAGCCCGGCGCACCGCTGGGGCTTTTGCTGCAAAAGCTGTTTGTGCCGCAGGGGGGCATTTCAGCGGTGTATTATCTGCGCAACTACGGCGTATTTTTGCTGCTGGGCTGCGTGTTTTCCTCGGCGCTGCCGCGCAGACTCTGGCAAAAGCTGGAGCGCTGCACCCCCGTGCGGCTGGTGCTGTTTGCCGCTGTTGCGCTGCTGAGTGTGGCGTATGTGGTGGCCGCCACCAACGCCACGGCGCTGTATGCCAATTTCTGAAAGGAGGGTACCCTGTATGGAAAATACGATTTACCGCAAAAATTTGGGCAAAAAACGGGGGTATCCCCTGCTGACGCTCTCGGCCGTGCTGCTGTTCGGCTTTACCGCGGTGAACCTTGTCTGCCCGAAGCGCAGCCTGCTGGATCTGGAAAACCGCAAGGCGGCGGCGCTGCCGGCGTTCCGCGTGCAGGATGTGCTGGACGGCAGCTGGCAAGCGGGGCTGGGGCGCTGGATGCAGGACCAGATCGCCCTGCGCGATGTCTGGGTAAACACCCAGCGCGCCGTGGATGAAACGTTGTTTGCCAAGGTGGAGGAAAACGGCATCTTGCTGGGCAAGGAGCATTGGATGTTCACCAAGCTGTTCACCGTGGGGGATGCCGCCCAAAAGCAGCTGGATAAAAACGTGCAGGCGGTCAGCGATTTCGCCGCCGCCCACCCCGGCAAGGTGAGCTTTCTGCTGGCACCCTCGGCAAGCGTGATCTACCCCGAAATGCTGCCTGCCGGTGCGCCGATGGCGGACGAGAACGCTATGCTGGACGATATTTTTGCCGCTGTTTCCCGAAATGCACAGGTCATTGACCTGCGCGAAGCCTTTACCGCCGACAAGCAGGAGTATCTGTATTTTAAGACCGACCACCACTGGACGACCCACGGCGCCTACCGCGCGTATGAGCAGTTCTGCCGCCAAAAGGGGCTGACCCCCTTTGACACCGCCGCCCACGAGGCGGTGACCGTGCCGGATTTTCAGGGCACGCACTATTCTGCCACGCGGCTGTGGAACGTGGAAAACGACGAGATCGTCTACTATCCCCTGCCGAACCGGATGACGATTTTCAGCATTGTGGGCGAGGCGCAGTACGAGCCGCAGACCACCGAAACCCTGATCAACACCGAAAAATTTGCCGCGCGGGATAAGTACGCCGCCTTTTTGGACGGCAACAACGGCTATTCCGAAATTGAGGGCAACGGCAAGGGCAGCATTCTGGTGGTGAAGGACAGCTACGCCAACAGCTTTGTGCCGTACCTGACCGCCAACTACAAGAAGATCGGCGTGGTGGATTTCCGCAATTTCAAGTACGGGCTGGATTCCACGATCGAAAAAGAAGGCTACGATGAGGTGCTGATCTTGTACAACTTCCAGACCTTTATCAGCGATGCCAACCTGATCTATATCACACGACCCACTACGATACAATGATCAGCCTTGGGGGCTGCGGCTTGTCCGCAGCCCCTGTTTTGTTGGCGCATTGCCGCCAGAACGCAAAATGGTAGAGGTCTGCCCCGGCGGCGGCTGCATCGCGGCACAGCGCCCCGTAGGCGGCGCACAGGGCGCCGGAGAGGGCATCGGCGGCATCCTGCCCGGCGGCGGGCGCAAGGCTTTGCAGCTGCGTATCACGCAGGTAGAGGTACAGCGTTTCGCCGTCACAGACAAGGTTGGTCTTGGCATTGACGGAGAAGGAGCCAAAGCGGCAGCGCAGCGCCCCGGCGTGTCCCGCCAGCACCGCCGCCAGCTGGGATTGCAGGGGCGGCTCATACAGGATGGCGGCATCGGGGGTCAGCAGCTGCATGGCGTAGCCATCGGGGCGAAATACCGGGATGATAAACCCCGCATCGCTGCTGAAAAGCTGCTGCAAGCCGAAATGCAGCCGATTTTGCCGCAGCGTCTGCTGCATGGCGGGCAAAAGCGCGGCGGGGTCAGAGTCCTGCTCGCCCAGAAGAAAGAGCGCAATCTCGGGCGCGGGGGCGGCGCGGTCATACAACAGCGCCCCCAGCTGCCGCGCCTGCTGCCAAGTGGAGCTGTCGGGAAAGGCTGCCAGCTCCAGCTGCCCGTAAAAGACCTCGCCGGGCAGCGCCTGTTCGGCGGCAGAAAGCGCCAGTGCGGGCGTTGCGGCGGCTGCCGTGGTGGCGGTACAGGCATCGGCTGTGTCGCTTTTCGGGTCGGCGGTCAGCAGGGTGGCGGCGTAGCCGCTGCCCTGTTTTTGCCAGAAAACCGCCCGCACGATGGCGCGCTGCGAAAGTGCCGTACCCCCGCAGCCGCAGAGCAGCAGCGCGGCTATCAGCGGGGCGAACCTTTTTTGCATAGCGATACCAACCCTCCTCCCGCAATGACGGTGCCGACCAGCAGCCAGCACAGGGTGCTGCGCAGCCGAAAGACCGCCGTTAATTCCAGCTTGCGAAATACCACGCACAAAAACCATACTCCGCCGATAAATAACGGAAAATGACGCAGCGGCGTTGCATTTTTGCACTCCTCCCCGCCTGCCAGCCGGGTGACGGCATACAGGTACAGCGCAATTTTGAGCGTGACGGCGGTTACCCACACCGCAAGCTGCAGCCAGTCCAGCCGATGAAACACCGAAATTCCCCCGCTGCGTGCGGCGGCGTGCAGCGGGTCTGCCTGCCAGAACATGGCATCGCCGTAAAACAGCGCCAGCAAAAAATGTGCGCCGACATCCGCCCCCAGCGCCAAAGCCGCCAGCCTGCCCGCCGTGCGGGGATTCGGCTTTTGCGGTGCGGCGCAAAGCGCAGGCAGCAGGTATTCGGGGTAAAGGGTCAGCTGGTCGGCGGCGGCTGCCCCCAGCTGCGGCAGCGTGAGCGGGTGCGCCGACAAATTGGGCAGGCGCAGAAACGGCGCGGCGGACACAAGCAGCAGCACCCCGGTCCCCACCGAGCCGCACAGGACGGCATAGGCACATTGCGACAACGCCGAACCCCGGCGCAGGTACAAAACCGGCAGCAGCAGCAAAAGGCAGACGGCGGACAGCCGGATGCTGCCGGGATACAGGCGCTGCAGCAGCGCCGCAAGGCGCAGAATTTCCAACACGCAGGAAAAAACCAGCAGCGCCGCCAAGGGCAGCGCTGCTGCCTGCCCGACCCCGGGCTGTGCAAAGCCGCGCGCAAACAGCCCGCTTGCTGCCGCCAGCACCGGCACGCAGAGCAGCGCCGCAAAAAAGCCCGCGCGCGGTTCGTAGGCAGTCTGGCTGCGCAGCAGAACGTTGGACAAAAGCCCCATCAGCAGGGCGGCGGATACATCCGGTGCATCACGCTTCATCGCGCCCAATCACCTCCCCTGCACGCGCCAGCCTTGACCAGATGCTGCGCACAAAGCCGTCCCGCCACGCGGCGGGTCCCGGCGGCATCAGCGGATAGAGATAGTCATAACCGAAGGGTTCGCTGCCGCACGCCATCGCCAGCACCGTGACGGCGGCAGCGGCAAACCCCGGCACCCCAAAGCAGCCCGCCAGCACAATGACCGCAAAGCGGAACAAAATCGTCTGCTCATACAGGGACGGCACCGCCAGCGTGGCGATGGTGGCGGCTGCTGCCGTAATCAGAATGGGTACGCTGAGGATGCCCGCCGACACGGCGGTTTCGCCCAGAATCAGCGCCCCCACCAGGCTGACCGTGTGGCTGATGGACTGCGGCGCGCGCAGACCCGCCTCGCGCACGATCTCCAGCAGCAGGGTCACGCCCAGCATTTCCAACATCGGCGGCAAGGGGGTCGCCTGTTCGCCCTGCGCCAGCTTTGCCAAAAGCTGCAACGGGATGATTTCCGGCGTGAATGCCACGGACATCACATACAGCCCCGGCGCAAACACCGCCAGCAGAAAGGCAAGGTATTTCAGCAGACGAATCAGCCCGGCGAACACCGCGCCGGAAGAATAGTCGTCCAGACATTCAAAATGCTCGGCAAAAAAGCCGGGTACCACCAGTGCATAGGGGCTGCCCGCCACCAGCACAGCCAGCTTGCCCTCACACAGGCGGGCGCAGACGGTGGCGGGACGCTCGGTGTAAGCGGCAGCCGGGAACAGGTTCAGCTTGTCCTGCTTGAAAAAGGACGCAAAGTAGGCGCTGTCCAGCAGGATGGGAATTTCAATTTCCGCCAGCTTTTGCCGCAGGGCGTCCACCAGCTCGGGCGGGGCGAGGGTGCGGTCATAGCAAAGGCAGTATTCGGTTTTGGCGCGGCAGCGGGCGGTGGCGATCTCCGCCACCAGCGTGCCGCTGCGGAACTGCCGCCGCAGCAGCGAAAGGTTGCTGCGCAGATGCTCGGTAAAGGCGTCCTGCGCCCCGCGCAGATTGCCCTCCCCCAGCGGGGTGCCCACGCTGCGCCCGGGCATATCCTGTGTGGAAAGCACGACCGCCCCGGCAAAGCCCTCGATAAACAAAAGCGTCATACCGTTGCTTAAAAACTCGGTGGCAGACTGCCAGTCCTCGGCGGGCGTCGGCTCGGCGGGGATGCGGCTTTGCTGCAAAAGGTAGCGGCACAGCCCTGCCCCGCCCTGCCAGACGGCGGGGTCGCGGTCCAGCATATCCAAGGCAAGGTGGCACAGGCGCTCGGCGCTGGAAACGCCGGTGAACATCGCCACAGCGCAGCAGATGCCGCTGATTTGCAGCGGTTTTGTATAAAAGTCATCCGAGGCGGCAAAATTGTTTTGCAGATACGCAAGGTTTTTCTGCAGGGACGCGCTGATTTTTTGTGGCATTGGCAAACCCTCCCGGGCATAGTGTGACCCGGCGGGCGCAAATTATGAGGGGGCTTACGGTGTTTTCTTTGCTGTTTCGGACGATCGTGCTGTATGCGGCGGTGGTAACGGCGATGCGGTGTATGGGCAAGCGGCAGTTGGGGCAGCTGCAGCCCGGCGAGCTGGTGACGACCTTTTTGCTTTCCAACGTTGCCACCATCTGCATTGATGAGCCGGACCTGCCGCTGCTGGCGGGGCTGGTGCCGATTTTTCTCTTGACGGCGCTGGAAATATTGCACGCGGCGGCGTCGTGGCGGTGGCCGCGCTACACGCGGGTGCTGTTCGGCAAGCCCGTCACCGTCATTGTGCGGGGCGAGGTGCAGCAGGACAGCTTGGAAAAGCTGCGCATCAGCGGGCGCGACCTGGCGGAGGCGCTGCGCGGGCAAAAAATCGACACCCCCGCGCGGGTGCTGTGGGCGGTTATGGAGCCGGGCGGGCGGCTGAACGCCGTACCCTATGCGCGGGGCGGCGAGCCGCCGCCCTACCTCCCCGTTTTGCTGGACGGCGTTGTGTATGAGGATTGTCTGCGCGCGCTGGGCAGGGACAGGGGCTGGCTTGCACAGGTTCTGAACGCGCACGGGATGGCGCAAAGCGGGGTGCTGATGCTGTATGACAACGGGCAGGACACACTGCTGGTTGCCCGAAGGGAGGAAAAGCAATGAGGCGCAGTCTATCGGCGCTTTTGCTGCTGGCGGGGCTGGCGGCGGCGCTGGGTGCGGCGGGGATATATCTGGGGCAAAGCACGGCGCGGGTGGATGCGGTGCTGCAGACCGCCTGCGTCCTTGCGCAAAACGGGCAATACAAAACCTCCGCCGCCGCTTACAGAGAAGCGGCGGCGGAGGCGGAACATTCTATGCGGTTGTGGGGGCTGCTGGTGCGCCGCAACACCTTGGAGGCGCTGGGGCAAACGCTGGCTTGCCTGCCGGGTTACGCGCGGCAGGAGAACCTTGCCGACCTTTGGGTGGAAACCGCCCGCGCAAGATGCCAGCTGCGGCAGCTTACCGCATCATTTTTCGGCAGCTTTTGAGCGGTTGTCCAGCATATCCTTCAGCTCTTCCATAAAGGTGTTGACATCGCTGAACTGGCGGTAGACCGATGCAAAGCGCACATAGGCGACATCGTCCATCTTTTTCAGCTCCTGCATGGCAAGGTCGCCGATCTTGATGGAAAGCACCTCGCGGTCGTAGGAGTTGAGCAGCTGCTGCTCAATGCGTTCGACTGCCTCGTCCAGCTGCTGGTAGCTCACGGGGCGCTTCTGGCAGGCGCGCAGCATACCGTTGAGCAGCTTCTGCCGGTCAAAGACCTCGCGGGACTTATCCTTCTTGACCACCATCAGCGGCACCGTTTCCACGATCTCGTAGGTGGTAAAGCGCTTTTTGCAGTTCAGGCACTCGCGGCGGCGGCGGATGCGTTCGCCGTCCTCCGTGGGGCGCGAGTCAATGACCTTGGAGTCAACCTCGCCGCAGTAGGGGCATTTCATAAGCGGAAACCTCCTTGCCGAAGCGTCAATTCTTCTTGCCGGCAGCCTTCTTGCGCTGCTTCCAGTCAACCCACAGCGGGGTGGCGATGCAGATGGTGCTGTACACACCGCTGATCATACCGAACAGCAGCGGGAACGCGAAGGTGTAGATGCTGTCCAGACGGTAGACGATGGACACCGCGCAGACGACACCCAAGGCACAGCAGGTGGTGATGGTGGTCATCAAGGAGCGGGAGAAGCTCTGGTTGATGGACAGGTTGACCAGATCCGGCAGGCTGAGCTGCTTTTTGCTGTACAGGGCGCTGTTCTCGCGGATACGGTCGTAGATAACAACGGTATCGTTGATGGAGTAGCCCAAGATGGTCAGCATGGCGGCAATGAAGTTGCCGTTCAGGGGGATGCGCAGGATGACAAACACGCCGAACACCACAAACAGGTCGTGCAGCAGTGCCACAACGGCGGTGGCGCCCGCCTTGAAGCCGCCGATGCGGCGGAAGCGGTAGGCGACGTACAGCATGATCAGCACGCAGGCAGCGACCAGCGCGACAACGCTCTTGAGCAGGAATTCCTTGCCGATGGTGGCATCGACGTTGCTGACTTCATTCTGGGCGAAGGCGTTGTCGGGGAACTGCTCGTTCAGGGTGGTCAGCAGGTTGTCCAGCTGCTCGGTAGTCAGGGTCTGGCTGCCGGGCAGGGTGACGGTCAGGGTCTGGCTGCCGGAAATGTCGGAGCCGGTCTGCAAGGTCAGGTTGGACTGGTTCAGCTCGTCGCTGATGGTGGACTTGAGGGCGTTGAGGTCAGCCTCGCCCTGATACGCCAGGGTGACCATGGAGCCGCCCTTGAACTCGACGTCCATATGTACGCCGAACACGCCGCAGAACACCAGCACCACGGCGATCAGCGCGCAGGAGAAGCCGTAGAACTTCTTGCGGTTGGGGATGAAGCGGATCGCCGGGGTCTTGTAGTCGGCACCGCCCTGCTTTTTGCCGCCGTACAGCACGGGGTTGCGCAGCGCCTTGCAGTGGATGGCACCGCGGATCATCACGCGGGTGGCACCCACACCGAACACAAAGTTCAGCAGAACGCTGGTCAGCAGGGTGAAGCCGAAGGAGTAGATGGTGCCGGCGGTGGAGGGTCCGAACCACCAGAAGATGGGGTTAAAGACCTTCGCCCAGAAGCCGTCGGTGGGACCGAAGGCGCCCATCAGCAGGGCAGCAACGATAACGATGGTGACGTTGCCGTCGATGATGGGGGTAAGACCCATCTTGAAGCCGCTGTTGACAGCGCCGTCCAGCGTCTTGTTTTTGGCAAGCTCTTCCTTGATGCGCTCGGCGGTGATGACGTTGGCGTCAACGCCCATACCGATGCCAAGGATGATACCGGCGATGCCGGGCAGGGTCAGGGTGGAGCCGCTGAACGCCGGGAAATAACCGGACACGACCGCCAGCGTGGCAGCGACCTGACCCGCCAGAGAGATGACGGCGATGGTGCCGGGCAGGCGGTAGCGGGCGATCATCAGCACCGCGACAAGGATAAAGGCGATGATACCCGCCAGCACCATGACCTCCAGGCTCTTGGCACCCAAGGTGGGGCTGATGGTGGAGTAGCTTTCGGCAGACAGGGCAAAGGGCAGCGAGCCGGAGTTGATCTGGTTCGCCAGCGAGGAGGCGCTCTCCTGCGTGAAGTTGCCCTTGATGATGGCTTCGCCGTTGGTGATGGCTTCGTTGACGGTGGCAACGGAGATGCTCTTGTCATCGAGCCAGATGGAGATGGGGGTGCTGCCGCCCGCCAGCTCGGTGGTGGCGTCCGCAAAAGCGGCAGAGCCTTGGGTGCTGAAGCGCAGCTGAACGACCCAGCCCTCGGTTTCGTTGTAGCCGACGGTGGCGGAAGTCACGTCGTCGCCGCTGAGGATCTCCTCGCCGTCGGCGGTGGAGCCTTTGCGGAACACCATCTTGGCAGTGGTGCCGATCTCGTCAATGGCGGTCTGGGGGTTGAAGTCAGACTCGCCGGTTTTCCACGGAAAACGCACGATGATACGATCTTTGTTGGTGTCGGTGTAGCTTTCGTAATCGGTGATGCCAAGACCCACCAGACGGTCCTCAATAACCGTTTTGGCGGCAGAAAGCTGCTCGTCGGTGGCGTCCACGTCATTCGCGGGCATAAAGGTGACATCCACGCCGCCGCGGATATCAATGCCGAAACGGATGTCGGATGCACCCTTGACGTAGGTGTTTTTGGTGTCGCCGTACTGATAGCTGACACCGAGGATCGCAGTCAGGGAAAATACCACGATCAGAATTGCCACGACGAATAGCGGCCATGACTTCCCTTTTTTGTTCATAGAAACCTCCAAAAAACTTGCCCGCGCCTGCGGGCGGGATTATATTTTAGGCAACGCCGCAGCAGGTGCGGCGGTGTTGCTTAAAGCAAGGGGTTACTGCTTGTCTGCCAGCAGCTTTTCCACAACCGCCAGACGCACGCAGACACACAGCAGCGCCGAGGCGGTTTCGACCTCATCCAGACTCGGATAGGTGGGCGCAATGCGCAGGTGGGAATCCTCCGGGTCCTTGTGGTAGGGGTAGGCGGAGCCTGCACCGGTCAGGGTCAGACCGCATTCCTTGCACAGGGTGGCAACGCGCTTGGCGCAGCCGGGCAGCACATACAGGCTGATAAAGTAACCGCCCTTGGGGTTGGTCCAGTGGGCGATGTCGCCGCAGGGGGTCAGCTCGGTGGCAAACGCGGTCTTGACGGCGTCAAAGCAGGGCACCAGACGGCGGCGATGCTTGGCCATATGCGCCAGCACGCCCTGCTTGTCCTTCAAAAAGCGGACGTGGCGCAGCTGGTTCATCTTGTCGTAGCTGATGATCATCGTCGAGAAGCGGCGGCAGATGTATTTCATGGAATTTTCGCTGCAGGCGATCGCGGACACACCCGCACCCGGGAAGGTGATCTTGCTGGTGGAGGTGAACATAAACACGCGATCCTCGGTGCCGTACTTTTTGGCTTCGTTCAGCAGCACGGGCGTTTCGATGATCTGCTCGGTCAGATGGTGGACAATGTAAGCCTCATCCCAGAAAATTTTGAAGTCGGGCGCGGCGGTTTTCAGGGCGGCAAAGCGGCGGATGGTTTCGTCGCTGTAGGTGTAGCCGTCGGGGTTGGAATACTGCGGCACGCACCAGATGCCCTTGATGGTATCGTCCTCAGCCACGAGCTTTTCGATCATATCCATATCGGGACCGGACTCGGACATGGGGATGTTGATCATCTCAAAGCCAAGATCCTCGGTGATGGCAAAATGGCGGTCATAGCCGGGTACCGGGCAAAGGAACTTGCGCTTTTCGACCTGCGACCACGGGCAGGGCGAATCCTGAAAACCGAAGATATAGCCGATGGTCACAAGGTTGTACATCAGCTGCAGGCTGGAGTTGCCGCCCACAAAAATCTCGTTGGCGGTCACGCCCATCACATCGGCAAACAGCTTGCGGGCCTCGTACAGACCTTCCAGATTGCCGTAGTTGCGCGCGTCGGTGCCTTCATCGGTGGTGTAATCGTCCATCTTTAAAAGGTCCATTGCCAGATCCATCTGGTGAGGACCGGGCTTGCCGCGCGCCATATTCAGGTTAAGACCCATTGCCTGGTACTTTTTATACGCAGTTTCCAGCGCGGTCTTTTCGGCGGTAAGCTCATCGACATTCATTGCAAAATAGTCAGCCATTTTCCATTTCCCCCTGTTTGTTTTTTGCCGTTATGCGTCCCCTCTATTTAGACGCATACAAAGGCATACACTACATTATATACGATATGCGGAAAATAAACAAGCGCTTTTTGCCATATTTTGGCAAGGAAACACAAAAAACCGCCCTTTCCCAAAGGAAAGAGCGGGCTGTATGCCGCCGACCGGGATCGAACCGGTACGATGTCGCCACCGAGGGATTTTAAGTCCCTTGCGTCTGCCAGTTCCGCCACGGCGGCATAACAAATATATTGTAGCGCAACCGCCGCAAAATGTCAATGGCAAACACGTTGCGAAACCGCGCAGTTTGTGGTAAAATAAAGGCAGAAAATTTTTCCTTTGAGGGTGCTGTGATGAAAGAACTGCGTGTAAAATGCCTTCTGCCCGTGCGGATGGACAAATATCTGATGGACCTCTACCCTGCCCTGGGACCGGGGCGGCTGAACAAAGCCCTGCGCGAAAACAAAATCAAGCTCAACGGCAAAAAGCAGCCGCTTTCCACGCGGGTGCAAAACGGCGATGTCATCAAGCTGTTTTTGACCGATGAGCAGTTGGAGCAGCAGCGCGGGCTGCCCCCGGCGGTCTTTGTGTATGAGGACGAGGACATCATTATCGCCTCCAAGCCGGCGGGCATCGCGGTGGACGGCGCAGACAACGACACGCTGCTCAAGCGCGTGCAGGAAAAATTAAAGGCGGCGGGCAAGGGCGAGCGCGCGGTTTTGTGCCACCGGCTGGACACCGGCACCAGCGGGCTGATCTTGCTTGCCAAAAATAACGCGGCAGAGTCTTTTTTGACCGCGCAAATCAAGGCGCGCAGCATTACCAAGCACTACCTGTGCGTCACCTTTGGGCGCCCCAACCCCCCGGCGGCGCTGCTGCGGGATTACCTTTTGAAGGACGCCGAGCGCGGCATCGTCTACATTACCGACGGCACGGCGGGCGGCGCGAAGGAGGTTATTACCGGGTACGAAACGCTGGCGGTCAGCGGGCGGCTGGCGGAATTGAAGGTCGAGCTGGTCACCGGGCGCACCCACCAGATCCGCGCGCATCTGGCGCACATCGGCTGCCCGATCCTGGGCGACAGCAAGTACGGCAACAACGCCGCCAACCGGGAGCTGCGGTTCAAGTATCAGGCGCTCTGCGCGTGGGAGCTGCGCTTCCCCGATACGATCGCGGACGAGCGTTTTGCCCATCTGGCAGGGCGGGTATTCCACGCCGACAAGCCGTGGTACTGCAAGCAGGTCGAGGATGGGACTTTAAAATAAACAATGCAAAAGGGACTGTGCAAAAATGCACAGTCCCTTCAGTTTGTCAAAAACCCTTTTTCGGGTAGAAATGTAGGGCGCGTGTCTATCTCCGCGCTAAGAGCCGCCGCTGTGCGGCGGTTGCGCTCCGAAACGCGCCTGCGGGCGCAGTGACCTTACCGCACCGCTGGCTGCGCGCAGCGCATAAAATCGCGCCGAATGGCGCGTCATTTCCCGATACATCGTACTATCGGCTAAGCTGCACGGAACGGTCAAGACCGTTCCCTACAAACCTACCGAAAGTTTGCAATCATCCCATTGCATCTTTTTTATTTTGATTGCCGAATCTCGGCATCCAGACTTTCGTAGGTGTAGAGGATATTTAAAACGTCCAGCAGTTCTTTTTTGCTCAGACGTGGGGGCAAACCCAGGCGGTGCAGCAGCTTGCGGCGGTTGTCGGCGCTGTTGGCGGTGCCGGAAATGCCCCACTCGTACAAATCGGTGTAGGTGATGCTGCGCCGGCAGGCGGCGGTGTCGGCAGCGCCCGCCAAGGCGGTTTGCAGCCCCTGCAAAATCAGGGCGTCGTCCACGCCCTCGACCCCCAAAAGCCCCTCCTTGCCGGGCTGGGCTTTGCGGGATTCCTTGCCGGGAACGGCGGGTACATAGGCTTGCAGGACGTTTTGCGCCCCGACCAGCCCCGTGACAAAATGGCGGATTTTAAACCCGGCGGCGTCAGAGTCGGTCAGAATGACCAGCCCCTGCGCGGCGGCTACTTTTTTGAGCAGATTTTGCAGGGCGGCGTCCTTAAATACGCGGAAGCCGTCGGTCGTCAGCACCGTGCCGTCCACAAGGTTGTGCAGGCGGGCGGCGTCATATTTGCCCTCCACCAAAAGGGCGCGGGTCAGTTTCAGCATGGCATACTCCGGGTCAAAGCAAGCTCGCACAGCGCCTTTTGCAGCAAAAGATCGCTGCCCAGCTTGCTGCTTTTCAGGTCGATATCCAGCTTGCGCAGCACCCGCAGGCACTGCTCCAGCTGGGCGGTTTTGTAGTGCGCGGCGGCGCTTTCCGCCTCTGAAAGGCGGAAGCTCCAGTTGCCGGTATAGCCGAAATCCTTGGCGACATCCGCCAGCGTGCGGCGGCTGCGCTTTGCCAAAGAAACACGGTACATCGTCAGATAATTGCTGCTGAGCGCACCGGTGATGAGAATCGGCTCGTTTTGCAGCGCCAGCAGGGTGCGCAGCTTTTGCTGCGCCGCCGCCAGCCGCCCGGCTGCCACCAGCTTGACCATATCAAAGGTGTCGGCATCCAGCGTGACGGTACCCAGCTGCTGCACCATTGCCGTTGTGATAATGCTGTAGCCCGAAAGTGCCGCCAGCTTGTCGATCTCGTTGCGCAAAAGGAACTGGTCCTCGCCGCAGCGGTCCAGCAAGGCACCCTCCGCCCCCGGCGCAAAGCCGGTGCCCAGCTCCCCTGCCCACTGGCGTGCCAGCGCCTGCAGGGCATTGCGGGAGGGCTTGTTGATCTGCACACTGTAGCCGAGCTTCTCACAGGCGGCAATGAGCTTTTTTTCCCGCTTGCCGGGGCGCAGCTTTCCGTAGGATTCCTCGACCACGCTGGTCAGCACGAAAATGGCGTTTTCGGTGTCAGAGAGGGTGTCGCAAAGCTCCTGCAGATCCTTGTCCGAGTAGGTGGACGGGCGAACCATCGGCATCAGCACAAGGCGCTTGCCGCCGAAAAACGAGATGGTTCCCGCCGCCAGAACAATCTCCTCCACGCGGGGGGTGGGACCGTCCAGCACGGTGACCTCGGGGTCGTCCTGCTGCAAAAATTTCAGCGCCTTTTGCGCGGCGCTGTGTACCAGCGCTTCGTCGGCGGCGTAGAAATAGAAAACGGCGCAGCCGGCGCGCAGCTTTTTCTCCAGCTCTTTTTCACTGTACAGCATAAGGCTCCGCCTCCTCAAAAATCATCGCGGCACCCGGGCGCAAAACCACGGCGGGGGTGCCGGAACCGTAGTACAGCTGTGCGGCGTCGGTGTCGCCCAGCCAAGGCGGGGATTCCGCCGTGAACAAAATCGTTTCTGCCTGCACCGAGTCGGAAATCGCCCCGGCGGCGCACAGGACATCGACCTGCACAGGGGTGTCCAGCTTGATGCTGCCGGACATCAGCGCAATGTGGCGCTCCCCTGCCCCCAGCACGACCAGACTGCCGCTGCCTTTATGATACAGGTCCAGCGTCAGTCCGTCAAGTACCTCGTACCGGGCGGGCGCGGTTTGCGCGGCGGCGTTCAGGGTGCGGTCAGCGGCAAGACCGGTATCGCCCGGTGTTGCGCGCAAATCCACTGCCAGCGTGCAGGCGGGTTCGCCGTGGCGCGCCAGATAATTCTTGACCGCCCGGCGGTTGGCTGCGCCGCCCCGAAACACTACGACCGCCTGCCCGTCTTGGGTGATGACGGCGCAGGGGTTGCCCGCCGTGCCGACCAGCGCAACGGTGACGATGCCCTGCTGCATCCGCACGCCCATAAAAACGGCAAGCGCCGCGCAGCACAGGGCGGCGGGCGGGTACAGCCGCAGGTTGCCCGCAAGATAGTAAACGAGTGCCAGCGCCGCCAGAACACCCAAAACAAACAGCGTGTAGCGCGCGGGCAGCAGCAGCCGCGCCCCGGGCAGTGAGGCACAGAAAACAACGATGCCGCGCAGGAATTTTAATAACAGCGCCAGCAGAAAGCTGACCATATGGCAAACCGGTGCCAAAAACGGCAGGCAGGAAAGCCCCAGCACCGCCAGCCCCAGCAAAAGCAGCGGCTCCATCAGCGGCAGCGTCAGCAGGTTGCCCAAAACGACCACGGCGCTGACGGTCATACCGTGCGCCACCAGCACCGGCAGCGTGAAAAGCGCCGCCAGCGCAGCGGTCAGGGCGTTGGATGTGAGGCTGAAAATCTGCGTAGACAGGCGGTTTTTCAGCTGCTTGGCAAGGCGTGCCGCGCATTGCACGCCCAAGACGGCGCAGAACGAAAGCTGAAACCCCAAGTCGCAGGGCATATAGGCGTTTTGCAGCCCCAGCAGCAGCGCCGCCGCGCCGGTGGAGGTCAGCAGATCCACCGGCTGCAAAAACCAGTGTCCCAAAATGGCAAGCAGAAACACAAGCCCCGCGCGCCGCACCGAAACGGGCAGCCCGGTGAGGAGCATATAGCCGACGATGACGCCCGCCTGCAAGGCGAGCGCGGTATGGGCAAACCGGCGCTTGCGCGGGAACAAAAGCCCTGCCAGCAGGGAAACGTGCAGTCCCGATACCGCCAGCAGATGAGCTACCCCGGCGGCAGAAAAGGCGTCGCGGTCAGCGTCCGACAGGCGGGAGGTGTCCCCCAGCAGCATCGCACTGATAAGCGCTGCCGAATCGGCGGGCATCCAGCGCTTTAAGGCGGTGCTGCCCCGCTGCCGCAGACGGTACAGCCAAAAAACCGGGTGACGGCTGGCGGGCAGCGGGCTGTACGACCCCGCGTACTCTGCCCGCAGATAGACCCCATCGCTTTGCTTTGCCAAGCGGTAGCGGTCGTTTTTGAGTGTGCGCAGGGTGAATTGGGCGGTGAAACGCTCCCCTGCTTCGGCGGCGGGAAATTCCGCACACTGCACCCGGATGTGGGCGGGCTTGCCGTTCAGCTCGGTGATCAGCAGGGTACCCCGCATATGGTAGGCTTCATACGCCGCGGCGGCATCGGTCTGCACGGTCACGGCGGCGGTGACGGTCTGCCCTGCCAGCGCCTGCACGGGGCGGACGAACAGGGCGGCAAAAACGGCAAAGTAAACAAACCCGCACACGGCACCCAAAGCCGGAATGTGCAGGCTGCGCTTGCGAAGCCCCAAGACCGCAAAAGCAAAAAGTGCCGCCGCAGGCACACAGACCAACGGCGGCAGATTTGCCGCGGCAAGCTCGGTCAGGGCAAAGCCCAACGCGAACCACGCGAGTTTACGTTTCATTGCTTAGTGGAAGAACAGGGGCAGCGGCTCGAGGAAGATGATGTCCTTGCGCTCGGCGGCGTCACCCTCTGCCAAGGCGGCGCAGCGACCTACGACGGTGCCGGTGCTTTTGGCAGCGAGGGCATCCAAGGCGTGCATCGAGCCGCCGGTGGAGATGACGTCGTCCACGATCAGAATGCGCTTGCCGTTCATATACTCAATGTCCTTCTTGTCGATGACAAGGGTCTGCTTGCCGGCGGTGGTGATGGACTGGTCCTCAATGACGACAGGCTCACGCATATAGAGCTTGGCACCCTTGCGGGCGGGAATCCAATACTTGCCGCTCTGACGCGCCATTTCGTAGGCAAGGGGGATACCCTTAGCCTCGGCGGTCAGGATAACGTCAAATTCGGGCGCTTTTTTCAGCAGCTCGGCGGCGCAGGCGACGGTCAGCTCGACATCGCTGAACATAATAAAGGCGGCGATGTCCATATGGTCGTTGACCTTGCAGATGGGCAGCTCACGGGTCAGACCCGCAACGTGCAAAGTATAGGTATCAGCCATAACAAGTACCTCAATTCGTTGTAAAAATCGGGCGGCGCGGGCATCAGCCCGGAGGCCATGCAAGACTGCGTCCCGCCAGAACGTGGAAATGCAGATGCTTCACGCTTTGACCGCCGTCGGCACCGACGTTGGTGACCACGCGGTAGCCGTTTTCGGCAATTCCGAGCCGGGCAGCCAGCTGTGCGATGACGGCGTAGATGTGTCCCAGCAGGGCGGCATCGTCCTCGGTCAGCACCGCGGCAGAGTCGATGTGCCTTTTGGGAATGACCAAAAAATGGACGGGTGCCTGCGGGTCGATGTCGTAAAATGCCAGCAGCTGGTCATCCTCAAACAGCTTGTTGGAGGGGATGTCCCCCGCTGCGATTTTGCAGAACAGGCAATCAGCCATACAAATATCCCTCCTTTGCCGTGAGATGAAAAAACTTACTTGCTCAGTTCGTTCTTGACGATTTCGGGTACGGCGTTCAGCGCGTCGTCGATCTTGGAGCAGTCGCGGATGCCCGCCATAGCGAAGTCGGGCTTACCGCCGCCGTTGCCGCCTGCGATGGCAGCGATCTGCTTGACCAGCGCGCCGGCCTTCAAGCCGCGGGCAAGGGCGTTCTTGCAGACGCCGACAGCCATCATCGTCTTGCTGCCGTCGCTGCCGATGAGGACGGCAACGGTATCAGGTGCCTTGTCGCGGATCTTGTCGATCATATCGCGCAGGGTGTCGGCACCGGTGCCGGTCAGATACGCGGAAACAATGCGCACGCCGTCAATGTCGGCGGCATCCTGGAACAAGCCGTCGATCTTGGAGGAAGCCATCTCCGCCTTGAGGATATCCAGCTGCTTGTTGGTTTCCTTCAGCTCGGCGGTCAAAGCCTCGGCACGGGCGGGGGCGTCCTTCATATTGTTGGCCTTCAGGGCAACGGCGGTCTGCGCCAGCAGCTCGGTGCGCTCGTCCAGCAGGTTCAGCACGCCGAAGCCGGTGGTTGCCTCGATACGGCGGATACCGGCGGCAACGCTGGATTCGCCCAGGATCTTAAAGCAGCCGATCTGCGCGGTGTTCTTGACGTGGGTGCCGCCGCAGAACTCGGTGCTCCAGCCGCCGGCGTCCACAACGCGGACAACGCTGCCGTACTTCTCGCCGAACAGCGCCATAGCGCCCATCTTCTTGGCTTCCTCAATGGGCAGGTTCTTGATTTCGACATTCAGGCTCTCGAAAATCTTCTCGTTGACCTTCTTTTCGACCTCGACCAGCTCCTCGGCGGTGACGGCGCTGAAATGGGTAAAGTCAAAGCGGGTGATGTGGTCGTCCTGATAGCTGCCTGCCTGATGCACATGGTCGCCCAGAACCTCACGCAGCGCCTTCTGCATCAGGTGGGTGGCGGTGTGGTTGCGGCAGATGGACATACGGCGCTGGGCATCCACGGCGGCGGTGACAGTATCGCCAACGCGCAGGGTGCCGTCCAGCAGCTCGCAGGTGTGGACAAAGTAGCCCTTGGGGGTCTTTTTGACCTGCGTGACCTTCAGCTTGGCATTGCCGCAGCTGATGTAGCCGTGGTCAGCGACCTGACCGCCCATCTCGGCATAGAACGGGGTGCGGTCCAGCACGACCAGCACGCCCTCCTTGCTCTCACCGGCTTCGTCGGTGGCAATGGCGTCGTTCAGTTCCTCGCCGTCAGACAGGGCAACGACCTTGGCAGACTCGGTCAGAACCTCGTAGCCGTCAAACTGGGTCGGCTCGGCGGTCAATTCGCCGAACAGGTCGGCGCTCCAGCCGGAGATATCCTTGGCAAGGCGCTCGGCGCGGGCGCGCTCACGCTGCTTGGACATTTCCACATGGAAGGCTGCCTCGTCCACGCGCACGCCTGCCTCGGCGGCAATCTCGCGGGTCAGGTCGAGGGGGAAGCCGAAGGTGTCGTTCAGCTTGAACACCTCAGCGCCGGACAGGACCTTCTCGTGAACGTCCTTGAGGCGGCTCATCATACCGTTCAGGATGTTCAGACCGGCATCGATGGTGCGGCCAAAGCGCAGCTCCTCGGTACCGATGACCTTCTTGATATAGCTTTCATGCTCGCGCAGCTCGGGGTAACCGGCCTCGCTGGACTCGATCACGGTTTCGACCAACTCGGTCAGGAAGGGGCGGTTGATGCCCAGCATACGACCGTGGCGGGCGGCACGGCGCAGCAGACGGCGCATAACGTAGCCGCGACCCTCGTTGGAGGGCAGAACGCCGTCGGATGCCATAAACACGGTGGCGCGGATGTGGTCGGTGATGACGCGGATGGAGATATCGTCCTTGTCGTTCTCGCCGTATTTTTTGCCGGCGATGCGCTCAACATGGTGCAGAACGGCGGCGACGGTGTCCACCTCGAACAGGTTGCCTACGCCCTGCATAACGCACGCCAGACGCTCCAGCCCCATACCGGTGTCGATGTTGGGCTTGGCAAGCAGCTCATAGTGACCCTTGCCGTCGGAGTCGAACTGGCTGAACACAAGGTTCCAGATCTCCATATAACGGTCGCAGTCGCAGCCGACGCCGCAGGTGGGCTTGTGGCAGCCGTATTCCTCGCCGCGGTCAAAGTAAATTTCGCTGCAAGGACCGCAGGGACCGGAGCCATGCTCCCAGAAGTTGTCCTCTTTGCCGAGGCGCACCATGTGGCTTTCGGGGATGCCGATGACCTTGGTCCAGATGTCGTAAGCCTCGTCGTCCTCCTGATAGACCGAGATGTACAGGCGGTCAGCGGGGATCTCCAGCTCCTGGGTCAAAAATTCCCAAGCCCAGGGAATGACCTCTTTTTTGAAGTAATCCTGAAAGCTGAAGTTGCCCAGCATTTCAAAGAAGCAGCCGTGGCGGGCGGTGATGCCCACGCGCTCGATATCAGGGGTGCGGATGCACTTCTGGCAGGTGGTCACGCGGTGACGCGGCGGCTCCTCCTGACCGAGGAACCATTTTTTCATGGGTGCCATACCGCTGTTGATCAGCAGCAGGCTGGGGTCGTCCTTCGGCACCAAGGGAAAGCTGCCCAGACGCAGGTGATCCTTGGTTTCAAAAAAGTGCAGGTATTTTTCGCGCAGTTCGTTCAGTCCGGTCCATTGCATAGTTGGTGTTCTCCCATCCGTGGTTTGTATTGTTGCGATAAACGGCACCAAAAAAATATAGCCCTCGCCCCTGAACAGGGACGAAGGCTGACAGCTTCCGTGGTACCACCCGGTTTGCGGCATATCGCAAAAAATATGCCACCGCTTTGTCCGCGTTAACGCCGCAGGTACGCTCGGCTTTTGCACCGAAAGCTCCGGGGTGGCTTTGCCGAAAACGTCAGCCAAGCGCCTTTCACCATACGGCGCTCTCTCTTATGACCTGTTTTGTGCGGCATTTGCCCTTTCATCGCCATTTTCCTTTTAACAAATCTATTATATGCCGCTTTTCGCGCGGTGTCAACTGTTTTTTGCGGCGGCAGCGTCCGGAACTGCGGCTGCGGTGTCTAAAACGTGCAGCCCCTGCACCACGTCGGCAAAAACGGCGGCGCTGGAGGTTTCGGGCGCTTGCCTGGCGTCCTGCAAAACGGTGATGGTATAGCGCGGGGCATCGGCGGGGTAAAAGCCGGTGAACCAGTAGTTCAGCAGCTCCCTGCCGTCGGCGTCAAACTGCCCGGTCTGGGCGGTGCCGGTCTTGCCCGCGCACGCCCCTGCCCCGGTCATGGCATCGCTGCCGATGCCCTCCTCCACCACGGTGTGCAGCATACTGCGCAGCACCTTGGCGGTGGCGGCGCTGCACACCCGGCGGGGCGGGGGTACCTCGTTGGGGGTGATGCTGCCGTCAGCGCGGCGCACCCCCTGCACGGCGGCGGGGGTACGGTACAGCCCGCCGTTTGCCAGAACGTTGGTCATGGCGGCGATTTGCAGCGGCGTTGCGGTCAATGCTCCCTGCCCGAAGCTGAACAGCGCAAGGTCGCCCGCGTTTTGCAGCTGCGCGGCGCTTGGCAGTGAGGCGGCATCGCTCTGCAGCCCGGGTGCCAGCGGGATGCTCTGCCCCAAGCCGAAAGCCCTGGCAGCCGCTGCCAGCCGCTCGGCACCCAGTTTTTGCCCCAATTCAATAAAGTAGCAGTTGCAGCTTTGCGCCAGCGCCGCACGCAGGTTGACCTCGCCGTGGGCGCGGCTTTGGGCGCAGCGGTAGGTCTGGCTGCCCACCGTGACGCTGCCCGTGCAGTCCGCGGTGAACCAGTCCAGCCCGGCGTCGTAGGCGGCAGCTGCCGCCACGATCTTAAACACCGACCCCACGCAAAACGGGGTCAGCAGGCGGTCGATCAGCGAGGTGTCGTCCGCCGCAATGCTTTTGGCAACATCGTTGGGGTCGTACCGGGGTACGCTGACGGCGGCAAGGATCTCGCCGGTGTCGGGCTGCAGCACCACGATGCAGCCGCGGGTCATATGCAGGTCGGCAACCCCCTCGCACAGGCGCTGGATGTCGGCGTCCAAGGTCAGCGCTACCCCCTGCCCCGTGCCGGTATGCCGGGTGACAAACACCGGCTCGCTGCCGGTCAGCGGCAGCCCCTGCGCGGAGGCGGCGCAGGCGGCAACGACCTCGTCCCCGGATGCCGAAAGCAGCGCATCGTAGGCGCGCTCCAGCCCCGCAACGCCCTGCCCCTCGCCGTTGCGGTAGCCCAGAAGATGCACCGCAATGGGCAGCGGCAGATACCGCTGTGCGATGCGGCGGCACGGGATGCCCAGCGCGGATATATCCCGATCTACCGGCACAAAAAACAACGAAGTATCGTTGCGGCGGCGGTACAAATCGGTCTGCTCGGCGTAGGAAACATAGGGCAGCAGCTCGGCGTAGCCGTCACTGCCCGGCACACACAGGGCGTACCAGCCGTCGGCAAGCCCGGTCAGCAGCCGCCCCGTGCGGTCATAAAAGTTGCCGCGGTCAGGCGGCAGCGCCGCCTCGCGCTCGGTCTGCTGCAGGGCGCTTTGGGCGTACCCGGCGTTTTGCCCCACCCAATACACCCTGCACAGCACAATGCCGATGCACCCCGTAAGACAAACCACCAACGCCCGCAGCCGCCGAAAAGACATACCACCGCCCCCTTACGGTTCAGTTTGGGCGCAATGTGAGCCATCTATACAAAAAAGGCGCGGAGCCTTTCGGCTCCGCGCCCTGTGGGTGCGAATTTGGGGATTAGTACATACCGCCCATATCACCGCCGGCAGGTGCCGCGGGTGCCGGGGGTTCCGGCAGGTCGGCAACCAGGCTCTCGGTGGTCAGAACCATAGCGGCAACGCTGGCAGCGTTCTCCAGAGCGGAGCGGGTGACCTTGGTCGGGTCAACGATGCCTGCCTCAATCATATCCTCGACGTACTCTTCCTTCTGGGCGTCAAAGCCGTAGTTTGCTTTGTTCGCCTTCAGGATGTTGTCGATGATGACGCTGCCCTCCAGACCGGCGTTGGCAGCGATCTGGCGCAGAGGTGCTTCCAGAGCCTTGCGGACGATCTTAGCGCCGGTGCGCTCGTCACCTTCCAGCTCGGCAACGACCTTGTCCACAGCGGGGATGGCGTTGATGGTGGCAGTGCCGCCGCCGGCAACAATGCCCTCCTCGACGGCAGCCTTGGTGGCGTTCAGGGCGTCCTCAATGCGCAGCTTCTTGTCCTTCATCTCGACTTCGGTAGCGGCGCCGACCTTGATAACGGCAACACCGCCCGCCATCTTGGCAAGGCGCTCCTGCAGCTTCTCGCGGTCAAAGTCAGAGGTCGCGGTGACGATCTGGCTGCGGATCTGGGCAACGCGGTCGGCAATGGCCTGCTTGTCGCCGTTGCCGCCGACGATGGTGGTGTTCTCCTTGGTGACCTTGACCTGACGGGCAGAGCCGAGCAGCTGCATGGTGGCATCCTTCAGCTCGTAGCCGAGGTCGCTGCTGATAACGGTGCCGCCGGTCAGGATGGCGATATCCTGCAGCATCTCCTTGCGGCGGTCGCCGAAGCCGGGCGCCTTGACGGCAACCACATTCAAGCCGCCGCGCAGACGGTTGATGATCAGGTTGGACAGGGCGTCGCCCTCGACATCCTCAGCGATGATCAGCAGCTTACGACCGGACTGGATGACCTGCTCCAGCAGGGGTACGATGTCCTGGAATACGCTGATCTTCTTGTCGGTGATCAGCACGCTGCAATCGTCGTAGACGGTTTCCATCTTCTCGGTGTCGGTGACCATATAGGGGGTCACATAGCCGCGGTCAAACTGCATACCCTCGACAACCTCGGTGTAGGTTTCGGCGGTGGTCTTGTTTTCCTCGATGGTGATAACGCCGTCGGCGGTGACCTTCTCCATAGCGTCGGCGATCAGCTGACCGATCTCGGCATCGCCGGCAGAAACGGTGCCGACACGGGCAATGTCCTTAGCGCCGTTGACCTTCTGGCTGTGCGCCTTGACGGACTCGACAGCGGCGGCAACAGCCTTCTGCATACCGCGCTTGATGTCCATGGGGTTGGCACCGGCGGTGACGTTCTTCATGCCCTCGGTGACCAGCGCCTGCGCCAGAACGGTGGCGGTGGTGGTGCCGTCGCCGGCAGCGTCGTTGGTCTTGGTGGCGACTTCGCGCACAAGCTGAGCGCCCATATTCTCGAACTCGTCCTTCAGCTCGATCTCCTTGGCGATGGTGACACCGTCATTGGTGATGAGGGGGCTGCCGAACTTTTTGCTCAGCACAACGTTGCGACCCTTGGGTCCCAAGGTGACCTTGACGGTGTCGGCCAGCTGGTCGATACCGGCGCAAAGGGCTTTACGGGCGTCCTCGCCCTGTTTGATCTGTTTTGCCATAAAGCATCGCTCCTTTTATAAAAGAAAAGTAGAAATCTGATTACTCCACCACAGCGAGGATGTCGCTCTGGCGCACGATGGTGCATTCTTCGCCGTCAACCTTGACCTCGGTGCCGGCATACTTGCTGGTCAGGACCTTGTCGCCGACCTTGACGATCATCTCGATCTCCTTGCCGTCCACGTTGCCGCCGGGACCGACAGCCAGAACTTCGGCGACCTGCGGCTTTTCCTTGGCGGAGCCGGACAGGATCAGACCGCCCTTGGTGGTTTCTTCTTCTTCGACCAGTTTGATGACAACACGGTCTGCAAGAGGTTTAATTTTCATTTGAAAGTTCCTCCTATGAAAAGATTTCTCTTTTTGATACTGATTTAGCACTCAATATTCCTGAGTGCTAAATATATAATAGCCATTTCTTTGTGAAAAATCAAGGGTTTTGTGTATAAAATTTTTGTGAACAAAAAATCGGCAGTGCCAAAAGGCACTGCCGTGGTAGTTATTGCTGCTGCATCGCAATATTTTTGTAACGCGGGCGCATGATGCCATGCTCGATATGCACCTCGCCCCCTTCGACCGTGTCAGCGTCGATGGTCACGCGGGTGATGGTCGCATCCGACGGAATGTCGTACATGATGGGAATCAGCAGATCCTCCACCACGCTGCGCAGACCGCGGGCGCCGCTCTTGCGCTCCACCGTCTTTTTGGCGATGGCGTGCAATGCGGCATCGGTAAAGACCAGCTCGGCGTTGTCCAGATGCAAAAGCTCCTTGTACTGGCGCACCAGGCTGTTTTTCGGCTCGGTCAGAACGCGCACCAGCGCATCCTCGTCCAAGGGATCCAGCACGGTGACGACCGGCAGACGACCGATCAGCTCGGGGATAAGCCCGAACTTGACCAGATCATCCGGTTCGACCTTTTTCAGCAGCTTCTGGCGCGTTTCGTCCTTGTCCAGCGTTGTGCGCAGCTGGCTGCCAAAGCCCAAAGAGGCGTTGTCGGTGCGGCGCTGGATGAGCTTTTCCAGCCCGTCAAACGCACCGCCGCAGATAAACAGGATGTTCTTGGTGTTGATCTGGATGAACTCCTGCTGGGGATGCTTGCGCCCGCCGTTGGGCGGCACGTTGCTGACGGTGCCTTCCACGATCTTCAGCAGCGCCTGCTGCACGCCCTCACCGCCGACATCGCGGGTGATGGAGGGGTTCTCGCTCTTGCGGGTGATCTTGTCGATCTCGTCCACATAGATGATGCCAATCTCCGCCTTGGGGATGTCGAAATCCGCCGCCTGAATCAGCTTGAGCAGGATGTTCTCGACGTCCTCGCCGACATAGCCCGCCTCGGTCAGGGTGGTGGCGTCGGCGATGGCGAAGGGTACGTTCAGCATCTTGGCGAGGGTCTGCGCCAGCAGGGTCTTGCCCGTGCCGGAGGGACCCAGCAGCAGAACGTTGGACTTTTGCAGCTCCACGCCGGTTTCGCGCCCCGAAAGGATGCGCTTATAGTGGTTGTACACCGAAACAGCCAGCACCTTTTTGGCGTCGTCCTGCCCGATGACATACTGATCCAACCCTGCCTTGATTTCGGCGGGGGTCAGAATATTGACGTCCTGCAGCGGATTTTCGCCATAGGTTGCCTGTGCGGCACCCCGCGGCTGGCGGCGTGCGCCGGCGCGCGGCATAGGCGGCTCGTCCTTGTACAGGGTGTGATAGCACATATCAATGCAGTCTTTGCAGATATTGACACCGGGACCGATCAAAAGCTGCTCGACCTCGTTTTGCGAACGTCCGCAGAAGCTGCAGACCATTTCGCGTCCTTTTCCGCCCTTTCCGGGCGTTGTGTTTGCCATTTTGTTCCCCCGAATCAGTGTTTATAGAGGATGTCGTCGATCAGACCATATTCCTTGGCCTGCTGCGCAGTCATATAATTGTCGCGCTCGGTGTCGCGCTGGATGGTTTCCAGCGGCTGACCGGTGTACTGGCTGAGCAGGGTGTTCATCTTCTCGCGGATGTGGATGATGTGGTTGGCGTGGATCTGGATGTCCGTGGCCTGACCGCTGATGCCGTTGCCGCCGATGAGGGGCTGGTGGATCAGGATCTCGGAGTTGGGCAGTGCAAAGCGCTTGCCCTTGGTGCCGCTGGCCAGCAGGAAGGAGCCCATGGAGGCAGCCATACCGACACAGATGGTGGACACATCGCACTTGATGTAGTTCATCGTGTCGTGGATGGCCATGCCGTCAGAGATGGAGCCGCCGGGGCTGTTGATATAGAAGTAGATGTCCTTTTCGGGATCCTGACCTTCCAGATACAGAAGCTGTGCCACGATCACGCTGGCGGAGGCAGAGTTGACATCCTCGCTCAGCACAATGATGCGGTCATTGAGCAGACGGGAAAAAATGTCGTAGCTGCGTTCGCCACGGGCAGTCTGTTCGACTACATAGGGTACAAGACTCATAGTGGGTTTCCCTCCTTAAAAATGGGATAGGCGGTGTTGCCTAGGAAACGGGCGGATAAAGCAGCCGATACGGCCGCAAAGGCGAACCGTATCGGCGTGATTCTTTATACTTCCGTTGTAGAATTAGTCCTTCTTATCCTCGGACTTGCCGGCAACGATGTTGGCCTTGGACTTGACGAACTCGATGGCCTTGTTGACAGCCAGATCCTTCTTGACGGCAGCGGCATCGACCAGACCCTTGACCTTGTCGGCTTCCATCTGGTAAGCGTCAGCGATCTGCTTGATCTCCGCCTCGAACTCCTCCTCGGTAGCCTCGATGCTCTCCTTGGCAACGATGGCTTCCATGGCAAGGCGCATCTTGACCTGCTTGTCGGCCTGCTCACGGAACTGCTCCTTGAAGTTTTCCATGGTCATGCCCATGTACTGCAGGTACTGCTCCAGCTTCAGACCCTGCTGGGAGATGCGGTAGCCGAAGTCCTGAACCAGCTCCTCAATGCGGGAGTCGATCATGGCATCGGGAATGTCAGCCTTCATACCGGCAACGATCTGGTCGATCAGGTCGTTCTCGACCTTCTGGTCGGCCTGCTTCTCGTGGTTGGCGGCGATGTTCTTGCGGATGGAATCCTTCAGCTCGTCCAGCGTGTCGTACTCGCTGACGTCCTTGGCAAAGTCGTCATCCAGCTCGGGCAGCTCTTTGTACTGCACCTCGTGCAGCTTGATCTTGAAGGTGGCGTCCTTGCCGGCCAGCTCCTTAGCCTGATACTCCTCGGGGAACTTGACGTTGACGTCGAATTCATCGCCGGCCTTGTGACCGACGACCTGCTCCTCGAAGCCGGGGATGAAGGAACCGCTGCCCAGCACCAGAGAGTAATGCTCGGCCTTGCCGCCCTCAAAGGCAACGCCGTCGACGAAGCCCTCGAAGTCGATGTCCACGGTGTCACCGTTCTGGGCCTCGCCCTCACGGGTCAGCAGACGACCGTTGCGGTCCTGCATACGCTTGATCTCGGCGTCAACATCGGCCTCATCCACAGTCTGGACATCTTTGTTGACGGTTAAACCGGCATATTCGCCCAGCTCAACCTCGGGCTTGACGGCAACCTTGACCTTCAGCACGGCACCGTCCGCCTCGGACATGGAAACGACCTCGGGGTCAGGGCGACCGACGACCTCGATGCCCGCCTCCTTGACGGCGGCCTCGTAGTTCTCGGGGAACAGATCGTTCACAGCGTCATACTGGAACAGGTCAGCGCCGTACATTTTCTCGATCATAGCCTTGGGGGCCTTGCCCTTGCGGAAGCCGGGAACGGCGTACTTCTTGCTCTCGCGCTTGAAAGCGGCGTTGACGGCGGACTTGAAGGTCTCCGCGTCAATAGAGAACTGCAGTTCTACCATGCTCTTTTCGAGCTTTTCACAGGAAATGAGTTTCATTTATAAATTCCTCCAAAAATTGATGTACATAAAAATACAAGTTATTATACCACACCCACAAGCGGAATACCAGCCCTGCGGCGAAAAAAATCCCGGTTTTTCAGCAATTTTTACGCAAAAAAAGGCATTTATCCGATTTTGCAGGGGCAAAAGCCCAGCCCGTCGGCGGAAATCAGCCGGTAGGTGATGCCGTCCGCCACGCCCTGCCGGGCGTAGTGGATGGATTTTCCGTGCAGGTGACCGTAGTAGCACTCGGTCACGCCGAACTCGTGCAGCACGGCGACCAGCTCCTCGGCGCAGGCGCCGGGAAAGACCGGCGGGTAATGCAGAAAGGCGATTTTGCGCGGGGTGTCCCCTGCCGCCTGCAACGACATACGCAGCCGCCCTGCTTCGCGCGCCATCAGCTTTTCGCCTTGGGCGGCGGCATCGTCAAAGGGCCAGCCGCGGGTGCCGCACAGGGCGGTGTCACCCACAAGGCAGGCGTTGTTGTGCAGAATGTGCAGCGAGTCAAAGCCGTTTGCCGCCAAAAAGGTTTCCATCTTGCGGGTGGTCGTCCACCAATAATCATGGTTGCCCTTGATTAGCCATTTTTGCCCCGGCAGCGACTGGATAAACGCAAAGTCCGCGCGGGTGTCGTTGAGGTTCATCGCCCAGCTGGTGTCCCCCGCCAGAAGTACGGTGTCCTCGGGCGCAATCAGGCGGCGCCAGTTGGCTTCCAGCTTGGGCAGGTAGCCCTCCCAACCGGGGAACACGTCCATGGGCTTGTCGGTGCCTAAGGAGAGGTGCAGATCTCCGATTGCAAAAATGGCCATAAAGCGTCCTTTCTTGAGTAAAGCGGGTCAGCGCAGCGCGGCGGCGCGGATGTCGGCGGGGTCGATGGCAGCGGTAAAGCGCACAGGCAGCGTGTCCAGCACGCGCAGGCTTTCGGGCGCGGGGACGTCGGTGGCGGCGGTCAGGGCTGCCATGGCGGCAAAGTCGCTTTCGGGCGCGTCCTCGCCCAAGGCGGTCAGCACGTCGCGCGGGAACTTGAAGGGGCTGGCGGTGGACAGAACCGCCATCGGGGTTTCGGTGCCGAGGTCCTTGGCGACGCGGAACGCCACGGCGGTGTGGGTGTCGCAGAGGTAGTTATCCTCGGCAAAGCGCGCCTTGATCTCGGTAAAGCTGGCGGCGTCATCGGCGCAGCCGGCGGCAAAGCTTTCCTGAATTTTGGCAAGCGTGTCGGCATCGACGGTGTAAACGCCGGTTTCGGCAAGCTGCTGCATCCAGGCGGCGACCTTCTCGGAGCTGCCGCTGACGTGGTAGAGCAGGCGCTCCAGATTGGAGGAGATCAGAATGTCCATCGAGGGGGAGGTCGTCTTGTAGAAGGTGCGGCGGGCATCGTAGGTGCCGGTGCGCAAAAAGTCGGTAAGTACGTTGTTTTTGTTGGACGCGCAAATCAGGCGACCCACCGGCAGACCCATCTGCTTGGCATAGTAGCCGGCAAGGATATCACCGAAATTGCCCGTAGGAACGCAGAAATCAACGGGGCTGCCCCAAGCGGCGGCGCCCTGCTCGACCAGACGGAAGTAGGCGTAGAAGTAGTAGACGATCTGCGGCACCAAGCGCCCCCAGTTGATGGAGTTGGCGCTGGACAGGCGGATGCCGCGGTTTTCCAGCTCTTCGGCAACGCAGGCATCGGCAAAGACGCGCTTGACGCCGGTCTGGGCATCGTCAAAGTTGCCGTTTACGGCATAGACCTGCACATTTTTGCCGGTCTGGGTCGCCATCTGCAGGCGCTGGATCTCGCTGGTGCCGTCGTTGGGGTAAAAGACCTCGATCTCAATGCCGTCCAGATCGGCGTAGCCCGCCAGCGCTGCCTTGCCGGTGTCGCCGGAGGTGGCAACCAGAATGCGGGTGGTTTCGGTGCGGTGCAGCATTTTCTTGGCCTCGACCAGCAGCTTGGGCATCAGCTGCAGGGCGTAGTCCTTGAAGGCGCAGGTCGGACCGTGCCACAGCTCAACGGCGTACAGACCGTCGTGGACCTTGACCGTCTGCCCTGCCTTGCCGCCGAAGGCTGCGCCGTAGGTGGCGGCGGTGGCTTCGCGCAGGAAGTCCGGTGCGTAGTCGGTCAGAAATCCGGCGAGGACCTTTTCAGCCAGTTCGGGGTAGGAAAGCTCCTTCCAGCCGGAAAGATCCGCCTTGGGGAAGGTCTGCGGCACAAACAGCCCGCTTTGGGGGGCAAGCCCACGGACGATCGCCTCAGCGGCACAAACGCGGAGCGAAGAATCTCTGGTACTTACATACTGCATAACGTACACCCTTTCATACTCAAAAAATAGACCTTTATATACAATGCCGTAGCACTGTCAACAATAGAAAAGCGCGTGCCTAGTAGCTCGCTAAAATTAAAACTTCACCTTTTTTCGGCAGGCTTGTAGGGGACGCATAGTTGCGTCTCGTGCGGTTTACCCATTATACCGCATTATCGGGACGGCTGCGGCGGGCGGCATATATGCCGCCCCTACAAGCCAACCCATTCTATTCATTATAGTATAGGGTCGCGGGCGGGGCGTGCCCCGCCCCTACCAGTCCATTAAAACTAAAAGTAAAGATTTAGAATTACCACGCTACTAGGGAGGGCTGTATTAACCGGTAAACGCATTTTCGATGCAATGCACCTGCCAGCCGCCCGCTGTGGGGGTGACCTCCACCACGTCAAAGCGGATGCAGGCATCGGCATAGGGGCTGGCTTGCAGGTACTGCGCGGCGGCGGCAAGGAGCCGCTGCTGCTTTTGGGCGGTGACCGCCTCGGCGGGGGCTGCCAGCATACGTCCTGCGCGGGTCTTGACCTCGGCAAAGACGAGGGTATTGTCCTTGTACAAAACAAGGTCCAGCTCCCCCAGCCGGGTGCGGTAGTTGTGGTTCAGCAGCAGGTAGCCGCGCTGCCGATAGTATTTGGCGGCGATGGCTTCCCCTTTGCTGCCAAGGCTTTTGTCAGTCATGCCAGTAGCCCTGCTTTTTTAAAAAGCTGCGGCGGTAAAAGGGCTGGATGCCGTATTGGGCGATCAGCTCATAGTGCAGCTTGGTGGGGTAGCCTTTGTGCTTGGCAAGCTGGTACTGGGGGTACTGCCTGTCCAGCTCCAGCATATAGCGGTCACGGCTGACCTTTGCCAGAATGGAGGCGGCGGCAATGCTGGCGCTGGTAGCGTCCCCCTTGACAACGGCTTCGGCGGGGACGCAAAGCCCCGGCGGGCAGCGGTTGCCGTCGATCAGCGCATAGTCGGGCGCGGGGTTCAGCCCTGCCACCGCCTGCGCCATACCGTCCATCGTCGCCCACAGGATGTTGCGCTCGTCGATCTCCTGCGGGGTGATGAACACGATTTTATACGCCAAAGCGCGGGCGGTGATCTGCTCAAACAGGGCTTCGCGGCGCTTCTCGGTCAGCTTTTTGGAATCATTGACCCCCGCAATGGGGTCGTCGGGGTTCAAAATGACGGCGGCGCAGCAGACCGGACCGCACAAGGGTCCGCGCCCGGCTTCGTCCACACCGCAGACAATGCCGTGGTCGGTGCGCTTGGCATCGTCAAAGGCGAACAGCAGCTCGTTACTGCTCGTCGTCGAAGAACTCGTCCTCGGCATCGTCCTCTACCTCCTCAACAGCGCGGCGGGGCGGGCGTTCCAGCGAAAGGCGTCCCCATTTGCTGGCGCGGAACTCCCCCACCAGCATCTTGGCGGCGCGCTCGGTGTCCACCTCGCCGCCCGAAATCAGCATCCCGCGCTTGGCACCGATGGCCTGCAGCAGGTCGTAGGGTGCCAGCGCCAGTGCGGCTTCGTCCAGCTTGTAGCGTGCCAGCAGCTGGTCGGGGTAGATGCCCCGCACGCTGGAAAGCAAGCCGCACGCCAGCTCCTCAATATCCAGAATGTCATCGCGGATGGAGCCGATGAACGCCAGATTGGACGCCGTTTCCAGCGAGTCGAATTTTTTCCACAGCACGCCGGGCATATCCATCAAATCAAAATTGTCCACGGTGATCCACTGCTTGCCGCGGGTGACGCCGGGCTTGTTGGCGGCCTTGGCGCGGGTGGTACCCGCAAAGGAGTTGATGAAGGTGGACTTGCCCACGTTGGGGATGCCCACGACCATCACGCGCACCGAGGCACCCACCATACCGCGGTTGCGGCGGCGCTCCATCAGGGCGGAAAGCTCCCGGATGATGGGTCCCTTGACGGCGGCAGCGCGCCCCTTTTGCTTGGAGTCCATGGCAATGCAGCCCGCCCCGGCGCTTTGGAAGTACGCCAGCCACTGCTTGGTGATGTCCGGGTCCGCCAAATCGGCTTTGTTCAGCACATACAGGTGGGGCTTACCGGCGGTGATGCGTTCAATTTCCGGGTTCAGGCTGGAAAGCGGGATGCGGGCATCCAGAATCTGCAAAACGCAGTCTACGTTGCGGATCTCCTTTTCCATCAGACGCAGGGTCTTGGTCATATGACCGGGGAACCACTGGATCTGCCGGGAGTTGATGATGTCGTTCTGGCTCATAGGGGCAGGCTCCTTTATCGGGTAAACAGCGTGAAGGGTGCCAAACGCAGCACCGCCACGCCCAGAATATCGCGGGTATCAATGCAGCCGATCAGACTGCTGCGGCTGTCGCCGGAATGGTTGCGGTTGTCCCCCATCAAAAACAGGCTGTTTTCCGGCACGGTCAGGGGGAACTCGGTACCCTCCTCCATATAGGTGGGTTCGGCGGTGTAAGGCTCGTCCAGTGCTTCGCCGTTGCGGTAGACGATGCCCGAAGCAAAGTCGATGTCGATGGTGTCCCCCGCCTTGCCGATGACCCGCTTGATCAGCGGCTTGCCGTAGTCAATGCGGCTGTCGGTGACGACGATATCGCCGTAATCGGGGGTGAGCAGCCGCGTGATCAGCAGCCGCTGCCCGTCCAAAAGACCGGGGTTCATCGAGATGCCGTCCACCCGGACAAGGCGGGCGCAGAAGGTGGACAGCAGCGCCACCGTGACCACGGCGAGCGCCACGGCGTCCAGCCATTCTAAAATATCCTTGTTGCGCCGATAACGGGCTTTGAAATCTGTTTTCACGCGGCGGACACCTCCGGAAAATTACAAAAAAGGGGAGAACGCCAACCGTCCTCCCCTTTTTTGGATAGTATGCTCAGATGCGTGCCTTGACCTTGGCAGCCTTGCCGGTGCGCTCGCGCAGGTAGAACAGCTTCGCACGACGGACCTTGCCGCGGCGGATGACTTCAACCTTCTCGACAAAGGGGCTGTTGACAGGGAAAACGCGCTCTACGCCAACGCCGTAGGAAGTGCGGCGAACGGTGAAGGTCTCGGCGATGCCGCCGTGCTTCTTGGCGATAACGGTGCCCTCAAAAGCCTGAACACGCTCTTTGTCGCCTTCCTTGATGCGGACGGAGACGCGAACGGTGTCGCCGACTTCGAACTGGGGCTTGTTCTCTTTGATCATACCCTCGGTAAAATGCTTCATTGCGTCCATAATTATGAATCCTCCATTTTGTTGCGACGTTCATACACGAAAGTTCGTCAGAGGACCGCCTGTATAATGATGTGTCATTATCCCGCCGATGGCTCGGCGGCACTAACGCTTTAGTATTATACCACTGTCAATAGGGTTTGGCAAGTGGTTTTTCACAAAAAGGTGCGAAAAATTTCGGCAAAGTGGCAAATTTTTGCCGGAGGCTGCGGCTCAGGCAAAATCGGCGCCGGATTTTGTGTACAGGTGGGTGCGCAGCACACGGCACTGCCACGCGGGCGCGCCGCCGTTTTCGTGCAGGAAGTCCATCAGCAGCGCGGGGTTCAGGTTCAGCGCCTCGCCCGAGCCGCAGGGCAGCGTGACGGTAAAGTGCAGCTCCTCCCCTGCCGATTCATAGTCGATGCGGGGCAGGTACGCCTTAATGTCCAGCGTTTTGGTTCCGCGCTTGGTCTTTTTGGTGACCTCGGCGTGTTCGGCGGCGTTGTAAAAGGCAAGGGCGTCGGCAGCGTCGGCGGGCATCGTGACGTCATAGGCGGCGGTTTCGATCTCGCCGACCTTTTCGACAGCCGGGGCGACCTTGGTGATCACGATGCCGCGCGGCATCAGCGGCTGCAGGGCGGCGACCCATACGGCGGGGTCGATGGACTCGGCCTCGGTCTTGACCTCACAGCTTTCGCACAGGCTCTCCTGCCCTAAGGACAGCGGGCAGGAAAAGGAAAGGTAGATGTGCGGGTTAAAGCCCATGGTGTACCACACGGGCAGACCGCTGCGCTTCAGCACGCGGTGGAACACCCGCTGCAGATCCAGCAGCGAGATGTAGGCGGATTCGCCGCACTTTTCAAAGAAGATCCTGATGGTAGTCAAAGCACGGTCCTCCGATCAATTTATTCGCGCCGCAGGCGCTGCACTGGCGGTTGCAGGGCGGGGTGGTCTGCGCCTGCAGGGCTTTTTGGTATTCGCGCACAAGGTGGGCGTGGCTGACGCCGACGTCCAGATGCGCCCACGGGGTGATCTCGTCCAGCGCGATGGTGCGGTAGTTGTAGAAATCCGGGTCGATGCCGCAGGCGGCAAAGGCGTCCATCCAGCGGTCGTAGTTAAAATATTCCTCCCAGGTGTCAAAGAAGGCACCGTTTTCAAACGCGGTTTCGATGACCTTGCCCAGACGGCGGTCGCCCTTGGCGAAAACGCCCTCCAGCACCGAGGTGGCGCTGTCGTGATAGTTGACCTTGATCTTGCGGGAATGTACGCAGCTAAGCAGATATTTCTGCTTCTCCTGCAAGGCTTCCCGGCGATCCTGTGCGCAGAACTGGAACGGAGTGTCGGGTTTCGGCACAAAGCACGCCACGCTGATGGTGACCTGCACGCCCTTGCCCTTCGGGCGGTCGGGGATCTGGTAGAACAGGTCGACCACCTGCTGGGCGGTGTCGGCAATGCCCTTGATGTCCTCCATCGTTTCGGTGGGCAGACCCATCATAAAATACAGCTTGACCGAGGTGTACCCCTCCGAGAAGGCGATGCGGCAGCCGCGCTCAATCTGCTCCCAGGTGACGTTTTTGTTGATGACATCGCGCAGGCGCTGGGTGCCGGCTTCGGCGGCAAAGGTCAGACCGCTTTTGCGTACCTTGGTGGTTTTTTCGACCAAGGACTGCGAGAAGTTGTCCACGCGCAGGCTCGGCAGCGACAGGCTGACGTGGTCGCTCTCCGCCCAGGAATTGAGGTTGTCCAGAATATCCTCCAGCCGGGAATGGTCGGAGGTGGAAAGGCTGGACAGGCTCAGCTCGTCATAGCCGGTGTTGCGGCACAGCTCACGCGCGCAGTCGCTGATGAGTTCGGGGCTGCGCTCACGGAACGGGCGGTACAGCTGCCCCGCTTGGCAGAAGCGGCAGCCGCGCACGCAGCCGCGCAAAACCTCGACACAGGCGCGGTCCTGCACGGCGCCCACCAAAGGCACCACAAAGTTTGTGGGCGGGGCAAAATCGTCCATATTCTGCACGATCGCCTTGGTCACAGTGGCAGGCACGCCGGGGCGGTTGGGGGTAACGGACTCGATGCGCCCGTCCTCTTTGTACGTTACATCGTAAAAAGAAGGCACATACACGCCGGGCAACTTGGCAAGCTCCAACAAGAGCTGCTCCTTGCTCCAGTGCTGCTTTTTGCCGGTTTCCACGGTGGCGCAGATATCCTGCAGCATCTGCTCGCCCTCGCCCAGCTGCATTACGTCAAAGAAATCCGCCATCGGTTCGGCGTTGCAGACGCACGGACCGCCGGAGATGATCAGCGGCCAGCGCTCGTCACGGTCGGCGGCGCGCAGCGGAATGCCTGCCAAGCGCAGCATGGCGAGGATGTTGGTGTAGCAAAGCTCATATTCCAAGGAGAAGCCGACGATGTCAAACTCGGTCAGCGGGTCCTTGCTTTCCAGGCAGTACAGGGGCAGCCCAAGGCGCTCCATCTGCTCTTTCATATCCGTCCAAGGCATAAACGCGCGCTCGCACCACCAGTTTTCGTGGCGGTTGAGCAGCTCGTACAAAATCTTTTCGCCCAGAAAGGACATACCGATCTCGTAGGTGTCCGGGAAGCAGAACGCCATACGGACATCGACCTTGGACTTATCTTTATAGGTGCAGCCCGGTTCGCCGCCGGTGTAGCGACCGGGTTTTTGCACAAGGCTTAACGCTTCTTTGAATTTGGGGGAAAATTCCGCCATAGTGATAACCTTCCTAAACTGTTTGATACCCCTATTGTACCCGATTGCGGCAGAAAAAGCAACGGGGACGCAGACGCTTTTGCAGCCAAACGCCGCAGCGCGCCCGAACCCCTACAGCCGGTGCCGAAAAACGGCAGACACGATGCCCGCGCCGTCCAACGGCGGCAGCGGCAGCAGATTGACCGCCCCCACCAAAAGGTGGCAGGCGGCAAAGCGGTAGCCGAAAAAGCTCCAGCAGGAAAACCGCTCCATAAAAAAGAGAAGCAGCCCGGCGCACAAGAAATTGGTCAGCGACCCGGCGGCGGATAAAACCAGCTGCTCGCGCCGGGTCATGGGCTGCCCGCGCAGCCGCAGGCAGATGCCAAAGGGCGAAAGCTCCAGCAGCGGCAGCCGGTGCCACAAATACGCATACGCCGCAATGTGTCCGCACTCGTGCAGGGCGGCGCAGCAAAGCCCGGCGCGCACGGTGCCGGTGCTGTCAGACAGCAGCGCCAGCGTCAGCAAAAACAGCGTCAGGCACGGCCAGCGCAGGTGCAGCCTACGCCGCAGCCTGCAACGCTTCGGTCGGGTCATAGCGCAGCCCCTTGTGCAAAATTTCAAAATGCAGGTGCGGTCCCGTGGCGTTGCCGGTCTGCCCCACGGTACCCAAAAGCTGCCCGGTCTGCACGGTTTCGCCCGCGCGCACAAACAGGTACTGCATATGCGCGTAGAGCGTTTCGTCCCCGGCGGCGTGCAAAAGGCGCAGCGAGTTGCCGTAACTGGGGTGGCTGCCCGCTGTGCGCACCACGCCCGGCGCGGCGGCATATACGGGGGTGCCTGTTGCGGCGGCAAGGTCGGCACCGTAATGGAACTCTGTCCCCTGCCCGCCCATCGGGTCGGTGCGCCAGCCGTAGCCCGAGGTGCGGGTGCAGCTGCCCTTCGGCAGCGGAAATTGCAGCGCAAAGTTTGGCAGATAGCTTTCCTCCCGCACGGCGGCGGGCGCAGTCTTGGCGGGCTTGCCGTGGGCGGGGCGGCTTACCGGCAGGGCGCTCGTCCAGCGCTGCAATGCTTCGGCGGCTTGCTCGGTAAACTTTGAAAAGATGCGCTCCTGCGTCAAAAACAAAAACTGGTCGGGCTGGATTGCCCGGATAAAACCGCGGCGCACGCTGTCATACACGGCGCCGCCCGTGCTGCGCAGTGCCAGTGCCGCCAAAAGCGCCGCCGCTGCCAGCAGAATCCGGGCGTAAAGAACGAGATTTTCCTCCCGCTTTGGGCGTTTTTGCCCGGACGGGGCGGGCTTGGGAACGGCTTCCTCCCACATACAAACACCCCCTTTGTGCAAGCTATGCGGCAAAACGGGGCGCTATGCATAAAGGCAATACCGCACAATTCCCGCCTTACGGCTTAAGCACCGCTTCGGCGGCTGCGGCACGGCATCTGCGTTGCCAAAATGCTCGATAATGTCGGGTTGCGGTACCCGCAT
>ERZ1034691.356-NODE-356-length-37376-cov-15.288551_pt1 | contig 37376 bp, 34 predicted proteins | sample MGYA00520638_ERZ1034691 | MGnify/ENA primary metagenome ERZ1034691 (study PRJEB33766, sample SAMN09781763) | gut metagenome | biome: gut microbiome | host: Homo sapiens | place: Madagascar | study: EMG produced TPA metagenomics assembly of the PRJNA485056 data... | reverse complement strand
GAAATTATATCCTATATACAACTAAAAAAAAGTTACACTAACTATGTAACCAAAAATTTGAAATTATATCCTATATACAACTAAAAAAAAGTTACACTAACTATGTAACCAAAATAGACTAGAAATATAGATTATATAAGATTTTTTAGATTATAAGCTACGTTTCAATTTATAAACTAATTCAACTATGAAGAATTTAAAAATTAATTCAACTAACGGCAAACTAAACTTATCCGATTTGCCACAAAACTGCATCTTTAACAAAGTTATTACTGGATGCGGTGGTACTACAGTAGCTCTTTTCAATGATAGAAACTATGTTATTTCAGTACCGACAACAGAACTAATAGTAAATAAGACTGGTCTTAATGAAGCTGGACTATCTACTATTACAAGTCCAGACGGAAAAACCAAAGTAGAAGTGTTCGGTTTGTTTGGAGTTTTCAGCTACAAAGTGAAGAAGGAACTAAAAGAGTATTTATCTACTTCTGGAGTAAAGAAAATAATGTGTACCTATGATAAAGTAGCTGCACTTAATAAGATTCTGAATCCTAGTGAATATCAGTTACTAGTAGATGAATATCACATACTTCTAAAGGCATACAGCTATAGATACACTGCTATAAACGGTGTTCTTAGTCATTATAAGGACTATAAATCATTCTGCTTTATGTCTGCTACTCCTATCAGTCCTACATTTAAACCGCTAGCTTTAGAAGGAGTAGAAGAAGTTAATGCTGTCTGGGATGATACAGATACTTTGTTTGTGGCTTTAGAAAGAACTAATAAGCCATATATAAAGGCTGCTAATATCATCAATGCTTATAAGGTTGACGGTTGTATTACTATGAATGGTTTTAAGAGCTATGAAGCCTTCTTCTTTATTAATAGTGTTACCGACATAGCTAACATCTTACAATACTGTGAGCTAGATAAGGATGAAGTGAAAATAGTATGTGCCGATACAGAAGAAAACAGAAGAAAGCTGGCTGGATATTCTATCAGTAACAGCAGAAGCGAGAATAAGCCATTTACCTTCATTACTTCTAAATCGTTTGAAGGTGCTGATTACTTTAGTGAAACTGGTGTTTGTTATGTGGTTAGCAACAGTTCTAATACTAATACTTTACTGGATATATCTACAGATATTTACTAGATAGCTGGTAGAATCAGAACCGAAACAAACCCATTCAGAAACATTCTTGTACATATCTTTAATACTACTGGTAGAAGGAATTTGGATTTAGAAGCCAGTTATGAAGACATACTTAAAAGGACAAATGAAGAAATAGAAAGTGTTACAGCACTGATAGAAGTGGTAAATAATAATCCAGCTTTAAAAGTAGGTGCTGAAAAGTCATTTAATAAGGACTTCATTAAGAAAGATGATTTTGGAAAGTATTATTTAAATGATATGCTAGTTAAGTTGGACTTATTTACAATCAAACTAGAGCAAAGCATATACAAAAACGGAATATCAATAGTGAAGAACTACAATAAAAACGGAATCGTTACTACAGCTCCAGAATATGAAAAACTAGAAGGTACTATTAAAAGGGCTACAAAGAAACTTTCTTTTAAAGAAGCCTTCTTACTTTATGCAACACTATCTAAGAATCCATTTAGCATAAATGAAGAAATGAAACACTTAGCTACAGTCCAGCCTTTAGTAGTGGATGCTTATAATAAGCTGGGTGAAGACAAAGTAAGAAGCCTTAGATATGTGAAGAAAGCAGTAGAAGCTGCTCTTTTAAATCTGGATGCTGAAAACAGTAATGATTATAAGATAGCTAAAGCTCTTAACATAGCAGTAGGATTTATAAGTATAGCTGATATTAAGAAGGAACTTTCTAATACTTATAAGAACTTGGGAATAGATAGAAAAGTAAAAACAGCAGATATAAAAAAATACTTCGACTGCAAAGCAGTAGCCAGAAGAATAGAAGGTAAAGTAACTAAAGGCTATGAAGTATATAGAATGAAGTTTACATTTAATTGATTAGAATATGAATAACCCAAACGCATAGAAAGAAGAATAGTTAGGTAGAAGAATATTTTAGTAGTTAGCAGATTAGAAAGACTGGAAAGTAGATTTTACAAAGGAATAGTTTAACCCTATTGATTTACATTTAGCATTAAAATGTAGTGATGGTGTTACTAGAACTTGTAGTGGAGAAATCAAGAATAGAAGTACATTTGCACTTAAATATAAAACACATATAATTACAATTCACAAGTTAAAGGCATTGATTAAGGATAAAAAATCTTAGTGTGCTATGTTTATTAATATATTTGGTGACGATATATTTATTTATGATTGTAAGAAATTGGTTAGATTAATCCTTAATAAATAGATTACACCTTATTATAAAAGATTACCTAACTTTAATGTAGCTGGTACTGATTACCATTGGGAAAAGGTTATAGAAGTAAATAGAGATAATGCTATACATTATAAGAAGATAGAAAATAAATGGATTAAAATAAACAAATAAGCTATGAACGTTATACAAATTACACTTTTAATCATTGTTTTACTAATAGTAAGGATTATATACTATTTAAGTAAAGATAGTAAATCAATATCAGATTTTATTTTAGATGGAGCTATTATTTTAATGTTGAATATTAGTCTTTCACTTTATAAGGCTGATATGCATCAATATAAACTTAAGAATGCTATTAGTGAATTTAATAATAATAAGTTAGAACAACAGAATACTATATTAAAAGCTAAGATAGATTCTATAGAGTTTAATGAGCATGATAAATAAAACTATGAATAAAATTATAATAATTATGATGCTTTGCAGTATCAACATAAATGCACAACAGTTCAAGACAGAAACAATAGCAACAGATTCTGGTACTGTAGTAATAAACAAAACTACTACAATTAAAGAAAAAGTATATTGGTTTGAGAATAATGACCCAAAAACTATGCTACAATGTAATTTAATTTTTTACTTTGTAAATAATTCAGATAGTACATATACTTCGCTTACAATAGAAGATAATAAAGGTACACTTTTATTAGCTCTAGATGGATATGATTTAGAGTTGCATACAGTAGTTTTTAATAATGGGTCATTAGTATATAAAATAATAGCTAACAATACAAAAGTTTATATAAATTACTTAGCAGATGATAAAACGTGGACACTTTTTACTTATGATTAAACCATGATAACATACATACTATTACCGATATTTATTTTAACAATACTTCACTTTATATTTACTATTGAGAATAATATATTAGACGATAAACCGTTATTAAATAAAACGAAAGCTGATATTATAATAGCTGGAGTGATAGCAACAATTACTATAATAAATGCAATAATAACACTATGAGAAAACTTATAATCATAATCGCATTACTTCTAATTGGAGTTGGTTTAGCTTCTGCTAAAAGAATCAAGACTGATTACAAGCATCCAGTAAGAACTGATACTATAGCAACTTTAATAATGACCAATCCACTTAATAAAACAGTCTATAGGTATTTATCTGTAGATGTAGATAAGTATGAGAATTACTTTATAACTGTAAACGTAAACCGTTTTACAGATGAAGGTGAGGATGACATTCAAATTAAAGTGGATGGAAAAGATTACAAAATCAAGTATCGTAAGACTGTAATGGTATATGGATATTCCTATTATCCGAAAGTTCCTTCATATACTATTACAACAATAGGTAATACAACAACAGCAGAACCAAAACTAGAGGATTGGAGTTACTTTCATAGTATCTACCCAATAAGCAAAGAACTCTATTACCTTATAAAGAGTAATGGAATAGAAAGAATGAAGGTAGACGGTGTTCCGCCAATCATTGTAAAGAAATGGATATATTATTAAAAATAAAAGCCAATCCTATTAAAAGGGTTGGCTTTTTTAGTTTAACCTAATATTTCTTGTTCCTCATCATATATTTCAGACTGCCAAATATCATCAAGTAAGTTCGTATCAATTGGCTTTTTGTCTAGCATACCTAACTTGTTTAACTTGTACTGATACATCTGATATAGCTTAGTATCTGCAAAGTGCTTACCAACTTCCCAAATGAACTTATCTATAGAAGCCACTTTCTTCTTAAATTCAGCTATCTTATTTTCTTCAGCGTTATTAACTATATTAATAGCTTTATCTAAGGTGGCTTTATTTACAGACATCTTGATAATAGATATGACTTTTCTAAGTCTGGAATCATCATAGATGTTTATTCCAGTTTCTTTCATATCCATTAATGACACTATATCATTATATGCAAAGAAAGCATCTATTAAAGAAAGTTTCTTTGCAATATATGTTTGCTTACCTTCTATCTTAGGTTCAGCTATCTCTCTTTGCTTTCTTTCTTCATCTATTAACTGTTTTGCTATCTCATTTTTATTCATGTAACCATAAGTCTTTTCTACCATTATAGCATTATCTCCTATTTTCTTTGCTATAATGTCATTTGGTAAGCCTTTCAATTTACATTCATGGACAAAAGTATGCCTAGCCCAATGTGAAGAAATAGCTTCATAAGCTGGTTTTGATTCCACCTTTTTAGAAGTTACTCGTTTTATTCTACCAAACAAAGCATTATTTTCCTTGTATATGTTTTCACAAATATTATACAAGTTGTTTCTAAATGTAGCTGGTGCTATCCTATTTATATAACCTTTACCTTTATTTGCATCATATTCTTGTCTATCAAGATAGTAAATATCTAAATCTTTGGCTTCCTTTATAAGTTGTTCAAGCCTAGGAGTTAGTGTAACATAAGCATCATTACCTTCTTTCTTCTCAGTCTTTTTAGGATGTATGATAAGTATAGTTTCACCATCATCTGTAATTTTATCATATTTACCTTGAATAAACTTATTCCAGTCACTAGAACGAGCACCAGTTTCCAACCCTATAAGGAATAGAATTTGTGTGATTTTTTGGTTTTCAGTCTTTGGTACATACTCTTCTAAGGCTTTAATCTCTTCTTTAGTTAATGGTTTACCCTCATTCTTTTTCTGTGTTTCCTTCTTTATTTGCACCTTATTGTACATTGGCACAGCTAATCCTAAATTGGGATGATATATAGTAATCTGCTTAATGAGCCTAGCCATTAATTCCATGGTGTAATTTGCCATGTTAGGAGTAGCTTTTTCTGATACCCAATTAACCCATTTACTAAAACCTTCTTGTTTCAGTACATTAACACTCTTATCATTTAATGATTCTACATAAGGAAAAAAGTATAAATCTAGTTTTTTCTTGTAATCAGCTATACTTTGTGGTTTTGTTTGTCTGCCCTTATAATAGTTTTCAAAGGCTTCATTCACTAAGTCTAACACATTTACCTTTTTTACATCTTTTACCATAGTCTTGTTTTCTTTGTAAATAAATGATTTGAGCAGTTTGCCCATATCTGTGATAATATCATCACAGCTACAAAGAGTGTGCCTAAACTTGGAAAAACGTTCAAGAATTTCAGTTAATTTTTTGTTGGCTATTTTATTGTTGGCGTTATCTCGCTTAGAAAGTAAATTACTTTCTTCTGCTATCCCTTTATGCCATTGGTTCGGATATACTTTTACACCACATGATAATTTATATTGTTTGCCATCTATGCGCACAATTAGATAAATCATTTCTGGCTTCTTGGTCTTATTCGTTCTAAGACAGAAATGAGCTTCAATTTCCTTGTAAAAATGCTGTTCGTTCATCATTTTGGTTCGTTAAATCGGTTCACAGACTATGTTTATTTACTCTTTTTGTTGTAAAACTACTTGCGTTATTCCCTATGTAATAGGCAGTTAATAAGAAACTTGTGCATTTCTTTGGCACTCTCCGGATTTTCAATTACTTTTGCATAGCGACAAACAATGATTTCGTCTATATAAAACGCGAAACACACATTAAAATCACACAATATGAAAGCAATTTCCACAAGCAAGGCTCCTGGAGCCATTGGTCCTTACAGCCAGGCAATTCGCACAGGCAACCTTATTTTCGTCAGCGGTCAATTACCCGTTGACCCTTCAACCGGCAATTTCGCTGAGGGTGGCATCAAGGAATTGACACGCCAAAGCCTCACGAATATCAAGGCCATCCTTGAGGCAGAGGGCACCGACATGGCTCACGTCGTGAAGACGACCGTCTTCCTCGCCGACATGGCCGACTTCGCCGAGATGAACGAGGTTTATGCCACGTTCTTCACGTCTCCTTTCCCTGCTCGCTCAGCCGTGGCCATAAAGACCCTTCCCAAGAACGCGCGTGTGGAGATAGAATGTATCGCTGAAATCTAAATTGTTCTTCTACGGCTTAGGCGTGAAACAACATGGCCGAATAACGTCGTAACTATAACATCAATATGGGAAAAGGGAAACTACAGAAGTTCGCTGAGATGGAGACTTTCAAGAATGTCTTTCAATATCCATTCTCAGTCATCAGCGACGTGCCATTCGAGATGAAAGGCCATTGGCGCGAACAATATTTCAAGAATGAGAACCCAATAGTCCTTGAGCTGGGTTGCGGACGTGGTGAATACGCGGTAGGCTTGGCACGAAGATACCCAAATGTGAATTTCATAGGAGTCGACATCAAGGGCGCGCGCATGTACACTGGCGCAAAGCAGGCACTTGAGGAGAAACTCGACAACGTGGCTTTCCTTAGGACAAGCATTGAAATTATCGACAGGTTCTTCGCGAAAGATGAAGTGCAGGAGATTTGGCTCACTTTTTCCGACCCGCAAATGAAGAATCCGCGCAAACGTCTCACGTCTTCGTATTTCATGGAGCGTTACCGTCATTTTCTCGTCGACGGCGGCATAGTGAACATAAAGACGGATTCAAACTTCCTCTTCACTTATACCCGATTCTTGGTTGAGAAAAACAACCTGCCTGTCGACTACTGCACCGAGGATTTATACCATGCCACGCCAGAAGGCTTGCAAGGCTCGCCGCTTCTCGACATCCACACATATTATGAGGGAATGTGGATGGAACGAGGCTTAAACATTCGCTACTTGCGTTTTCGCTTGCCTCACGAAGGCGTGTTACAAGAGCCCGACGTGGAGATTCCTCTCGACGAATACAGAAGTTATCACAGGGAGAAGAGAAGCTCAAAAGACACAGCCAAGTAAACCATCCAGCTAATAATCGAGTAGGAGGAAAACGAAGTAGTTTTTCTCCTACTTTCGTTTTCCGACCTCTCACACCACCGTACGTGCGGTTCCGCATACGGCGGTTCCTATTTTGGGCGCCATTCGAGATACGAGCCCATCAATGTAGCTTAGCCTGCCTTGCTCAACTTTTCGTTGGTTATCGCACGGCATAGTACATAACTACCAGCTATGCGCCAATAACCCAAACGACTATTGCCCCATATGTAAGCTTGGTATTTTGCTATGCCACACTTAACCAAGTTGGCTATCCTCGTTTTTACCCTCTTCCACGACTTCCATATACACATACGTAGCCGTCGCCTTAGCCACTCGTCAGTTTCCATGAGGAAACGTTTCATGTTGGCAAGGTGATAGAAACCTACCCACCCCTTTATGTACTCTTCAAGTTTTTGCTTCCTCTTGGCATATCCCCAACCATTGCTTCGGGAAGTCAACTCCTTGAGTTTGGCTTTCATCTTGGCTTTGGCTTTTGGATGCACAGTGAGTTGGCATTTATCTTTCATTACATAAAAGGAGTAGCCAAGGTATTTCACACCTTGCACATAAGACACAACTGTCTTGTCCCTGTTCACCTTCAGATGAAGTTTTCCTTCGATGAATCGGGTTACAGATTCCTTCACACGCTTGGCTGCACGCTTGGACTTACAAAATATCATCGAGTCATCGGCATAGCGGACAAAAGGGAGACCTCGGCTTGTGAGTTCCTTGTCCAACTCGTTGAGCATGATATTGCTCAAGAGCGGACTTAACGGTCCTCCTTGGGGAGTGCCTTCCTCACTTGCCTCGAACATACCTTTGTTCATCACACCACTGCGGAGATATTTGTGGATAAGGCTTATCACCCTACCGTCCTTTATCGTGCGGCTGAGGATTTCTATGAGTTTACTGTGGCTCACCGTGTCGAAGAAACGCTCCAAGTCGAGGTCAACCACATAAATGTAGCCATCATCGATTATTTTCTGAGCACCTCTTAGGGCATCATGGCAGCCTCTTCTCGGACGGAAGCCGTAGCTTCTTGGAGAGAATTGACGCTCATAGATGGGGGTTAGGGTCTGGTTGATGGCTTGTTGAACCAAGCGGTCTATGACCGTGGGGATGTCCAACAGGCGCATCTTGCCATTGTCCTTGGGTATCTCTACCCTTTTACCGGGTTCGGACGGTATGAGCCGTCCAGCAAGGAACGGATTAGGACATCCTTGTTAGCCAAGAGCCAAGGGAGCATTTGTTCGCATGACATATTGTCGATACCGCCACACCCCTTGTTACGCTGCACTGCCTTGTAGGCTTTGAGCAAGTTATCGGGGCTGAGGATGCGCTCCAACAAGTGTTCCTTGTCTAATGGTACTTCCACGATGTTGTCTTAACATATCCACATGAAGGTCTGCGCTCCCACATATCCTTCGGATTCCGTCCTGTCTTTCCGTGGGCAGCCCTTGACTTCTGCCAATGTTTTCTGCATTCTTTCCTTCATAAGGTACGTTTCAATTACTATCGTTTAATTTATAGGTTCTGCCCTTCATGGAGCGTTATCGAGAACTCCACTACTATGGCATCTGCTGACTTCTCACAGCAAGCTTTACTCCATGACTTTCGTAAAGGCAACTAATCGCCATGTCCGTGAGACCTCCTCGGATAAGGGCTTATTCTTTCCATCTTATACCCACTTCATTTACACCAACCATTCCGAATAGCTATAGGACTTTGATTTGTGTCGCAATCTCATCCATGGTCAAATGCCTTGTATGAAGTTTCTGTCCGTTAGGTCAGATGTTTGCCGACAGATTCTTTCAGATTCCACCTCGCGATGGACACACTTGCTATTGGCTATACAATTCCCGATATTAGGGCTTGTTAGGGACTTACACCCATTAGAATAAGCTCATGCCGAGCATACAACAATAAGGGGAAGCGCCATCCGGCACTTCCCCTTTATCTTGTTTCATCAATTTGCTTGATTATTCGTCAAGCGCCTTGAGTTGTTCCTTAACCTCATCGTTGACGCGCTGCGCGAACTTCTCCATTGGCATTTGAGCCTGCTCGCCACCGCCCTGCTTACGCATGGAAACGAGACCGTCGGCTGCTTCTTTCTCACCAACAATCAACAGGTAAGGCACGCGCTTCAACTCGTTGTCGCGAATCTTACGGCCAATTTTCTCGTTGCGGTCGTCTATATAACTGCGAACGTCAACAGAGTCGAGATAAGCCTTCACCTTGTTTGCATACTCGTTGAACTTCTCCGAGATAGGCAGTATTGCCACTTGGTCTGGGGCGAGCCACAATGGGAAGTGGCCGGCGGTGTGCTCTATGAGCACGGCCGTGAAGCGTTCCAATGAACCGAACGGAGCGCGGTGAATCATCACAGGTGTCTTCTTTGAGTTGTCCTCGGCGGTGTACTCCAGCTTGAAGCGCTCAGGCAAGTTGTAGTCTACCTGGATAGTGCCAAGCTGCCACTTGCGACCGATGGCGTCCTTGACCATGAAGTCGAGCTTCGGGCCATAGAACGCGGCCTCGCCCAGCTCCTCGTGGGTATGGAGACCTTTCTCCTTACAAGCCTGGCGAATAGCGTTCTCGCTCTCCTCCCAAATCTCATCAGAACCAATATACTTGTCGGTATCCTTCGGGTCACGAAGTGAAATCTGAGCGTCGTAGTTGTCGAATCCGAAAATCTTGAACACCTTGAGAATGATGTCGATAATCGACTCAAACTCAGCCTTCACCTGGTCTGGACGAACAAAGATGTGGGCATCATCCTGAGTGAACGTGCGCACACGAGTGAGTCCGTGGAGCTCACCGCTCTTCTCATAACGGAACACCGTGCCAAACTCTGCTATGCGGAGAGGCAGGTCCTTATAAGAGCGTGGCTTGCGAGCATAGACCTCGCAGTGGTGAGGGCAGTTCATTGGCTTGAGCATGTACTCTTCCTCTGGCTCCGGCGTATGGATTGGCTGGAAAGCGTCCTTGCCGTAATGGGCGTAGTGGCCGGATGTGACATAGAGGTTCTTTGAGCCAATACCCGGGGTGATGACCTCCTGATAATGGTATGGCTTCAGCACATGACGGAGCACGTCTTGCAAACGCAGGCGGAGCTGTGTGCCCTTCGGCAACCAGATTGGCAGACCCTTGCCGACACGCTCAGAGAACATGAAGAGTTCCATTTCCTTGCCTATCTTGCGGTGGTCGCGCTTCTTGGCTTCCTCCAGCATGGCGAGATACTCGTCGAGCATCTTCTTCTTAGGGAAGGTCACGCCATAGATACGTGTCATTTGCTCACGCTTTGCGTCACCGCGCCAGAACGCGCCAGCTACGCTCGTGATCTTTATAGCCTTTATGGAGCCGGTCGTCAACAGGTGCGGACCCTTGCAAAGGTCGGTGAAATTGCCTTGTGTATATGTGGTGATGGTACCATCCTCCAAGTCTTGGGAGATATGCTCCACCTTATATTGCTGTCCCATGGCCTCAAACTCCTTGAGGGCGTCTGCCTTTGCCACTTCTTTGCGAACCACGGGCTCGTTTTTCTTGGCGAGCTCTTTCATCTTGGCCTCAATCTTCGGGAAGTCGTTCTCGGAGATGGCTGTTCCCTTTGGAGGCATGACATCATAGAAGAAGCCTGTCTCAATGGCAGGGCCGAAACCAAACTGGATGCCAGGATAAAGTTCTTGCAGTGCCTCTGCCAGCAAGTGGGCTGACGTGTGCCAGAACGTGTGCTTGCCCTGGTCGTCGTCAAACTTGTAAAGCTCAATTGCTGCGTCGCTGTTTATCGGACGGTTGAGCTCTGTTGTCTCACCATTAATCCCGCAAGATACAACGTCACGGGCGAGAGCAGGTGAGATGCTCTCTGCGATTTGAAGACCCGTCACTCCATTTTCGTATTCACGGACGGAGCCATCGGGGAATGTGATTTTAACCATACTACAAATTAGTTTATCTAAATCGCTTGCAAAAGTAATACTTATTTTTCAATAGGATATGCAAAATCGCTTATTTCTTTGCCTGCGATTGCTTTTTCTTAGGTTGTGCCTCGCTCATCTTCTTGCTAAGCGCGTAAGCGTTGTAAAGTCCGAGCTCTCCGGCATGGCTGAGGTCACTCTGCGCCGACTTTATGTCGCCTGAATAGAAGTGGGCCACGGCACGGTTATAGTAGGCCTGAGCCATGTTTGGGTCGAGGCTTATGGCATGGGTGTAGTCAACTATCGCGCGCGTGTAGTTTTTTTCCGCGGCAAAGAGATTTCCCCTATTATAATATGTGTAAGCGTTCTTTGGTTGCAACTGTATGGCGACAGCGAAATCGCCCTCTACCTGCGATAGCTTCATTGCCGTCTTTGTGCCTTTCGAAGCCTCATAGCTATTGAGCAACTGTTGGCACACGGCGCGCTCCCAATGGCCCATGGCCGAGGCGGTGTCCACAGAGAGGTAGTCGTCGAGGTCGGAAATGGCGTCGCTGTAGTTCTGCGCCTCTGAATAGGCCACGGCGCGTTGCAGCAAGAGCGCGGCACGCGCCTTGCGGTCTTTCTCTTCGTTGATGCCTGCCGTGATGGCGTCTATCAACTGGAATATCTGCTTCGACTGCACCGCGCTAAGCTGTTGGCGCGTGGCGTTGCAGGTGAGGTTCAGCTTGCGCAGAGGCTCACATGTGGCATTGAAATGGTCAAGCTCGGTGTCGTAAGCTTGATAGCCCTCCACGGCGTTGGAATAGGAGAAATATGACAGTTGGTACATGGGCAAGAAGGCTATCTCCACCTCGCGGTCTTGAATGGTACCACGTATGCCGCCCGAATAGGTATGCTCTACCTTCGGCTTGTCCTCTACCACTACCTCGTTATATTTTGATATGTCTATCTCGGAGCGCTTGCGCACCTCACGCAGCTTGGCCTTGCTCCATCTCTGCTGAATGCCGAGATGCTTGTTCATCTGCGCCTTGAAGATGCGGAACTCGTCCATCTCCGCTTGGTTGGTCATGCCAAGCCGGCGGTAGCAGTTGGCCCTTGCCGACAAGCCTGTCCAGAAATTCGGGAACTGCTCTATTACTTTACTGTAATCCCTGATGGCCGCAAGCAAGTTTCCTATCTTGTCGTTGAGCAAGGCACGGTTGTAGATTGCCATGAAATTGCGCGGCTCCATCTTCACCACGAAGTCGAAGTCCTCCACGGCACGGTTGTCATCTCCGAGTTGCACTCTCAGCAACCCACGATTATAGTGCGCGAGAAAGTTTTTCGGGTCAAGGTATATCGCCATGTCATAGTCGGCGAGTGCGCCCCTGAGGTTATTAGTGTTGAGCCTCGCCAATGCCCTGTTCACGTAGTTGTTCACCACCTTCGGCCTTAGGTGGATGGCCTTTCCAAGGCAAGTGTCTGCCGTGAGCCACTGCTTGCGGTTCAACGCGATATACGACCTCGTGGTCCACGCGTCAGCGTTGTAAGGGTTGATGCCAAGGCTCTGCGACAGCCAATGGTCGGCCTGTGTGGTGTCCTTCTTCTCAAGATACACCTCCGCCTTCAAGGAATAGGCGGTCGAGATGTTCGACCATCGCTTTATTATGGTGTCAGCGTCGAGCAACGCCTGGTCAAACTCTTGCAGGTTCATCTTGCAGATGGCACGGTTCACCCAAAAACTTGAGACCGATGGGTTGAGACGTATGGCGCGGTCGTAGTCGCTTACGGCATCCTGGTATTTCTCTTGGCGAATGCGCGAGATGGCGCGCAAGTCGAATATTTGCTCGATGTAAGGGTTCAAGTCGATGGCCTTACTGGCGTCGCTCTCCGACCCTATGTAATCGTCAAGATAAAACTTTGCCACGGCACGATCGTACCATGGCAGCCAAAGGTATGGCTTGAGAGCCAACACCTTGTTGAAATACTGGATGGAAAGCACATAATCGTCATAGTGCAATGCCACCTCACCGTTCATGATGAGGCGATCCACGTTATACTGCGCGTTCGCCTTGACGACGGACAACAATGCCACCAAGAAAACGATTATCCTGCTTTTCATCTTTACTAAAGTCTTGCTTGCGAAGTAGAAAGCCTTACTTGTGAATGGGCTTCGTGCGGTATGCGGCGCGGAATTTCCCCTGCGCCATGGCCTTGAGCTTATTGCGGTTCATCTGCTTGCGGAATGGCGACACCTTGTCGATATAGAGCACGCCCTCCAGGTGGTCAAACTCATGCTGCATCACCCTTGCCTGATAGCCGTCTATCCACTCGTCGTGCTGCTGAAAGTTCTCGTCGAGCCATGTGGCGTGAATGCGTTTCGGGCGCGACACGTCCTCGCCGAGTCCAGGTATGGAGAGGCAACCCTCTTCCATCGACACGGTGCCGGCCTTCTCGTCGGCCTCAATTATGTGGCCATTGATGAAAGCATGGCGGAACCCGGCGTATTGAGGATAATCTTCCTTCAACACGTCCAAGTCGATGACCACCACGCGAATGGCTTTGCCTATCTGCGGCGCGGCAAGACCAACGCCCGACGCGGCGTCCAAGGTCTCAAACATGTCGGCGATAAGCTTGCCGAGTTCGGGGTAATCGGTTGGTATGTCCTGGGCAACTTTTCTCAAGACAGGCTGCCCGTATGTGTAAATCGGTAATATCATCGTTTTGAATTCATATAGTCTTGCAGGATGATGGTCGCGCTGACTTCATCCACAAGGCCCTTGTTTTCCCTCCTTGCCTTTTTCTTCACGCCTCCGTCAATAATGGCGCGGTGGGCAAGCACTGAGGTAAAACGCTCATCGTAAAAAACTATTGGGACCGACGGCGAGACCTTACGCCATCGATTCACGAAAGCCTCAACCCTCGCCAGGTTCTCCGATGGCTGACCGTTTGGCTGCATCGGCTTTCCTATAACGATTTGCCCCACTTCCTCCTCTTTAACATACTTGAGGAGAAAATCGAGCAAATCTTTTGTCTCCACTGTTGTCAAACCGTTGGCAATAATCTGCAAGGGGTCGGTAACGGCCAACCCCGTGCGCTTCTTGCCATAGTCTATTGACAGTATTCTCGACATTTACTTCTTAAACAAAAGCCAAGAATCGCTGTTCTTGTTGAACTTGCTGCCACGGATGGCGTCACGGCTCTGCACGGCCTCGCCCTTGTTGTCGTAAGTGCCCGAGATGACGCGATACATGTTGTTTTGCGGGTTGAACACTATTTGAGCGTCGTAGCCGCCTTGCTTCAGCAAGCTCTGCATGCCCTCGGCGTTCGACTTCAAGCCGAAGCTGCCAACCACCACGCTGAACTGCTTCAAGCCGGTACCGCTGATGAGCGTGACGTCCTCAGAGCGAACAGGAGTGTTGTCTACGTTGCTGACCGTGGTCTGGTTTGCCTGCTTGGTAACCATAGGTGTAACCGTGGCCTGGTCCTGAGTGTTGGAAGCGGCGGTCTGCTGCTCCTCCTGGGCCTTTGCCTTCTCATACATCTTCTTGTATGCACTCTCCTGTGATTTACAACTCGTGAAAGCGATTGCCACGCAAAGGGCAGCGCCCATTACCAAATATTTTCTCATACTCTTTATAAAGATATTATTTTAGTTTCTCCTTTTTATTGGGAAATATACTTTTACTTGCGAAATTACAAAATTATTCATAAACAGCGCATTCCACATTGCATAAAGTTTGTTAAACTCTCAACTAATAAAGTATTTTTCAATCGCTTAATATAATTTATGAAAGGCGTGGCAACATTTATCGCCCTAAAACGTCATTATATAAGAAAAAACAATTAAGTTTGCAAATAGAAAGACACAAGTCACATTAACTTGTGTGCATTTACGAAATCATACTAAAGAAAGGATTTTATCATGAAGACATTTGGTTACATTGCCACATTCATCGGTGGCGCTATCGCAGGTGCGGCAGTTGGCTTGCTGCTTGCCCCGGAAAAGGGTTCTGACACTCGTTCAAAGATTGCCGACACGGTAGACGACTTCTGCAAGAAGCACGACATCAAGCTCAACCGTAGTGACGCCGAGGACCTCGTAGACGACATCAAGGAGGCCGTAGACGAGAAGGCTTAAACACACTGTTGAATCGATGTTTTCAAACGATCAAAACATTGAGACCATTGGCCAGCTCGTGGACGTCTTGAAACACTACGCTGGCCTGCAAAAAGAGTATATCAAGCTTGGCACCGTGGAGAAGACCGTGAGGATTCTCACGGCGATAGCCATGACCGCCATCCTTGGTCTGCTCTTGGTGTTCGTGTTGATTTTCCTGAGCTTTGCCGTGGTGTCCGCCCTTTCCAACTGCTTGGGACAAGTGGCGGCGTTTTCCATCGTGGCAGGCGTCTATTTCCTTGTCTTCCTATTGTTCATCATCTTCAGGAAGAGCTGGATTGAAAAGCCATTGGTGCGTTTCCTCTCCGGTCTTCTCTTGAGCTGACAAGAAGGCACATTACAATAAAGGGTAAAAGATGAAAGAAAGTTTTTCAACGGTGTCGTCTTACCAGTCGATAGAGGAAATCAGGTTGCGCAAAGCCGCCTTGCAAAAGGAAATCGAGGCCGACAGCGCGAAGATAGACGAGAAATGGCACTCTTTGTTCAAGAAGCCTGAGGCTCTGTCAAAGTCGGCCACGCCATCGCAACGCATCTCAGGCATAATAAGTTCCGGGGCCGGTGTGCTCGACGGCATCTTGCTGGTTTGGAAGCTCTACCGCAAGTTCAAACGGTAATCTCCATTCCGTCGTATGGTATTTGGAAGCCCTGCGGCAATCGCTTGTTGGCCTCCTCGTATAATCCTATCTGGTGAGTGACATGAATCAGATAGGTTTTTTTCGCGCCAACGCGTTTAGAGAATGCCACGGCATCCCTGACGAGCATGTGGCTATGATGTTCCTTCTCCCACCTCAAGGCGTTGACAACGAGCGTTTCCACGCCATCAAGATATGGCAGTTCCTCGTCGGCCATGGTCTTCATGTCAGTGATATAAGCCATTGAGCCGAAGCGGTAACCGAAGATAGGCATCTTGTCGTGCATCACTTCTATGGGGACGACTGGTATGTCGCCAATGTGAAACTCCTTGTGCTTCTCCACGGCCTTGAGGTTAAACGACGGCACGCCGGGATAAGGGTTTTCGGCGAAGCAGTAGGGGAAATTGTGGCGAACGTTCTTCACGGTACGGGCGTTGGCGTAGATGTCGAGGTCGCCGAAAGCGTAACAATAAGGGCGCAAGTCGTCCACTCCGCCCACGTGGTCATAATGCTCATGGGTCAGCAACACGCCGTCTATCTTCTTGAACGGGACCGGAAGCAACTGCATGCGTATGTCGGGACCGCAATCGATAAGCACACGCGTGGTGTCGGTCTCCAAGAGCGCCGCGGTGCGGAAACGCTTGTCGCGCGGGTCTTCGCTCATGCATACCTCACACTTGCAACCTATCACGGGAATGCCTGTAGACGTGCCCGTGCCAAGAAATGTCAACCTCATAACCCTTCCGCTTGCTTAAACTATATTCACCTCTGGCCTTATCTCAAGACCAAACTTGTCGTACACGGCTTTCTGCACGGCCTTCATCAGCGCCACGACATCCTTGCCCGACGCGCCTCCATTGTTTACGAGTATAAGAGCCTGCTTGTCGTAGACCGCCGCGCGGCCGAGCGACTTGCCCTTCCAGCCACATTGCTCTATCATCCAGCCTGCCGGAATCTTGTATTTCGTTTCTCCGTCGGGTTGTGGCACCTCGAAATAGCGAAGGTCGGGATGCGACTTTTTCAGCCTGTCAAACTCACTGCCGTCCACTATGGGATTCATGAAGAAGCTGCCGGCGTTGCCTTTCACCGATGGGTCGGGCAATTTCGACTGCCGTATGTCGATGATGATGCCGCGAAGCACCTCTCCCGTCAACTGGCTTTCTTCCATGCCCCTGTCGGCCAGCTGCTTCCTGATGTTGCCATAATCAAGCTCCGGCTTGAAAACGCGACTGAGCTTATAGGTGACATACACCACGATGTACTTGTCTTTCCACTCATTCTTAAACTTGCTCTGCCGGTAGGCGTAGCCACAGTCGTCGGCCTTGATCCTTACGACCCTGCCGGTGCCTATCTCCACGGCCTCAACCTCCAGCATCACGTCTTTTATCTCCGCGCCGTAGGCTCCAATGTTCTGTATGGCCGACGCGCCACACTCACCCGGTATCAAGCTCAGGTTCTCCAAGCCGTAATAGCCATGACGCACGGCATAGTCCACCACGTCGTCGAACGTAGTGCCGGCCCAGCATCGCAGGTAAGGTTCATTGCACCCCTGGCGCAGTTCCACGGCAATGTCGAAACGCTTTTCCGGCGTGACGACCTTTCCATGGAAGTCGCTTGTCAGCAGCAGGTTGCTGCCGCCACCAAGCAAGAGGTAAGGCTCCTTCAAGTTCATTGCCAGGTCTATGGCCTCACTTACATTGGCGAAGGCGACATACTCATCGCACTTCTGGTCTATATGGAAAGTGTTGTCGCGCAGCAGCGAGTGGTTTTTATCTATCAGCATCTTCTTCTCACACTTAGGCGTTAAACTTCACGAGCGTCCACCGCTTGCCTTTCTTCCTGAACATCATCTCTATCTCCAGGGAGTTGGAAATGCCCCTTATGACAAACAGCTTGCGCCGCGACTCGGTGTATTTCTGACCGTAAATAATGTTGTATATCTTGTCGCGAGGGATAAGTGCCGGCTTGAAGTCTGGCCACTGTTGCGGCATCATTATGCCATTGATGTTTGCGAAGTCGTTGTTCGGGTCGGGAGCGGTAAACTCCACCTCGTCGGCCATCGAGGCGACCTGGAACGCCGAATCGCGAGAGAAGTGGTCATAAAACTTCAAGAAGTCGGCATTCTCATTGGTGTACAATGGCTTATAGTTGAGCGATGTCATCATGAACTTGCCGTTGATGCGGTTGAAAAGAAACTGCTGCACTATCTTCTTGCGGAAGAATATCTTCTCTATCACCACATGGCTCACCGAGGTGTCCTTGACAAGGTTCATCTGCTTCTTGTTGTCGAAGATGAGCGTGTAGTACTGCTGGCGCATGAAGAAGCGCTCCATCTTCCACTTGTTCTTGGATATTTCCCTGGTTAGCTTCCCGTTCCTGTAGACCTTCAGCGGGAACACGGTGCGCTCCTTCTGAAGCTTGCGGTTACCCGCGAAGTTGAATATGAAGTCGTCGAAAAGCTCATCGGCAGCCTTGGGCATTGGGGTCTCCTCTATCAAGGCCTCGGTAGAGTCGATGGCGGAGGTGTCGGGCAAGACGGAATCTGTCGCCGTGTCGTTATCCTGCCTGGGTTTCTTGTCTGTGCAGCCCATAGGGGCCGTAAACATGAAAATGAGAAACGGTAAAACAATCGAAAGTATTATTTTTCTCATAACCTACTAATTAACGGGGGCAAAATTACGCATAATTTTTAAGATACAATATCCTTTATGCGATAAAATTAGTAACTTTGCACACAATATCATTCAGCAAGAACATATTAGAAGTAGATAATTATACAATCATGTTGTTAGACAAGATAGACGACCTCTTGAAAGAGGTTTCGCAACTCTCCGCGAAGAACGCGGAAGACGTGGAAAAGCTCAGGATAAAATACTTGAGCAAGAAAGGTGAGATAAGCGAGCTCATGGACGAGTTCCGCACCGTGGCAAAAGACAAGAAGAAGGAGTTCGGAATAAAGATCAACGAGCTCAAGAAGATGGCCACGGAGAAAATCAACGAGCTGCGCGAGACCGTGGAGACCACGGAGACGGGCGAGGAAAGCCTCGACCTGACGCGCACCCCCTACCCCGTCGACCTTGGCACGCGCCATCCGCTTACCATCGTCAAGAACGAGATAATAGAGATATTCCAGCGCATGGGCTTCACCCTCTACCACGGCCCAGAGATTGACGACGACAAGCACGTCTTCACCATGCTCAACTTCGCGGCCGACCACCCAGCGCGCGACATGCAAGACACCTTCTTCATATCGCAAAACCCCAACGACGTGACAAAGAACGTGCTGCTGCGCTCGCACACCTCTGGCGACGAGGCTCACTACATGGAGAGCCATGAGCCGCCCATCCGCGTGCTCTGCCCAGGACGTGTTTACCGCAACGAGGCCATCTCGGCCCGTGCCCACTGCTTCTTCCATCAGGTGGAGGGTCTCTACGTTGACAAGGGCGTGAGCTTCACCGACCTCAAGCAGGTGCTGCTCACCTTCGCTCGCGAGATGTTCGGCCCCGACACGAAGATTCGCCTGCGACCGTCGTTCTTCCCGTTCACCGAGCCAAGCGCCGAGATGGACATCTCGTGCTCCATCTGCGGTGGAAAGGGCTGCAACTTCTGCAAGCACACTGGTTGGGTAGAGATTCTCGGTTGCGGAATGGTCGACCCTCACGACCTCGCCGCTTGCGGCATAGACCCGGACGTTTACACGGGTTACGCTTTCGGCATGGGCGTAGAGCGCATCGCCAACCTCAAGTACGGCGTCAACGACCTTAGATTGTTCTCAGAAAACGATACCCGTTTCCTCGGTGAGTTCAAGAGCGCATATTAATCCATTTTAACCAGAAAGGGCGATCATGTTCAGCATGACCGCCCTTTTTGTTTCTTGACCTCACATCCTTTCAAGCAAGACTAAAGACCTTTCCATTCTGCAATCCACACGCAACAACCTACATACCTTATAATTATAATACCATGGAAAAGACTTATCGCTCCAAGGTCGACTTTTGGCTCTTGGCCGTCATCTACGCCGTCATCATAGCTTCGGTCGTGCCAATAGGCTGCTCCGGCAACGTAGCCGTGAGCATCATCATCGCCGCGGTGCTCATCGTGCCCATCACTTTCTACCTGTTCAACATCAGGTACGTCATCCGTGGCACAAGCCTCATCGTGAAAGACGGACTTTTCTCACACGCCTACGACATAAACGACATTCAATCCATCAAGCCTACCCACACGTTGCTTTCGGCGCCAGCGGCATCACTCGACAGGCTCGAGATAAGCTTCACCCACGACTCGCTCGTTGTGTCGCCAAAGCACAAGGATGACTTCATAAGCCAGTTGCGCGAAGTAACTCATCATACGCGGCCACGGACGACGTGAGGCACGATTTTATAAAACAATGTCGAACATTTTTTGTTGGCCGGCATAGAACCGGCTGCTGCAAGCACACCCATTTTTTGGGGTAATAATATTTTACAAATGGTCGTCTGAGAATCGATTTTTTTCGACCGAGCCATCGCTTGCGTGGAAATGACGCGATTATGGGTCATTTTGATAAAAGTCTGATTATTAAACTATTATGTTTTTAGTGGTTTTTCAGCGTTGCAAATTCGCAAAAATGGCGTCGCCGTTACACTGTAATCGCATCGCCGTTACGGTGTAATCGCGTTGCCGTTACAGTGAAATCGCGCTGCCGTTACAGTGTAACGGCAACGCGATAACGCCGTAACGGCAAAAATTTTTGGCCGAAAACCGTCCGACGATGCTGCAAAGGGGCACCTCGAAGCCATTTTCCCGCTCTAAAAGCACCTGTTCCCAAGTGTTAAATTTTGGCAATAATATTTTACATTTTACCGTGCAAGGCATCCGACGATTTGGCACGGATTCTACACTCACGATGGCGGCACATAACATGGAATCCGGGAAAATCATTTCCGCCTCAACAATACCCACACGATGACGGGCGCGCCAATCAATGACGTGACGGCGTTGAGGGGAAGGACGGTGCCGCTTGGCGGCAAGGTAGTGACGACATTGCAAAGCAAGGCGATAGTGCTTCCCATGACGATGGTCACGGGCAGGAGCACGCGATGGTCGGCGACTCCCGTGAAAAGCCGGGCGACATGAGGCACGGCAAGGGCTATAAACGCTATCGGCCCGCAGAAGGCGGTGACCAAGGCGGTGAGGATGCCCGTCAACAACAAAAGTACGTTGCGCGTCTTCCTTACATTCACGCCCATGCTCTCGGCATAGCGTGGGCCAAGAAGCAAGGCGTTGAGAGGCTTGACAAGAAGAAGCGACGAAAGCGTGGCTACCACCGTGGAGAGGGCGAAGAGCCACAAGTCGTCTATGCTCACACCCGTGAAGTCGCCCATGCCCCACGCCACGAAACTGTGAACGCCCTCGTCTGTGGCCAAGGAGTTGAGCAAGGTGATGGCGCTGGAGCAAAGGTAGCCCACCATCATGCCAACGATGATGAGCGTTACCGAGCTGCGCACCCTGCGGCTCAGAAACCATATCATGGCCGTGACAGCCATTGCGCCAAAGAACGCCGCCACCACCGACGACAGGAAGCCGACGATGCCGGAGAGAGCCAGCCCCGGTGCAAGCGTGAGCAAGGCCACGGCAAGCGAGGCGCCACTGGTGACGCCAAAGATGGCGGGAGCCGCCAACGGATTGCGGAATGCCGTCTGAAGCAGCAAGCCGCTCGCCGCGAGCGCGCCACCCGACAAGAGCGCAGTGACGGCTTGGGGCAGGCGGGAAAACACGACGATATATCTTGCCGTGTCTGTACCCTCACCACGCAAGGCGTTTACCACATCCACGGCAGGAATGTCCACGCTGCCATGAAACAGCGAGACAAGAAACAAGAGCAAACAAATGGCGACAAGCAAAAAGCTTTTCGCCATTCGTGACGCGGACGGCCACAGGTGCCGCCCCCGCCTTGTCGTAAACTTACCCATAAGGATACTCCCTCTTAACGTATAATCAACCTAACTTCTGATAATATCTTAACCTTCCGAGCTTGGCACCAGGATGAAGGAGGATTATCATCTCGCGCAGAAGATAGTCGGGGCGCCAGCTTGTCTCCTCGAAATAAGGCTTCTCGCCGCAATCGCACTCGTAGATTTGCCCATCGCGAAACGCCTTCAGCGCCTCGTAGCCCTTGAACTCGCTCAAGAGGTCGGCCTTGGTCATGAGGCGCGAGCCATTTACCTTGAACGCCCACACGTCGCTCTGGCCGGCTTTCGCGAGAATGGTCTCGAAGTTGAGCGCGAGGCTTCCGCTGTGATTGTCGTTGGCGAAGGCGTAGCCTCCGTTGGCGTCGCGTATGGTCACGCCGACGGTGCTGTTGCCTCCAGGCGTGTACCATATGGCACCGGTCTTGCGCTCGGTGAGCACGCTCTTGCCTTTCGGCAACCTGGCCGCAAACGCTTTCAAGCCCTGGTAGGTGGAGTCGACCACATGGAACAGGGAGTCGGCCTTGCGCTCACAGCCAAACAGCCGTCCATAATAGCGCATCCACTCGGCCCGTCCAAGCGAGGAGGTCTCCATGTAGTCGGCAGCGTAAATAATGGGGATGCCAAGCCTCTCTATCTTCTGCATGGACTGGCCCTCGTAAGGACTGATGATGATGGCGTCGGGGTTTAAGGCCATGATGCGCTCCATGTCGGGGCTCATCGAGTTTCCGCAATCCTCTATCTTGCCCTTCGCGCCACTGGCAAGCGCGAGGCGGCGCTGGATGTCCTTGATGAGGATATACTTGGAGTCGCAAACGCCGACGATCCTGTCGGCCACGCCAAGATATTCCATCAGCTGGCAATGCACGGTCGTGAACACCACCACGCGCTTGAAAGGCTTTGTGGCCTTCAGCGTCTGCAAGGTCTTGCCTTGCTGCCAGGGGTCGAGAACCGTGATGGCGGAATCGCCGTCAAGCCTCAGAAGTTGAGCATAAGAAAGGCCATCGCCTTGCCCCTCAGCGCCAGGTTGCCTGTTGGCGCAAGAGAGGAGCAAGACAACGCCTATCAACAGTGAGAAGTATTTTCCCATTCGGTTTTGCTTCAAGAAAAAAACGGATTCTACTTCAAGAACACTATCTTGTTGGGATTGAGACCGCAAGAAGAGAACTCACGCTCATAGTTGCCCTGGGCGCTGAACACATATACCTTGCCGTCGGTAGAATAGTCGGACGTGGCCACGTAGATTCTGCCATCATAGGGGTTGACGCTAATGCTGTAAACGGTAGTCGTGGCAATTTCGGCAGGCGCGTTCTTGAAGAAGTTGGCATTGGTCTGACCTGTCTTCACGTTGTAGGAGCCCAGGGTGGTAGTGGTGGCATGAGTGCTCCAGTCGGTCACACTGTTAGCCGTGTAGATGACATCGTCGCCCACTCCGATGACAGAGGCATGTCCCAGTTCGGTGTAGGTGCCCTTGGCGGGATCATAGACGCCCCACGGATTGTCATACATGGCTCCATAACCCGTGATGAAAATCTTGTCGTCCTCCTCGTACACCTTGACAGGATCTTGCATGATGGTGACATAACTGATGGTGCGGAAGTCGCTGTTGACGATGGCCAGACGGTTGTCGTCATAGTTGGTTCCCTGCAGGGTGACATAGAGCTTGCCGTCCTCCTCGGCGATGTCCTCGGGACGATCGCCCACACGCAGCGAGTCCATGTAGACCAGCTGGTCGCCCTGGATGCGCAGGCGGCTCACATAACCGCCGTAAGACGTGGCATAGACAATGCCGTCGTCCTCGACAACGGAGCGCACCTGGCCGAGGTTCTTGTACGATTCGAAGCTGACGCGGCTCTTCTCCACGCCATAGCCGTCGAGCAGCGTCACATAGTTGCTCACGTTGACGGCCACCACCATACGGTTGCCGTCAACGGTGATGATGTCGTTGCCCGTGTCGCCAAGCTGCTTGCCATTCTGCTGGGTGAAGACGCAAGATGGATTGACCTTGCCCGAAGCCCAGTCGAAATAGATGATGTTGGAGTTGTTCTTGCTCATGCTACCCTCGTTGAGGATGAACGCCCTGCATGGGCTTTCCATCTCGACCTTGCCACCGCCGGTGGTGTTCCACACATCATCGTCGTTGTCGCAAGACGTGAATACCGCCGACATTGCCAAAGCCAACAATGCCAAAAACTTTAGATGCTTCATTTTTTTTATTGATTTGTATTTATAAAGTGTTGTTATTGTCTTATCGAATGTGCCAAGTCAACGTTGCCGTCCACGCCCTGCCCTGCATGGGATAGTATTTTATTATCTCATACTGCGCGTTGGTGATGTTGGTCGCCTTTACGCAAGCGTCAAGCGACATCGCGCCCAAACGGAACGATCGCGACAAGGCCAGCGAATGGTCCCAGAAAGGACGCATTCGGTATTCTGGCTTGTTTTGCGCCATGCTGTATCGCTCCTGTTGCATCACGACGCTATAGCCAATGTTCACCCACGGTGTGGTAATCGCCACGTTGCCGCTTCCGCTCCATCTTGGGGTGTAAGGCAACTGGTTGTCGTAGCTCTGCGACGAGTGGCTGGTCTTGTCGACCGCGCGCTGAAAGGTTGAGGCCGCCGAGCATTGCAGCGATACCTTCGGGCCAAACGACAGCAGCATGCAAGCCGTCATGTCAAAGCCCACGATGTCGACCTTGCCATAGTTTGCCATCCGCCACACGTAGGTGGAGGGAAAGGCCACTATCTTGTCTCTCACATTGTTATAATAGCCGTCAACGGTCAGCGTGAGCAGCTGTAGACTGCCATGATGGGTCTCATAAGACAGGCCGCCACCATATTCGCTCGCCTTTTCCGGCTTGAGATAGATGTTGCCCAATCGCCTGTAATACAGGTCGTTGAAAGTGGGGACGCGAAACACGCCCTTGGCCATGGCCCTGACATAGAGAGGCGCGGACGGCAAAAGGCGATACGACAACGACAGCGACGGTGTGAAGCGCTTCTTGTCGTCGGGCGCCTTGCCCTGAGACACGTGCTCGGCGGCAAGCGTGTAGGTCAGGCTCGCGTCTACCATCAACCTGCCGGGATGACCTTTCAGTGAGAGCGCCGTGATGGATGTCCACCTGCTTGGCTGAGGCACTATGCCATCGGTGTTTACGTAAATGTTGTTTCTGAGCCTGTTGAAACTGACGTCAGCGGCCAAGGCCATGCTCCAGCCATTGGCGACGCGCCAACCGAGCGTGGCGGAGCCATAGCCCTCGTCCTGCCTGTTCACCTCGCGGTCTACGCCATGGGCATATTGCGATCCCCAATCCATGTACTTATTCCACGAATGGGTGTATTTCAGTCGCGCGGAGAGCGAAAGGCGCTTGCCAAGCTCCTTATCGTAAGTGGCTTGGGCGAACACGTCTTCATCCCACATGCGCTCACGCGACTGTTCGGCATAAAGGATGATGACGCCAGGCAGCCCCCTGCGCGAAGCATAACCATAGAGCTTGGCCGCCAGTCGGCCGCCATCGGCAAAGGCATGATACAGGTTAGCCTCTCCCTGCCATGAATTGATGTCGGTGTTGAGGCGGCGCTCACGGGTCTTGGTGTTGGCGTTGACAAGCGTAAAGGGATAATGGCCGTCGGCGCGCGTGAACTTGCCAAAGACCGACAGGCTCGTCTTCGTGCCAAGCCGTTGCCACCACAGCAACGACGGAGTGGCAAAGCCGAAGCTGCCACCCTCGGCGCGAAACCTAAGCGCATGGTTACGGCCTTTGTCGAAACGTGGACGCTCCGAACTGATAGACAACACTCCGGCGGAAGCGTATTGGCTGGCCGTGGACATGATGTCGTGCTGGTCGCCCATGCTCATCGACACGTTGTCCAAGTTGTCGGCGCTATATCTGCCAATGTCTATCTGTCCGGCCTGCGTGTTGCTCAATGGCACGCCATCGTATACGACCGACGTGTGGGCGGCGCCCAAACTGTGGAGCGACACCGTCTTCATGCCGCCAATGCCACCATAGTCTCTCACATACACTCCCGCCATGCGTTTCACGGCGTCGGCGACATCGGAAACGCCCAAGAGCCGCAACGTGGTGGCATCGAGTCGCTGGACAAGCGTGGTGGAGAATACGGAATTGCGCATCGCCGGGCGCACTATCTCCACGCCACCCAGCGACACGACATCATCTTGTGCCGACACGCTGACACAGCATGCCGCCAAGGAAAAAGTCAATAAAAAGCACTTTCGCATCCTTCCTCGAGAATTTGAAACAATCAACGCTAATAGGCAGGTCTTCTGGCTCGTGACTGGAAACAAGCGTCTTCCCAAGATTATACGTATTGGCAAAACTAACGATGGCTTTGCTAAAAACACGTAACTCTCAGTGACATAGTGCTTGCCCATAATGCCACACACAGCAGCGGGACTGTCCATGATTCGCACATGGTTCCCTTTTAATCGCCCGATTAAGGGCGAACCATAAAAGCTGTTGCAAAGTTAGCCACAAAAAACTGCAAAACCAAGATTTTATTCGTAATTTTGCATCATAAACAACACTCAGCATTATGACAATACAATATATTATCATAGCCCTGGTCGTGGCGACGTGCGTGGCTTACGCCCTTTGGCGCATTAGGAAAGCGCTGAGCGTGAAGAGTGGCGACCCTTGCTATGGATGCGCGCTGAAGAAAGTGTGCCGGAAGAAAGATACGCGCCAAAACGGAAAAAGACTATAAAAAGACAATAAAAAAAGCCGCGCATGGTGAAAAGGCCATGCGCGGCTAAAACTTTCATGTTATGTCGCTTTTATAACATCTCTGATTACATCATGCCTGGCTGTGGAGCTGCCATGGGAGCCTTCTCCTCAGGCTTGTCCACGATGAGGCACTCAGTGGTGAGGAACATTCCGGCGATGGAAGCGGCGTTCTCAAGAGCCACGCGCTCAACCTTGGCAGGGTCGATGACGCCAGCCTTGCGCAGGTCCTCATACTTGTCCTCACGGGCGTTGTAGCCATAGTCGCCCTCGCCCTGACGAACCTTGTCGACAACCACGGCGCCCTCGCCACCGGCATTGGTGACAATCTGTCGCAGAGGCTCCTCAATGGCGCGGCAAACGATGTTGATACCTGTCTGCTCGTCGGCATTGTCACCCTTCAAGCCCTCAAGAGCCTTCTGGGCGCGGATGTAAGTTGTGCCACCGCCAACGACGACACCTTCCTCTGTTGCGGCACGTGTGGCGCAAAGAGCGTCGTCCACGCGGTCTTTCTTCTCCTTCATCTCAACCTCGGAGTTGGCACCCACGTAGAGCACGGCCACACCACCGGCGAGCTTAGCCAAACGCTCCTGCAGCTTCTCCTTGTCGTAGCTGCTCTTGGTGTTCTCAATCTCGTTCTTTATCTGGTTGACACGCTCCTGGATGTTCTCCTTGGCGCCAGCGCCACCCACGATAGTGGTGTTGTCCTTGTTCACGGTGACCTTCTTGGCAGAGCCCAGCATCTCGAGCGTAGCCTGCTCAAGCTTCAAGCCCTTCTCCTCGCTGATGACGACACCACCAGTGAGCACGGCTATATCCTCAAGCATTGCCTTGCGACGATCGCCAAAGCCAGGAGCCTTGACAGCGCAAATCTTCAAGCTGCCACGCAGACGGTTGACAACGAGAGTGGTGAGAGCCTCAGAGTCAACGTCCTCGGCGATGACGAGCAATGGACGGCCACTCTCGGCGGCTGGCTGCAGGATAGGCAAGAACTCCTTGAGGTTGCTGATCTTCTTGTCGTAGATAAGGATGTAAGGATCCTCCATCTCGCACTCCATCTTGTCGGTGTCGGTGACGAAGTAGCTTGACAGGTAACCACGGTCAAACTGCATACCCTCGGTAACGCCGATTGTGGTGTCGCGGGTCTTGCTGTCCTCAACGGTGATAACGCCATCCTTAGAGACCTTGCGCATGGCGTCAGCCAAGAGCTTGCCAATCTCAGGATCGTTGTTGGCAGAAACAGTGGCAACCTGCTCAATCTTGTCGTAATTGTCGCCTACCACCTCGGCGTTGTTCTTGATATACTCAACGACCTTTGCCACGGCCTTGTCGATACCGTGCTTCAAGTCCATTGGGTTGGCACCGGCGGTGACGTTCTTCAAGCCCTCAGTCACGATAGCCTGTGTGAGGATAGTGGCTGTTGTCGTTCCGTCGCCAGCGTCGTCGCCAGTCTTTGATGCCACGCTCTTGACGAGCTGTGCGCCAGTGTTCTCAAACTTATCCTCGAGTTCCACTTCCTTGGCAACCGTAACGCCGTCCTTAGTGATTTGAGGAGCACCAAACTTCTTCTCAATCACGACGTTGCGGCCCTTAGGACCAAGTGTTACCTTCACGGCGTTGGCGAGCTGGTCAACACCTTTCTTAAGAAGCTCACGAGCCTCTGTGTTATATTTGATTATCTTAGCCATTGTATGAATTCGTTTTTATAAATTGAACCTTCCGTTAATCCTCAACCACTGCAAGCACATCGCTCTGGCGCATCATGAGATACTTCACGCCTTCGCTCTCCAGCTCTGTGCCACTGTACTTGCCGTAAAGCACGGTGTCGTTCTCTTTAAGCACCATTGGGTCGTCTTTCGTGCCGCCGCCTACAGCCACGACCTTGCCGCGCTGTGGTTTTTCCTTTGCCGTGTCAGGGATGATGATTCCACCTACCTTTTCCTCAGCTGGTGCAGGAAGTACCAGCACTCTGTCTGCTAATGGTTTAATCTTCATAGTTGCTTTATCTTTTAAGTGTTAATAATTCATTTTCCTTGGACTTTCATCGTCCACATTGCCTTATACGAAAACCGTGCCAAATAGTCATTAAGCAAGAAGTGTGACACGAATGTCAGCATGCGATATGACAATTTTGCAGACATCAGAAACAAAACATGTTCTTTTTTGAGTGATGCCAGGTGATGCGCAAGCAAAAAGCGACTTTGCTTGCAAAAACAAAAAAAGCAGCGCCCAATCTGTGGCGCTGCCTCTTTAGTGTCTTCTTTATTTCAAGCCTTCAAGCAAAGGTTTCGTTCGGACATCGCTTGGACGCGGAGCGTTGTATTTATAGAGCTTTCCTTCCTTGTCGTAGATGATGAAGAAAGGAATGCCACTAACGTTGAGCGCCTCACACAACTTGTTGTCCTTGTCTATGAACAGGTTGCCCTCAAGCCCCAACGCGGTGACCTTCTTCTTCCACGCTTCTTCCTTGCTGTCTATCGAGATGGAAAGAAACACCACGTCGCTGTTGCTCAGATTTTTCTCAAGCTCTTTCAGGTGCGGAATCTCCTTAATGCACGGCACGCACCACGATGCCCACATGTCAACATAAACGTACTTGCCACGGAACTTGGAGAAGTCTACCTTGTTTCCGTTCAGGTCGTAAAGGCTCACGTTTGACGGGAAAGGGGTGCCAGCTATTGACGACTTGCGCACCTTGAACATGTTCAAGTACTTGCTGTTGAGGTTGAAACGCTGGGTCAAGTCGGTCAGTTCTTTCAATCCCTCATCATAGTTAGCTGAGAAATTGAATCTTGTGACGTATCTTTCAAGCAGCACATCCTCGGCACGGCAACGCAAGTTCGCGTCTTTTGCCGCGCTCTCCACGGCTGTCACGCGTTGGGCGAGGCTGCCTTGCGGAATGGTTGCCAACAAGACGCGTGGGGCGGCATCAAACGCTGAAGACATCTTGCAGTCTATCGTTCCAAGCATGCCAGTCGCCACGGCCTTGATGTCAATGGCGAGCGACGAGAGGTCGCGCCCCGTAGCGAACTTCAGGCTCTCAATGTTCTCGAACGACGTGGTCGAGGCCCATAGGCGTAAGTATTGCGAGGTCATCTGCGATGGATGGTAAACACTTATAATGCTGTCGGCTGAAGCCGTATAGCCAAGCACGAGAGCCTTGAGTTGCTCTGCCGCCATGGCCTTGCCTTCCATCCACATGCGCTTGTTGCGTTGGGTGTTCAAGTCGTTGAAAGCCACAAGCGACTTGGTATCGGCATCGGCACCCACAAACTCAATGTTGCCGTCTTCGCCAAGCGATATACAGAGACGCACAGCCACGCCTGCCTTATAGGCTACATGAAACGGCACTATGAGCTGGCTGCGATCGAGCACGACCACGAGCTTGTAAATGCCATATTGCGACACCTTTGTCTCAACCGTGAACTTGCCGCCCACGACGGCAATGGAGTCGGGCGAGGACATTGCGTCAGCAACAGGCATGACATACAGTTTCATGTCGGCGGGCACGCTGCCCCGCAACGTGCCTGCTATCTTCAGTGTCTGTGCCATAGCCGAGCAAACAAAAGCCGCGGCCACCGCACAGGTTGTTATTAGTCGTTTAATCATGACCGATGGTTTACTGCTGTATGCTCGGCTTATAGATAATGTATGATATACGTCCCGCGCAACTCTTGTGCTCCTCGACCGGCTTCACGCTCGCGCTGTTGTCGGTGCGCACGTCCTTGCAGTTGTATATGTAGAAGTTGCCGCGCTTCGTCGTCTTGTCATAAGTAGCGACAAACAGCTGATCCTTGCTTGCGTTGACGTCGAGGAATGTGACCTCCTCGTTGTCTCCGAAGTTCAAGGCTGCCTGGTTCTTCTTAGGCAGAGACTTGTTCTCCACATCTGGCAGGAACACGTAGACGCTGTTGCCCAAAGCGTAATAATAGCGTTTCTGGGTGAACGAGACCACGAACTGCGTGCCACGCTCTGGGACCGCCGTGTTCGCGTCAGTGTCGATCTTTTGCGAACGGAAGTAGGTCTCAGTGCCCATGTAGGGGCTGCCCACGGCATACTCCCAAATGTATATGTCACCCGTGCCATCCTCTTTGGCCAATGTGAATATTGGCATCTGATAGTTTGAGGTGTAGCCATAATAAGAGAATATGGTTATGAGCTTCTGATTGGCAGGCAAATCACCTGGGGATTCGAAAAGACCCGTGTTCATGTTTGGAGCCTTGCCCACGTTGTTGGCATAGTCCATGAAATATGTCGAGGAATACACCATGCCCCATGCGTTGTACTTTGATACGACAAAGTCGTCGGCCTTCACGCCCTTGTATGATGACTTGACATACGAGTACATGTATTGGGTATTGAGGTGCACATAGTTGCCGGTTGTCTTGTCATAGGCATAGGGCGCATAGGTGTCTGGCACGAAGTTGGACGCCTTGAAACCTGGCACAGCCTCAGTATAGTCGATGTTAGAGATTACGTTGAAGTTGTTTGGGTCAAGGAAGTAGCAACGTGTCTGCGTAGACACGAACACGCGCGTCAGCGGTGTTGACGAATGGCCGTCCCAAATGCTTTGCGTGGCAACAACGGCCTTTACGAGTCCGTCTTCTGACACATCTTCGTTCACCTTGTTGAGGCAATGCTCCATGACCACCTCTTTCTTTCCCTCGGCGATTTCCTCAGGTGTAAGAATCTTCACGAAAGAAAGGTTTCCCTTGCCGTCGGCATCGGTTGACGTCAACAGGTAACCTTGCTCGAACGTGCGGTTCACGTTAACCTTATATTCCATCACCTTGCCCACTGTGCCATCGGTCACGGTAAGGTGCACAAAATAAGTGCCGCCAGACTGGAACTTGTAGTTGAATGTCGGATCGGTGCTTACTTCTTTAAGCGCGCCTTTCGAGCCATTGGAATATGTGCCTACCTGCCAATCATATTTCAGGTCGGAGGCATTGCCGGAGTAAGACACCTGCGGGTCAATCACGCAATCATTGCCAAGATACACGTTATACTCAGGCATGGTAGTGGCGTCTCCGTCTTTCAAGCTAATCTGGGCCAACTGCCTTGTGCCCTCTGTGCTGTCGTCGCTGATACATGATGTCATGCCAGCAGACAAGCAAGCGGCAAGCGCCATTGTTGAGAATATATATTTTCTATTCATCTTTCTGTGTTTTATCTGTTGTAACCATTAGAATGATGGCACCGACTGCCATTCTATGTCGTCCTTATGGTCGTTGTACATCGGTATGAGCACATAATTTATTATTATTTGGTCGTAGAAGGCAAACGGGCCGCCCGTGGAACCAGCGTTGACGAAATAATCGCCATACTTCTTTATGAGCTCATCATAGACATCCTTGTTTGCCTTTGGCATCAGCTCATAGAAATACTTGAAAAACAGCTGGGCGTTCTCAAATGAGTATTTTGGCAATGGCGACCACTGAAGCCACCATCCGGGTGTCTTGGTTATGCGGAAGTCGGAATACTTCACCGTGAATGTCTTGAAACCAGTAGGACGAAGCTGGTCGTTGACACCAATTTCTATACGCAGTTGCTTCTGCTTGGTCTGTATCTCCTCATCCTTTCCACGCAGCAACATTATCTTCACGGTGTCGCGAACGGCGTTGGCGCCTATCTCGGCACGTGCCACTGTATAGTTCACGCCCTCTACCATGTCGGTGGAGTCTGCCACGACCTTGAGGTCTATGCTGCGCGCCTCGCTCTTGGGCACGCCCATAAGCGTCACGGGTATGTCTATCTCATGTTGCTCGGCAATGTCGTAACCGAAGTTGTAGGTTATGACCGAATCGGCAACGTTCCTTGAGTTGTAATAGTTGAACGACACGGCATCGACCTGGTTCGTGTCGTACAACTTATAGTCTTCCTCACAGCTCACCGCCGTCATGGCAACGGCGACAAGGGCGAGTGCGAATATCTTGTTTTTCATGCTTTTTTCTCTTTATTAGTTTCTGTAGTTATACTCATCCTGTGGTATAGGCAACACGTAGATATCCTCACTTGCGGGAATTGTGCGAAGCTCAACGTTGGACTCGATATCCTTGTTCAGTCGTTTCATGTTATACCATACCTGACCCTCACCAAACATCTCCTTGTGATACTCATTGAATATCATGTCCTTGGTAAGCACTTGATTGGCACGCAATGCCGGTATGCCTCTCGATGCCGTCTCGGCTTCATAATAGCTCAGGGCCTTGGAATAGTCCTTGTCGAGCAAGGCTTCCGCCGCGATGAGGTAAAGCTCAGACACATGCAACATGTTTATGCCGTCGATACGCTTCGACCAATTGTCTGGCTCATTGCCACGGGCGCTTATAGTGTAGTAATCTATTACCTTGTGAAGGTTGACGGTTTGGTTGCCCTTGTCAAACCACTGAAGGCGATAGTCTTGCACCGTGGCGTCAACATCCTGCGAGTACACCTTGTCGTAAGGCATTGGATGGGTAGCGCCGGAAGCGTCGGTATATGGGTTGTACGACTGATACGACTGGTACTGATACAGGTAGTTCTGACAGGTCTGAATGTAGCTTGTAGAGTAAAGTCCCCACAAGGTTTCCTTATCAGACAGTTTGCCGGCAAACAAGTCCTGTACCTCAGTAGGCTCTGCCAATGGAAACTTATTGCTGTCGATAACCATCTGCGCATACTTGGCAGCATTGTCCATGTCACCCTTCATCCAGTAGACCTTGGCCAAAATTCCAAGCACGGCATAGTAGTTACAATGCGTCTCACGGTAGTTCTGGAACTTGAAATACTGCTCGTTGTTGCGTGGATAGACAATCGCATCCTTTTCCTCGGCAAGGAGTTGCTCGGCATCCTGCAAGTCCTTGATGATGAGGTCATAGACTTCTCCCACTTTCTTGAAGTCGTTTATCTTGGCCTCGTATGTGGTGGTATATGGTATGCCTTTCTTTGTCGGGTCGGTTGAGCAGAACAGGCGAAGGAGGTCGAAGTGGAGATAGGCACGCACAGCCAGCATCTCTCCCTTGTAAAGGTCAAGAAGCGGGAAGTCGTCCTTCGACTTCTTGTCAAGGTTTTTCAGCACGTTGTTGGCGTAGCCAATGGTTTGGTAGGCTGCCGTCCACACGTTAGACAGTCGGCTGCGCAGGTTGTTGTCGGTGGTGTACTGGTATTTGGACAGTGCCACGGAACCCTCCAACTCCTTATTCTGGTTCAAGTCCTGTGACATGATGTCGGTCAGTCCCCAATAAAGGTCCTTACCATATAGCGATGGAGATTGCATGGAACCATAAACGCCGTATATCGTAGCCTCAATGCCTTCGGAAGTCTTGAACTGGTCGTCCTCGAGTTTCTCGCCTTTCGGACGAACGTCCAAGTAGTCGTCGCATGACGTCAGCGCCGTTGTGCCAATAAGCATTGCGAACGCCAGTCTTGCAATATGTTTGTTAAAATGTGTCTTATACATTTTTATATATATTATGTTGTTTCGAATGTTTCGTTTATACAGCTTTGCCGCGCATCAGAACGTGAGACTTGCTGACATGTTGACGCTACGACTGTACGGATACGACGTTCCACGCTCATACTTAGCAGATGTAATGCGGAACAAGTCTTCCGTGCCAATGCCCACATACAGTTTCTGAACATGGATTTTCCTGAGGAAAGTCACAGGCACGTTGTATTGCAGATAGAGGCTTGAGAGCCACAACTCGTTGTCTTTTTCCACAAAGCGGTCGGTGTAAACACTCGTGTTGCCAGTGGCGTTGGCTATGTCGATATACGGCTTCACGTCGCCTGGCTTAGTCCAACGATCGGTGAAGGCGCGCACGTCGCAGTTTTGACGTGGGTTGATGTTCTCGACCTTCAAGGCACGTGTGGAGTTATACATCTTGCCGCCGAAACGATACTGGAAACTTGCCGTGAGAGAGAAGTTCTTATACTGCAACATCGACGAGAAACTGCCTTGCATCACAGGGTTAGTGTCACCGCAAGCAACCTGGTCCTTCGTGTCGTATGTATATGTATAGCTTCCGTCTTGCTTTATGAATATCTCACGTCCTGTGGCAGGGTCGATGCCGGCAGAGCGTACCGCGTAGATTGCCGTTGGCGATTCTCCCTCGCGATACTGGAACAAGGGTGAAGACGACGCGACACTAACGCTGCCGTCAGTATAACCCGTCGCGTTCTGCTCGTTCATGCGCTTCATCGCCTCTGATATATTGTTGATAGTGGTCTTCGAGTGGAGGCCATTGACTGAAAGTGTCCACTCCCAGTCTTTCGTGCGGATTATCTTGCCCCACACCGAGAACTCTATACCATTGCTTGTCTGAGAGCCAAGGTTGGCCTTTACGCTTGTAGTTCCCGATGATGGCGGCAGGGAACGGTCGATAAGCATGTCAATCGTCTTCTCGTTGTAAACGTCAAGGTTCACGTTAAGGCGGTCGCCCAAGAACGATGACGTGATTCCGACGTTAAACTTTTTCGTTGTTTGCCACTTCAAGTCGGGATTAGCCATGCCAATAGGTATGGCACCCACTCCGGTGTAACCCAAGAAATCACTGTTATACTTATATGTTGTCACAGCCTGATATGAGCTGAACTTCACGCTACCCGTATAACCATAGCTGCCACGAAGGCGCAACGTGTTGACCCATCCGAGTTTTTTGATGAATTTCTCGTTGTGCAGGTTCCATCCGGCACCTACCGACCAGAACGGGGCATAACGATGGTCGCTACCGAACTTGGATGAACCAGACACACGGTAAGAGCCATCAACCACATAACGGTTCTTCCACATGAAGTTGGCAGCAAGGAATCCTCCAAGGCTGGTAGACAAGTCCTCACTTCCTGATGGCTGGCCACCATTGGGATAGGCTGTGGCGTAAGCCATGTCGTTCTGATTGTCGCTAAGGAATCCTGTGCCGACAAGTGAACTTGCCGTAGACTTGTTCTTCTTTATCTCGCCACCAAGGTTAAGCGTAAGCATTGTGCCGTCCTTGTCGAAATTGTGTATGTAGTTGGCTACGATCTTGCCAGCCCACTGGTCTGCGCTTGTGTTGCCAAGCACATAACGACCTTTCTGCTTGATTGCCACCGTCTCGAACTCGTGTGAATCGGGCGAAGTAAACGCGTCGCTCGTGCCACGACTCGTACTGTAAGAACCCTGCGCGGTAACAAAGAATGTAGGCAAGATATTATAACGAAGGTCAAGCGAAATTTGCTGAGTGCGCGTCTGCGACTTATTGAAGCTGCTCAACGATGCCTCATACAATGGGTTGTCCATGTTGTATGACAGGCTGCTACGCAAATTGCCATATTCATCATAAGGTGAATCGTATGGGTTGCAAGCTAAGTAATTAGAGAACGAGCCATACTTTGAGGCATTGGTATTGAGCTGGTCGTGTGAGGCGCGAAGAGTGACTATAAGGTCCTTGACAGCAGTATACGAAAGATATATGTTCATGCCGTAACGCTTACGGCCATCGTCTTTCATTACGCCCTCCGTGTCTTGGTAATTGGCGTTGACGTTATAGTCGAGACCAGAGCCACGACCGGAAATGGAAAGCGAGTGGCTATGCGAGAAACTGTTACGAACAGGCTTCGACATCCAATCAGTATTAACGCCACTGTTGACTAAAGCCAACTTTTCATAATAACTCTTGTCAAGGCTTCCTGTCGTACTGTTGTAAAGGCCAGCGAGACGCTCCAATTCCAATTTCTGGGCGGCATCACAATAATCATAGCTGCTGAGATCGGCAAAGCTGGCCTCTGGAGTGAACGTATAGCGAATGCGAACAGGTGATTGGCTCACGCGTTTACGTTCAATGACAATAACACCATTGGCGGCATTCTCACCATAAAGAGCGGTAGCGGAAGCATCCTTCAAAATGTCAACACGCTCAATATCATTGATGTCCATGTCGTAGAGAGCCTGCAAGCTCTGCTCAACACCGTCAATGACAATCAACGGCGCATTGAGACCGACCTCGTTGCTTGTCGAAAGTGATGTCGTGCTACGGATTACAAGGTCAGGCACTGCATTTGGGTTTGAACCCATGGCATTATTCTGCGTAATATTCAGCGAAGGATCCAGAGTCGCAAGGGTCTGCATGATGTTATTAGGGGCAACCTTAAGAATCTCATCACTTATAACTGTCCTTGCGGCACCGGTAAATGTTTGTTTCTTACGTGTGAAGAAACCATTGACAACCACGTCACTCAAAGTCTTCGAGTTTGGCTTCAACACGATTTTCATGTTATGCCCAGCATCTACAGATTGAGGTTCCATGCCGATGTACGAAACCGTGAGCTTCTGATTCTTCAAAGCTACAGTTTGGAACGTGAATCGACCGTTAACATCAGTAATAGTGGCCACATTTGCACCAACGATTCTTACTTGAGCACCTACAAGCGGTTCATTGTCTTCAGCCGACAGAATAACACCGCTTATGCTATTGCTTCTCTCTCTGCCATCATTCATCACAACTGTAACGTTGTCTTGTGCACTCACAAAAATAGGGTATCCCCCTAAGTATGCAAGCGAGATGGCTAACAATACACTTTTGCGCATTCGCTAAAAATAATATTAATTATAAATAAGTGCAAAGTTACATAAAATATTAAAGAAATGCTACAAAAACATAAACAATAATTAGCAAATCAACGATTCAAATTAAATAATCAAAAAAAAACAATACTAATCAACGAAAAGACTTGACTATAAAGCACATTAAATGGAATATCACTCAATATAGAAAACACGGGTAACAGGAAAGGGAAAAGACCTTTGTCGGATAGAGTAAAACGGATAGGATAAAACGGATACTGTAAAACGAGAAAAGCCCCGACTACCT
>ERZ1034691.354-NODE-354-length-37509-cov-73.871950_pt1 | contig 37509 bp, 30 predicted proteins | sample MGYA00520638_ERZ1034691 | MGnify/ENA primary metagenome ERZ1034691 (study PRJEB33766, sample SAMN09781763) | gut metagenome | biome: gut microbiome | host: Homo sapiens | place: Madagascar | study: EMG produced TPA metagenomics assembly of the PRJNA485056 data... | reverse complement strand
GGCGGTGTACAGTCAGGGCGGCTTTGCCATGCTGCGGTTCGAGCACTATACAGAGACCGCCCCCGCACTGGATGCGGACGGTCTGCCGCAGCAGGGGTCGGACCTGAAAAGCGTCCGCACCACCGTCGGGCAGCACGGCGGCAGCATGACGCTGCACTGGGAAAACAACTGGTGCACCCTGCGGATCTTATTTCCGCTGCCCAAAAACAAATAATTTTTACGGCAGGTGCACCCTGCCGTTTTTTGTTGTCTGGCAGGGTGCACAAATATAATGCGGCAATATTTGTGTATTAGCACAATAAAATTTGAAACCTTATTGTAACTTTTGCAAATTGTGCATCCAAAACGACAGATTGTGCGGATTTTAAACTCTAAAAGCGGATGTTTGCTATAATGCTGACAACGAACACGAAACCTGCAAATACAGAGATATGATTTGCATGGTAATATCAAAGGAGGACAATACTTATGGGCAAAATTTCAAGACGTACTTTCTTGAAAGCAGCTACTTCTACCGCAGCGCTGGCAGCAGGCGTATCCATTACGGGAACGGCTGCGGCAGAAGCGAATGCTTCCAAGGTACACGGCTTTTTGAATACTTCGCCGACCAAAATCACAGATTCGGGCAATGCAGATACACAATATTTTAAAAGTGCTTATGCTTCCTGTGAAGAAGTTTACGAAGCAAATCTGGAAACCAATAAAAATATTCAGGAGGAAGGTTCTGTCCTGCTGAAAAATGATGGCACTCTCCCGCTGGCAAAGGGTGCACACATCAGTGTATTCTCCCGTTCCTGTGCAGATATCGTATATGGCGGTACCGGTTCTGGCTCCATTGATACGGCGGTTGTTGTGGATCTGCACACGGCCCTGACCGAAGCAGGCTTTGCGCTGAATGAGATGCTGTGGGATTTTTACGCAGGCCAGGCGGCGGATTACACGCGCACGACCTCTGATGTGGCAGAAGTTCCGCTTTCCAAATATACCGATGCAGTAAAGACGTCTTACGCAGATTATGCCGATGCGGCGGTCGTAGTGATTTCCCGCACTGGCGGCGAGGGTGATGACCTGCATCCGGAAGTGAGCTATCTGGATCTGCAGCCGGATGAACGCGAAATGCTGGCCCATGTCAAGGAAAACTTTTCCAAAATCGTTGTTCTGCTGAACAGCTCCAACCCGCTGTGCCTTGGCTGGTTGGAAGAATACGGTGTGAACGCCTGTCTGTGGATCGGCGGCCCCGGACAGACTGGTCTGACTGCCGTGGCAGAAATGCTGGTGGGTGACCGTGTGCCTTCCGGCAAGCTGGCTGATACATATGCAGCCAGTGCAGACTCTGCACCTGCAGCACAGAACTTTGGCGAGTTTTGCTATACCAATGCGGTGGGACAGCCAGCAGAAATGGATACGCAGTATTTTGATCTGACAAATAGTACAGGCGCAGTTTCTACCATTCCCAATTCGGGCTACTACATCGTGGAAGCAGAAGGCATTTATGTGGGTTATGCTTATTATGAAACCCGCTATGAAGATTGTGTGCTGGGCCGCGGCAATGCCAGCAGCACCGCTGGCACATACTGCTCCGATGGCAATTGGAACTATAGTCAGGAAGTCTGCTTCCCGTTTGGTTTTGGCCTTTCCTATACGACTTTCTCGCAGAGTCTGGACAGTGTGCAGGTGAATGGTGACACCGTTACGGTGACCGCAACTGTTAAAAATACCGGCAGCTGTGCGGGCAAAGATGTTGTGGAAATCTATGCACAGGCCCCTTATACCGTGGGCGGCATTGAAAAAGCAGCTGTGCAGCTGTGCGGCTATGCAAAGACGGAAAAACTGGAACCTGGCAAGTCTCAGACGCTGACGGTAGAAGTTGATTTGCACGATGTTGCAAGTTATGACCAGAACGACCGGCAGGCATATGTTCTGGAAGCAGGCACTTATTATTTCGCCATTGGCAATGGTGCCCATGCTGCCTTGAACAATATTCTGGCAGCAAAGGGCTACACGGTGGCTGATGGTATGGATGCAGAGGGCGATGCAGATCTGTGCGGCGCAGTGGAACTGGCTGAAATCGTTTATAACACCGATCCGGTTTCCGGTGCAGAAATCCACAATCTGTTCGAGGATGCAGACTTGAATTATTTCCAGCCGGGTAAAGTGACCTACTTGTCCCGCTCCGATTGGAAGGGAACCTGGCCGACTTCGTATGCGGCAGTGGAAGCGACAGACGAGATGATTCAGGCCCTACAAAACAATTATACCGCTTGTGAAACCGATGTCACCGACATTACCTACAATGCAGACAATGGTTTGACGCTGGCGGCTATGATCGGTTTGGATTATGAGGATGCCAAGTGGGATGATCTGCTGGATCAGATGAGTCTGGAAGAACAGGTAGAACTGGTACAGGCTGGTGCAAGCCAGACGGCAGCAGTCGCTTCTATTGCATTTGCGGGCACAGTGGATGCAGACGGCCCTGCAGGTCTGGGCAGTATGACTGGCCGCCGCTATTATTATGAGACCATCGGAGATACTTCAAGTGTTTCCACGATGAGTGCAATCGGTTACAACTCGGCTGTCGTGATCGCTTCTACCTGGAGTCAGGACGCTGCTTGGGCACGTGGTCAGGCCATTGGTGAAGATGGCCTGTGGACGAATACAGTTGGCTGGTGGGGCCCCGGTGCCAATACCCATCGTTCTCCGTACTGCGGACGTAACTTTGAATATTACTCGGAAGATCCGTTCCTGGGCGGCACCATTGGTGCACAGGATATCGCAGGTGCTCAGGCTAAGGGTATGCGTGCATTCTGCAAGCACTTTGCGGCAAATGATCAGGAACTGCACCGGCATGGTCTATCGACCTTTGCAAACGAGCAGGCACTGCGTCAGATCTATCTGAAACAGTTCCAGTATGTTGTTCAGCGCGGTGGTACGCTGTCTCTGATGGAATCCTTTAACCGTATTGGCTGCAAGTGGGCAGGCGGCGATTATGCGCTGTGCACAGAGCTGCTGCGCGGTGAGTGGGGCTTCAAGGGAAGCGTTCTGACCGACTTTAACTTCTTTGCAGATGACAGCTGGATGAACATTCGTTCCGGTCTGGCGGGCGGTACGGACCAGTGGCTGGCCCTTGGCACCAGCAATCTGTTGAACTTTGCCAAGCAGGATATTGCACTTGCAGCAGAGGTTCGTCAGGCAAGCCACCGTGTTCTTTATGCAGTTGCGCAGACTGCAGGTATGAATGGACTGAGTGAAACGGCAAAGATCGAAAAAGTGACTGCATGGTGGGAAAAGGCTCTGTACGGGATGTGTGCAGGCTTTGGTGTCCTGACCGTTGCAGGTCTGGCATGGATGACAAAAGAGGAACTCTCTCCGAAGGAAACGGCTTCGGCGGCCAAAAAGGAGGAACAGTAATATGCTGAATACCAAAAATTGGGGCAGAGGCGCTTATCTGATGCTGGCAGGTGATGTGTGCGCAGTCCTTTCTCTGATCGGCTGCTTCTGGCTGGGCATTGGCCTTTCGGCGGCATCACTTTGTCTGGTGCTGGGCATTGCAGCATCGTTCCTTGCAATCAAAACCGGACGAGACATTCTGACATATCCCAGTTATCTGCTGTATATTGCAGCGTTCGGTTTTGCAATTTATGCAGAACTGTATACCATCTCGAATGTGCTGGTTGCCATTGACGCTTCTACGTTCCCGGTCAATCTTCTTTATACCGGTGTAACGATGCTGGCAACGATCATCGTAAGCTTTGCGGCAACTGTGGCAAAACAGAAGAAGGTCAAGGCATAAGCACTAACTGATAAACTGACCCGTTCTTTCTTCTAACCTCGGAACACGGCTGCATACGACCCGCAGCCGTGTTCCCTTTTGGAAACAGGATCACGCTTCTTCTCCTTATGCGTGGTCCTGTTTCCAAAGGCAATACCGTTTCTACTGAAAGGAGATTTCCCCGTGAAACATCAGGATATTATTGCAAGCCTGAATCTGGAACAAAAATGCGCCCTGCTGAGCGGCGGCACGGTGTTCACCACCCGGGCGCTGCCGGGCAAGGGCATCCCGGCCATTACCCTGTCGGACGGCCCCAACGGCGTGCGCAAGCAGGCGGGCGCGGCTGACCATCTGGGTCTGAACCCCAGTGTGCCCGCCACCTGCTTCCCCACCTCGGCTACCGTGGCCAACAGCTGGGACCCCACGCTGGGCGAAGCTGTGGGCGCAGCCATGGGTGAGGAAGCAGCGGCACAGGGCGTGTCGGTGCTGCTGGGCCCCGGCCTGAACATCAAGCGCAGCCCGCTGTGCGGCCGCAACTTCGAGTATTTCTCGGAGGATCCTTACCTTTCCGGCAAGATGGCGGCGGCCTACGTCCGCGGCATCCAGAAAAACGGCATCGCCGCCTGTCCCAAGCACTTTGCCGTGAACAGTCAGGAGCTGCGCCGCATGGCCTCGGATTCCATCGTGGACGAGCGCACCCTGCGGGAGATCTACCTGACCGGCTTCGAGATGGTGGTCAAGGAGGCACAGCCCAAGACCATCATGTCTGCCTATAACCTTATCAACGGCACCTACGCCAACGAGAACGCCCACCTGCTCATAGACATCCTGCGCAGGGACTGGGGCTTTGATGGCGCGGTGGTCACCGACTGGGGCGGCAGCAACGACCACGCTCTTGGCGTGAAGAACGGCTCTACGCTGGAAATGCCCGCCCCCGGCGGGGACGCCGTCCGGGAGCTGATGAAGGCGGTGCAGACCGGCAAGATCACCGAGGCGGACGTGGACGCCCGGCTGGAGGAGCTGCTGGAGCTGGTGTTCACCACCAAGGCGGCGGTGGACGCCGCGCCCGGCAAGTTCGATGCCGATGCCCACCACGCACTGGCACGCCGGGCTGCTGCCCAGAGCATCGTGCTGCTGAAGAACGAAACCGGCCTGCTGCCCCTTGCAAAGGGGGAGAAGGTGGCGGTCATCGGCGACTTTGCCCAGACCCCCCGCTATCAGGGTGCAGGCTCCAGCGCCGTCAACTCCATCAAGGTGGATTCCTTCTTGGACTGCCTTGCCGAGAGCGGCCTGAACAGCGTCGGCTACGCCAAGGGCTTTGACCGGCAGGGCAAGCCCGACGAGGCGCTGCAGGCCGAGGCGGTGCTGCTGGCAAAGAACGCCGATGTGGTGCTGCTGTGCATGGGTCTGGATGAAATCAAGGAGAGCGAGGGCATCGACCGCGCCGACATGAAGTTGGCAGAAAACCAGCTGGAACTGCTGTCCGCTGTGGCGGCGGTAAACCCCAACGTGGTGGTGCTGCTGAGCGCGGGCTCCTCGCTGGAAAGCGGTTGGGTCAAGGACTGCAAGGCGCTGGTCTACGGCTGCTTGGGCGGTCAGGCCGGTGCGGGCGCACTGGTCGAGGTGCTCACCGGCGCGCAGAACCCCTGCGGCAAGCTGGCAGAGACTTGGGCGCGCAGCTACGCCGACACCCCCGCAAAGGAAAACTTTGGCGGCGACGGCCCCACTGTGGAGTACCGCGAGGGTCTGTATGTGGGCTACCGCTACTACGACACCGCCGGTGTGCCCACCGCCTTCCCCTTCGGCTACGGCCTGAGCTATACCAGCTTTGCGTACAGTGACCTGAAAGCAGACGAAACCGGCGTGACCCTGACTGTCACCAACACCGGCAGCTGTGCAGGTGCCGAGGTGGTGCAGCTGTATGTGGCAAAGCCGGATGCAAAAGTTTTCCGCCCCGTCAAGGAGCTGAAGGGCTTTACCAAGGTGCAGCTGGAAGCCGGAGAGAGCAAGACCGTCACCATCCCGCTGGACGATAAGGCGTTCCGCTACTGGAACGTTGCCACCGACCGCTGGGAGGTGGAGGGCGGCAGCTATCAGCTGCTGGTGGGCGCTTCCAGCGCCGATATCCGCTTGACTGCTGCCGTTACGGTGGCGGGCACCGGCGCACCCGACCCCTACGCGGGCAAAAATCTGGAGCATTACCGCACTGCGCAGGTGCAGAACGTGCCGGACGCGGAGTTTGAGGCGCTGCTGGGGCACGCTATCCCGGAGAACAAGGTGCACATCGACCGCAACATGACGCTGGGCGAGATGGGGCACGGACGCAGCCCCATCGGTTGGCTGGCGGCTGCCGTGCTGGGCGCCCTGCTGCGCCGCAGCATCAAAAAGGGCAAGCCCGACCTGAACATTCTGTTCCAGTACAATATGCCCCTGCGTGCGCTGGCCAAAATGACCAACGGCGCTATCAGCATGGGCATGGTGGACGGCATCGTGATGGAGCTGCAGGGCTTCTGGGTCATCGGCCTTGTGCGGGTGATCGTGGAGGCCGTGAAGAACCTTGTGCTGAACAGCCGCATGGAAGAGCGCTTGAAAAACAGCTGAAAGGAAGCAGGCTATGAATTTCTGGAATAACTTTGCGGCAAAGCACCCCGCCGCTGCCAAGTGGGTGCGCGAGGGCGGCCTGTTCGTCATCGTGTCCAACCTCATCACGGTGTTCAAGTACCTGCTGCTGCAATTTCTGCCCAAGGCCTTTGCAAGCCTGCCGGTGGTGGATTTCGGCTGGCCGGGCATCGACATCACCCTGTTCGGCGAGACCTTCAAGTGGAACATTCTGGGCTACGACGCCGCCCACGGCGGCCTGCCCTACTTCTGCGCCTACATGATCGCCATGGTCATCGGCGAGTGCATCAACTTCCCCATCCAGCGCAATTTTGTGTTCCGCAGCAAGGGCAATCTGGCAAAACAGATCGGCTGGTATGTGCTGGCCTTCTGCATCATCACCTGCATCGTCAACTCCATCAACTGCATCTGGGTGGCAGTGGCCGGCCTGCTGGTACCGGACTTCATCTACAACATCGGCACTACCGTCCTCAACGGCGGCATCTCCATGGTCATCTTCTTCTTTGTGAATAAGATCATCTTCCCGGAGGGCGAAAAAGCCGCCAAATAATAAGACATCTCCTTCATTTTCTTCTTTTCATCATAAGCCGAAAGGGCTGCTCCGTTCTCCGGGGCAGCCCTTTTGGTTTGGAGGAGAGAACCCTCTCAGTCACGCCTGACGGCGTGCCAGCTCCCCCTTCGGGGGAGCTTTTCGGTACTGCCGGAAGCTTTCTCGTTATGCCTAATACTTTAGTGACCGGGCTAACGGTGTGCGCCCTCTCCGTCATCGCTGCGCGATGCCACACTCCCCCTTTTGTCGCTGCGCGACATCTTCCCCCGGAGCGGGGGAAGTCTTTCCTCAAAGGGAGAGGCAAGAGCACTGCCGGAAACTTTCTCATTGCACCTGACACTTTAGCAACGGGCTTTAAATCTTGGCTCCCCCTTCGGGGGAGCTGGCGCGGGAGCGCCTGAGAGGGTTCACTTCCCTGAGGAAGTCCCACTTCTATTTTTGTTTTTTCTGCACAAAATGTTCTGCGGGCAGGGTTTTCCTCTTGACAAGCGGGCAAATGTTTCGTACTATATTTAGTAGTATGGAATCAAAGACGCTGTACGCAGGTTTCAGTGTGACCCTGTACCCGTTTCAGGCAAAGCGTGCCTGTTTGATATAAAATGGAACCGTAAAGAGAAAAGCCGTATGCTTTTGCCCGTGCCGTCGGTTTAGGACGGTGCGTATGGTTTTGGTGTCACTTTTTGCATTGAAAGCTCTTTCTATATCATTGCCCGTGTCCTGCTGCGCAGCGTCTCCTGCTTTTAATTTTGCATTGAATTGAAACAAAGGAGAGTGAACGCAATGACCGCGATCGGAGTGATCGTGGCCTTGATCGTTGCTGTTGTCGGTGTGGCTGCGGGCTATTTTATTGGTTACAACAACCGTAAAAAGACCGCCGAAGCCCAGATCGGCAGCGCCGAGGCCGAGGCTACCCGGCTGGTGAACGAGGCGATCAAGACCGCCGACCAGAAGCGCAAGGAAGCGGTTCTGGAAGCAAAGGACGAGGCTTTCCGTCTGAAAGCCGAGGTCGATGCCCAGAAGGCAGAGGCCGACAAGGAGATCAAGCAGCGCCGTGCGGAGATCAGCCGTCAGGAGAACCGCATCGACCAGAAGGAAACGGCGCTGGACCGCAAGACCGAGGCGCTGGAAAAGAAGGAAGAGGAGCTGAAAAAGCGCGCTGCCGAGGCAGAGGAGCGTCTGGCAGAGATCGACGCTCTGCGCGCCAAGGAGATGGAGCGTCTGGAAACGCTGGCGGGCCTGAGTCAGGAGGACGCCCGCGAAGTGCTGCTGCACAAGGTGGACGAGGAGCTGACCCACGAAAAGGCCGTGCGCGTTGCCGCCTACGAGACCGACCTGAAGGAAAACTGCGATAACATCGCCCGCAACCTCATCGGACAGGCCGTCAGCCGCTGCGCTGCCGACCATTGCAGCGAGACCACCGTCAGCGTGGTGCCGCTGCCCAGCGATGAGATGAAGGGCCGCATCATCGGCCGCGAGGGCCGCAACATCCGCGCACTGGAGACCGCTACCGGCGTGGATCTGATCATCGACGATACCCCGGAGGCCATTACCCTGTCCTCCTTCGACCAGACCCGCCGCGAGGTGGCCCGCATGACGCTGGAGCGCCTGATCGGCGATGGCCGTATCCACCCCGCCCGCATCGAGGAGACGGTGGAAAAGTGCCGCCACGATCTGGAACTGCAGATGAAGCGCGAGGGCGAGCGTGCAGTGATGGAGCTGGGCATCCACGGTCTGCACCCCGACCTGATCAAGCTGATCGGCCGACTGAAGTACCGCACCAGCTTTGGCCAGAACGCCCTGACCCACAGCATGGAAGTGGCTTGGGTGGCCGGTCTGCTGGCAGGCGAGATGGGCGTGAACGTCACCATGGCACGCCGCGCCGGTCTGCTGCATGATATCGGCAAGGCACTGGATCACGAGATCGAGGGCAGCCACGTCCAGATCGGCGTGGACATCTGCCGCAAGTACAAGGAGAACACCCAGATCATCCACGCCATTGAGGCACACCACGGCGACGTGGAGCCCAAGACCCCGCTGGCCTTCATCATTCAGGCTGCCGACGCCATCAGCGCCGCCCGCCCGGGTGCCCGCCGCGAGAACGTGGAAAGCTACGTCAAGCGTCTGGAAAATCTGGAGGAGATCTCCTCCAGCTTCGAGGGCGTGGAGCAGGCCTTTGCCGTACAGGCAGGCCGCGAGGTGCGCATTCTGGTCAAGCCCGACGTCATCAGTGACGATCAGGTCATCCTGCTGGCACGCTCCATTGCCAAAAAGATCGAGGATACGCTGGATTACCCCGGCCAGATCAAGGTCAACGTCATCCGCGAGAGCCGCGCTGTGGAGTACGCAAAATAAAGCCTTTTCCGCAGGCTGCCGTGTTTTTTGCACGGCAGCCTGTTTTTTTGTGCCAAAACGATTGCATTTCCTGTTAAAAAAAGGTATCATGGATGCAGAAGAAAGCAAAAAGAACTGCGTCCGTGCGGACGCAGACCCGTAACGACCCCGGAACAGAAAGGAGCATCGTTCTATGAAAAACTGGAAGAAATTACTGGCCTGCCTGCTGGTCGGCCTGATGGCGCTGACCGTGTTCACCGCCTGCGACGGCAGCGTGGGCGCGCCCATGGGGCCGAAGCGCTCGGACGCCGAAAGCGCAAAGGCGCTGTGCACCAGATTCGGCGTGACCTACGATAAGGATCTGAGCGAAAAGGCTTACTATATTGCCTACTGGGTCGCCCAAAGCGCATTGTCCTGCGACACCAACGCAGAAAAGACGGAGCTTTCCCGGCAGAACAGTGTAGACAACGTTGCAAAAACCTACCTGAAGCAGGGGTACTACGCTTCTGCCTTTGACAGCATGGACATTGGCAAGGGCATCGGCGGCGGTATGGGCGTAGATGACTTTACGCCGGGCTTTGCCATCCATCCGGACCCCAACAGCCCGGACTTCAACACCACTTCGGACATTACCTTTGTTCTGCCGAATGACGGTCGTGTGACCGACACCATGACCAAAGCCGCAAAGGGTAAGACCAAACTGGGTGTTGCCTATGTGGTAGACAAAGGCGTAAGCTACGCCGTGGTTCTGTTTGGGGAATAAACCCTCTCAGTCATCGCTGCGCGATGCCAGCTCCCCCGAAAGGGAGAGCTTTTTTGTATGGTGGGAAAGCTTCTTATTGCGTCTGAAACTTCAGCGCTGAGGGCAACGGCGTGCGCCCTCTCAGTCACCTGCGGTGACAGCTCTCCCAAAGGGAGAGCCAAGAGCACTGCCGGAAGCTTCCTCATTGAACCTAATACTTTAGCAACGAGCCTTAGACCTTGGCTCTCCCTGAGAGGAAAGACTTCCCCCGTTCCGGGGGAAGATGTCACCGCAGGTGACAAAAGGGGGAATCTGGCGCGGGAGCGCCTGAGAGGGCGTGCAAGGCTAACGGGTGTTGCCCCTCATCCGGCGCTACGCGCCACCTTCCCCCGGTGGGCGAAGGCTTCAGCGGCGGCGGCAAAGTTTCCGACATTGCCATAAGGCGTCCCCTTGGGGGAGCTGGCGAACGTAGTGAGCCTGAGGGGGGGTAACTACGCAGCGCCGCGCTTTCGTAGAAAGCGGCGCTGCAACTGCCGTTTTCCGTTACGACCCCGCCTGTGAAAATGGAACACCGGAGCGCATTCAAAATCGTCCCACGCAAAAAGCAGCCGCCGCACTTTCTTGTGCAGCGGCTGCTTTGCTTATGTTGTAAAGGTTATCAGCCCTTCAGGAAAGCCGGCAGGGGCTTGCCCTCCTTGAGCCACTGGTGATACTCGGCGGTGGCGGCAAATTCCACGTCACCGGCAGAGTTCAGGGCAGTTTCCACCGAGTCCTGCACCACGCCGATGATGAAGCCCACGCCCACCATCTGCATGGCAATGTCGTTGGAGATGCCGAACAGCGAGCAGGCCATGGGAATCAGCAGCAGGGAGCCGCCGGCCACGCCGGAAGCACCGCAGGCACCCAGAGCGCTCATAGCGCTCAGCACGATGGCGGCGGGCAGAGACACCTGAATGCCCAAGGTGTTGGCCGCTGCCAGCGTCATGATGGTAATGGTGATGGCGGCGCCGTCCATGTTGATGGTAGCGCCCAACGGGATGGACACGGAGTACATATCCTTGTCCAGACCCAGCTTTTCACACAGGGACATATTCACAGGGATGTTGGCTGCAGAGCTGCGGGTGAAGAAAGCGGTCAGGCCGGATTCCTTCAGGCAGCGGAATACCAGCGGGTACGGGTTGCGGCGCAGGTAAACGAACATGATAAAGGGGGAAACGATCAGCGCCATGAACAGCATGGTGCCCACCAGCAGCGCCAGCAGCTTGCCGTACTGGGTAAAGATGGCAAGACCGTTGCCGGAAACGTTGGTGTACACCAGACCCATGATGCCGAAGGGTGCCAGATTGATGATCCAGCGCACGATCTGGGAAACAGCATCGGCGGTGTTGGCTAGAAAGACCTTGGTGCTCTCTGCGCCGATCTTCTTCATGGCAATGCCGAACATGCAGGCCCAGAACAGAATGCCGATGTAGTTGCCGTTCATCAGGGCGCTGACGGGGTTGGCCACAAAGTTGGTCAGCAGGGTGCTCAGCACCTCACCCAAGCCCTGCGGGATCACATCGGACTGTGCCGCATCGGCCAGTACAACCTTGACCGGGAACATAAAGCTGGTGATGACCGCAATGGCTGCCGCCAGAAAGGTGGTGAGCATATACAGCCAGATCACGGTGCCGAAGCGGCGGTCCAGCTTGGACGAGCCCTGTGCCAGTGCGCTTGCCACAATGACGAACACCAGCACCGGGGCAATGCCCTTCAGCGCACCGACGAACAGGCTGCCCAGCTCGCCGACCCAACCTGCGCCCGGCGCAACAAGCGCCAGCACCGAACCGACTGCCAGGCCGATCAGGATGCGCAGGATCAGGCTGGTCTGGTTGTATTTTACTACAACCGCTTTCAAGGTTTTCATATCGTAACACTCCTCTTGCACTGTACGCCTATTGCGTACATTTTCCTGTTTCTTACACGAGAACAGTTGTCATTATAGCACATACGGCAAAAAAGAGGAAGTGTTTTCAGGCATTTTGCAGCCCAAAACGGCGTTTTTTGTAAGCTTTTTCAAAACTGCCCTGAAAACTGTACTTATGTAAAATACAGTTTTGCGGTTTTGACGAGGAACAGAACCCTCTCAGGTAAGTGCCCCTTCGGTCTGCATCCCCGGCTCCCCCGCCATACCAAATTTACATAGAATGCAACTTTTACTTGCCAAACTATTGTCTTTTACTGGAAAGTATTGTATACTTATCACGTTCAGAGCAAGTATTACTTGCCAAAACGTCCGTATATTTGGAAATAAACACTTGCTATTACAGACGAGAAAGAGAGGACACCCCTATGAACGAGACCGTAACCAAGCGCTTTCTGCTTTACTTCCGCCTGATGCTGCTGGTCTGGATCCTGATCGCAAACGCCGTCATCCACCTGACCGGCATGGAGTACAGCTGGCTGATCTTTCTGAGCAATATCATGATGTTCACGCTGGAGGGCGATGTGAAGGATCGCCTTGTCACTGTGGAGCTGGGCGGCCTTGTGGGTCTGGTGCTCACCGTTGTGGCGCTGCTGTCCATCAGTGCCCTGACCCCTATTCTGGGCGATTTCCTCGGCTTTATCCTGCCGCTGGCCGTGGTGCTGTTCATCCTCATCATCCTGCACCCCTACGCACCCAAGGTGCTGAACAACGTGGGCTTTGCCTACCTGACCGTGGCCTGCATCGATATCCCTGCCCTGACCGCCCATCTGCCGCAGTTCTTTATCACCTTCATCGTGGGCTCTGTGCTCTTTAACGGTGTCTGCGTGCTGCTGATGAAGCCCGCTAAGGCGCTGGCTGTGCGCAGCGTGGAGAAGCAGGGCGCTTAAAATAAGGGTTTTTCCACTCAAAGGCTTCCCCCGGCCGGGGGAAGCTGTCACCGCAGGTGACTGATGAGGGCGCTGTTGCAGGAATTACCCCTCATCCGGCGCTACGCGCCACCTTCCCCCCAAGGGGTGAAGGCTTTATGCGCGGAAGAACGATTTTATATATTTCTGCCGCTATCCCTTGATTTTTTTGTTCCGGCGTGCTACAATCAGCGTAGTTTCATCCTGTCCAAAACATTGATGCGGACAAACTGAAGCCCCGCTTTTCATGCCGCAGAGAGGGCTGCCCCGGGTTTCCGGGTGCTGCAAGCAGCCTGCCATGACCCCGGCTTCTACCACCGCAGAGTGCAGAGGCGAACCTCTGCCGGGCGTGCCCGTTACAGCACTGCGAGGGGCGCGTTTCCCCGCCGGGGAGCGCGCAATTCGGGTGGAACCGTGGAACGCAGACATTTGATCGGCGCTTCATCCCGTGAGTTTTACGGGGTGAAGCGCTTTTTGTTTTTGTTCAACACCACATTGTCAAAGGAGAATCTACTATGAAGATCATCTACAAGGACGGTCATGTGGACGAGTGCCCGCAGGATCAGGAGCTGCACGTTATCCGTCACACCGCTGCTCACGTTATGGCACAGGCCATCAAGCGCCTGTATCCGCAGGCTGATTTTGCCTTCGGCCCTGCCACCGAGAACGGCTTCTACTACGACGTCGATCTGGGCGACCAGAAGCTGAGCGACGAGGATCTGGCCAACATCGAAAAAGAGATGCGCAAGATCGTCAAGGAGAACCTGCCCATCAAGCCCTTCATCCTGCCCCGCGCCGAGGCCGTGAAGCTGATGGAAGAGCGCAAGGAGAACTACAAGATCGAGCACATGGCTGATCTGGCCGACGAGACCGAGTTCAGCTTCTTCCAGCAGGGCGAGTACGTGGATATGTGCATCGGACCCCACCTGACCTACACCAAGGCACTGAAGGCCTTCAAGATCACCCAGCAGTCCGGCGCATACTGGAAGAACGACAAGGAAAACAAGATGCTCACCCGTATCAACGGCGTGGCTTTCCGCAATCAGGAGGAGCTGGACGCATGGGAGAAGGAGCAGCAGGAGGCCCGTGAGCGCGATCACCGCAAGATCGGCAAGGAAATGGGCCTGTTCATGACCGATGATCTGGTGGGCCGCGGCCTGCCCATGTTCCTGCCCGCAGGCTACACCGTCTGGCAGGAGCTGGAGAACTATATCAAGGAGAAGGAGCGTGCACGCGGCTACCTGCACGTTATGACTCCCTGCATCGGCACTGTGAACCTGTACAAGACCTCCGGTCACTGGGATCACTACCGCGAGAATATGTTCCCCGCCATGGAGATGGAGGGCGAGAGCTATGTTCTGCGCCCGATGAACTGCCCCCACCACATGATGATCTACGCAAATCGTCCCCATTCTTACCGTGACCTGCCCATGCGCATCGGTGAGATCGCCCACGATTTCCGTTACGAGTCCTCCGGCACCCTGAAGGGCATCGAGCGCGGCCGTCACTTCTGCCAGAACGATGCTCACCTGTTCTGCACCCCGGAGCAGATCAAGAGCGAGGTCGCAAACGTGTGCGACCTGATCTTTGAGGTGTACAAGGACTTCAACATTACCGATTACCGCTGCGTGCTGAGCCTGCGTGACCCCGCCGACAAGAAGAAGTACCACGATGACGATGCCATGTGGAACCATGCAGAGCAGGCCCTGCGCGAGGTGCTGACCGAGCTGGGCATCCACTTCACCGAGGAGATCGGCGAGGCTGCCTTCTACGGCCCGAAGCTGGACGTGAACGTCAAGCCCGCCGTGGGTGCCGAGTACACCCTGTCCACCTGCCAGCTGGACTTCTGCCTGCCCGCAAAGTTCCACCTGACCTATGTGGACAAGGACGGCTCCGAAAAGACCCCTGTGGTGCTGCACCGTGCAATTCTGGGCTCTCTGGACCGCTTCATGGCCTACCTGATCGAGGAGACCAAGGGCAAGTTCCCCACCTGGCTGGCTCCCACGCAGGTCAAGGTGCTGCCCGTGTCCGAAAAGACGCTGGAGTACGCACAGGATGTGACCGAGAAGCTGTCTGACGCCGGTATCCGTGTTGTGCTGGATGACGACAACCAGAAGATCGGCTACAAGATCCGTGCCGCACAGCAGGTGGACCGCGTGCCCTATATGCTGGTGCTGGGCGCCAAGGAAGCTGAGGCCGGCAACATCTCCGTGCGCGACCGCAAGGGCGAGACCACCGAGATGAGCCTTGAGGACTTCATCGCCAAGGTCACCACCGAGATCCGCACCCGCAGCCTGTAAGGTATAAATGATAAGCACCCCGGAAACGCCGACAGGCGTTTCCGGGGTGCTTTTTTCACAGCAAAAGCCCCGCTCCCTTGTGCGCAGGAGCGGGGCTTTCGACTTACTGACTCGAACAAAAAAAGGAAAAGGAAAAAGGAGAACGATCTATCTGTCACGCCGGGCGGCGGGAACTGTGTCGGAGCAGCCGGGCTGCCGCCGCAGCGGGAACAGCGGAGAAACTTGTGGAGCGTTACTCCACGTCCTGCAGAGCGGCGTAATCTTCCTCGCCGGTGCGGATCTTGACCACGCGGGTCACGTTGTAGACAAAGATCTTGCCATCGCCGATGTGGCCGGTGTACAGCGCCTTCTTGGCGGCTTCCACCACAGCGTCCACGCTGATGCGGGAGACGATGACTTCCACCTTGATCTTGGGCAGCAGGGTGGTATCCACCGGCACGCCGCGGTACTTTTCAGGCGTGCCCTTCTGGATGCCGCAGCCCATGACCTGCGTCACGGTCATACCGGTGACGCCCAGATCATTCAAGGCGGTCTTGAGCTGATCGAACTTTGCCAGCTTTGCAATGATGGACACCTTGTGCATACCGGTGTCGTAGACGCCATCGTGGATCACAGGTTCGCGCACCACCGGTACGGCAGCATCCATCTGCTTTGCCGAAGCTTTGGTGATGTCGTCCTCGCCCAGATCGGTGTTCTCGTTGGGGGTCATGGCAGCGGAGTTTGCATCCGAGATGGCAAAGCCTGCATAAGCGGAAGCCAGACCGTGCTCGTGGATATCCAGACCGTCGATCTCCACCTCGGCAGGCACACGCAGGCCGATGGTCTTATCAATGATCTTGAAGATGATGAACATCACGATCACAACGTAGGCATCTACGCAGACCAGACCCAGCAGCTGGGTGCCCAGCTGTGCCAGACCGCCGCCGTAGAACAGACCGGCGTGGGCGGTGTTGGAGCCGGTGGAGAACAGACCCACCGCAATGGTGCCCCAGACGCCGTTTGCAAAGTGGACGGAAACAGCACCTACGGGGTCATCCACCTTGGCGATCTTATCAAAGAATTCCACGCTCAGCACCACAAGGAACCCGGCCACAAAGCCGATAAAGAAGGCGCCGAAGGGAGAAACGGTATCGCAGCCTGCGGTAATGGCCACAAGGCCTGCCAGAGAGCCGTTCAGGGTCATGGAGACATCCGGCTTACCGTAGCGCAGCCAAGTGAAGATCATGGTCACGCAGGTGGCAACGGCTGCGGCAAGGTTGGTGTTGAAGCAGACCAGACCGGTCAGGGTCATGGTGGCATCGGTGGACAGGCTCAGGGAAGAGCCGCCGTTGAAGCCGAACCAGCAGAACCACAGGATGAACACGCCCAGGGCACCGGCTGTCAGGTTGTGGCCGGGAATGGCGTGGGGCTTGCCGTCCTTGTCGTACTTGCCGATGCGGGGGCCCAGCATCCAGGCGCCCAGCAGGGCGATGACGCCGCCCACGTTGTGCACGGCTGCGGAACCGGCAAAGTCGTGGAAGCCCATGCTCTGCAGCCAGCCGCCGCCCCACATCCAGTGGCCGCAGATGGGGTACACCACCAGCGAGATGGCGGCGGAGTACACGCAGTAGGCCTTGAAGTTGGTGCGTTCGGCCATGGAGCCGGAGACGATAGTGGCTGCCGTAGCGCAGAACACGGTCTGGAACACGATGTACACCCACAGGGGGATATCCAAACCCAAGTGGCTGTAATCGCCCTGAATGAAGGGATCGAAGCCGCCGATCAGTGCGCCGGTGCCGCCGAACATCAGGCCGAAGCCAATGAGCCAGTAACAGGGCGTGCCGATGCAGAAATCCATCATGTTTTTCATCAGGATGTTGCCGGTGTTCTTTGCCCGGGTGAAGCCGGCTTCGCATAGGGCGAATCCGGCCTGCATGAAGTACACTAGGAACGCTCCTACGAGCGTCCAGCAGGTGTTGACGGAGTTGAACATTTTTCCTACCTCCTACGGTCATTTTTTTGCACAGGGAGCCCTCTATTCTCTCCGTGCGGCAGTATCCCCGAAAACACAAAAGGCGCTGGCGGAATTGCTTCCGTCAGCGCCTTTGCTTTCGATGGCACGAGTATAGTCTCTTTGTGCAAACCTGTCAAGTATTCATCTCAAGGTTTTACGTTTTTCACAACACGGTGAAACTCTGCCGTGCTAAAGTTTGGCAAATCTTTTGCTTGTCAGCCGTTTTTGCCGTCCTTCGGGGAGCCGGACTTGTCCTTTTCCTTGGCGTTGGCCGGGCGGTGACCGCCCTCCATCTCCCAGTGCAGCAGCATACTCATCAAAGCGCGCAGCGCAAAGGTAGCCGCCAGCGGCACCACGGACTCCAGATTCTGCAGCAAAAAGGTCTTGGCGATCTCTGCTGACATCAGAAATTCCAGCGCGGTGGTCAGGCCGCTGCTCATTTCATGGTGGAAGTCCCGGTGGTCGTTGAAGAAGGTGGCGCGGACATAGTAGAAGGTGGCCTTGGCCAGACTGGTGATGATGATGAACAGACCCACCACCTCGGCAAGACCGGCGATCATGGGCACTGCAGTTTCCAGAAAGGCATCCAGCAGGTGGGTGAGGTTCAGGTTGAACAGGGTCAGTCCTTGCATGATCTCCTCCGCAGCTTACAGCAGGGTCTTGACGTAGGCGGCCAGTTCCTCGTCCTTGCAGGAGGCGAAGAACAGCTCAGAGAACTTTGCACCCGCCACAGCGCCCTTCAGCAGCTCCTGGTCGATGCTCTTCAGGCACTCGATGAGGGGCTTGAAAGTGGCGGCGCGCACGCCGTCCAAAATCTTCTTGTTGCGCTGCTCGGGCACAACGCGCTCCTTGGGGTAGCCCTGACCGTGACCAAAGCCGAACAGCTTCTCGAAGCAGTACTCGAGGTTCAGCTCGCCGCCCCAGCCGAAGCCCTTGGCAAAGGGCATGGCAACGGCGTTGCCGTCGTTGACGTGGGCAAAGGTGTAGGCATCCACGGGGTCCTCCACATGGCCGCAGATGACGCCGGGGAAGCTGTTCAGGGCCAGCATGGCGCCCTCACCGGTGCCGCAGCCGGTAACGACGTAGTCCGCAGCGCCGCTGTTCAGCAGGATGGCAGCCAGAATGCCGCACTGCACATAGGTCAGCTGTGCGGCGTCATCGGCGGCGTACATGCCGTAGTTGACCACCTCGTGGCCCATGGGCTCCACCACCTTCTTCAGGGCAGCTTCAATGATGCCGTTCTTGGCGGCCTGACTGTTCTCGTTGATAAGTGCGATCTTCATAACAATGGTTCTCCTTCTTATTTTTCCCTGCGGTGCGCAGGGATTATACAAAGTCCTCCCGCATGGGGGTAAAGAAATCCAGCATCACGCCGCCCTCCAGACAGACGCAGCCGTGCATGACGCCGTTCTGCTTGAGCAGGGTGTCGCCGGGGCCTACCTCCCGGGTCTCGTCCCCGATGGTAAAGCGGTACCGCCCGGAGACGATATAGGTGATCTGGGTGTGGGGGTGGCAGTGCATGGTACCCACGCCGCCGGTCTCAAAGGTGTTTTCCACGCACATGGCGTCCTTGCTGTAAGCCAGCACGCGGCGCTGCACCCCGGAGCCGCAGGGTTCCGGGGCAATTTCGGCATGGGGCACCCAAGGGATATCCTGATGTGCTTTTTCCATTATAGCATAACATCCTTTCCCGTACAAATGCAAAAGGGACTGCCACACAACGCTGTGCGGCAGTCCCCGGTCAAGAACTGCGGAGTGCCCTCAGCGTTTACTGGGGCTGCTTGCCGATGTAGGCCAGAATGCCGCCGTCCACATACAGGATCAGGCCGTTGACAAAGTCAGAGGCCTCAGATGCCAGGAACACAGCGGGTCCGCCCAGATCCTCGGCCTCGCCCCAGCGGCCTGCGGGGGTCTTGGCAACGATGAACTGGTCGAAGGGGTGACGGCTGCCGTCGGGCTGGATCTCGCGCAGAGGTGCGGTCTGCGGGGTAGCGATGTAGCCGGGTCCGATGCCGTTGCACTGGATGTTGTATGCGCCGTACTCGGAAGCGATGTTCTTGGTCAGCATCTTCAGGCCACCCTTTGCTGCTGCATAAGCAGAAACGGTCTCACGGCCCAGCTCGCTCATCATGGAGCAGATGTTGATGATCTTGCCGCCGCCCTGTGCGATCATGTCGGGGATGATGGCCTTTGCCACGATGAAGGGAGCGTTCAGATCGACGTCGATGACCTGACGGAACTGGGCAGCGCTCATCTCGGTCATGGGGATGCGCTTGATGATACCGGCGTTGTTGACCAGAATGTTGATGTGGCCGACTTCCTCGGTGATCTTTGCCACCATTGCATTGACGGCATCCTCATCGGTGACGTCGCAGACGTAGCCGTGAGCCTTGATGCCGGCCTCTGCATAGGAAGCCAGACCCTTGTCCACCAGCTCCTGCTTGATATCATTGAACACGATGGTAGCGCCGTTGGCTGCCATAGCCTTTGCAATTGCCATGCCGATGCCGTAGGATGCGCCGGTGATCAGCGCCACCTTGCCGGTCAGGTCAAAAGATTTGGGAGTGCACTGTGCCATAATAAAGTCCTCCTGTCAAAAATCGTATTCTACACGGCGCAAATTGCAGCCGTGCTGCTTTGCAAAGCGCGTCGTATCCGGCCGTGCCGGAGTGCGCTCTTACTTGTATACCAGTCTAGCATCCTTTGCAGGAAGTGTCAAGGCACATTCTTGTGAAGTTTTATTGTACTTTCTTTAGATTTCCGCTTTTCTGCCGAAAAACAGTACGCAGAACCGTTGCTTTTCGGTGCAATGGTTTGTGCGGGCTTGTGCACCTTGTCACGGTGCACAAGATATTCCGGCTATCTTTGGGCTTGTTGACAAGTTTGGACGACCTTTGTCTTTTACCCCAGCTTTTTCTTCTGCTGGCGCGCCACGATGGGCATCAGCAGGGGGATGGGCACAAGGCGCTGGGCGCTGGTGCACAGCCGCATAAAGGCAGAGGGCACGATGATGGTCTTGCGGTGCATCATGCCCAGCAGAGCCTCCTCCACACACAGCTCCGGCGTGATGCCCCGCAGGGCAAACACCACCCCGGCGTGGTCGTTGAACTCGGTGTCCACCGGGCCGGGGCAGAGGGCGCAGACGTAGACGGGGCTGTGCATCTCCCGCAGCTCCTCAGCCACGCCGCGGGTCATGCTGACCACATAGGCTTTGCTGGCGTAGTAGCCCGCCATATAAGGCCCGCCGGGCAGAAGCCCCGCAGAGGACGCCACATTCAGGATGGTGCCGCCGCCCTGCGCGTGCATCTTGCGCACCACGGCGCGGAACAGCCGCGCCATGGCGGCTACGTTCACTTGGACCATCTCTTCCTCGCGGGCTTCGTCCGTTTCCAGAATGCTGCCGCAGACGCCGAAACCGGCGTTGTTGATGAAGATGTCGATGTGCTCATCGGCCAGTACTTCGCACAGGCGGCTGCACTCCTCGGCGCGGGAGAGGTCGGCGGTCTCGATGCGGCAGTCGGTGCCGTGGGCTGCGTGCAGCTCCTTGGCAAGGGTCTGCAAACGGTCGGAGCGGCGGGCGGTCAGGATGAGCCGACAGCCCATAGCGGCATACCGGCGGGCGAACTCCCGGCCGATGCCGGAACTTGCTCCGGTGATCCAGATGGTCTTTTGCATAGTGGTTCTCCTTTTTTCGCCCTCAAACGGGGCTTTCTGTACTTGTTGCCCTTATTTTAGCATAGTTTGCCCGTGCTTTCTATGCAATTTTCGTAAACGATGCAAAAGAGGGACAGAAATGCTTTTCGTTTATCGCATAGCAGAAAACTGCATTTACAAACGTTAGCGTCCTCGCCCTCTCAGGCGCTCCCGCGCCAGCTCTCCCAAAGGGAGAGCCAAGCCGTTAACCTCGTTGCTAAAGTGTTAGGAGTAATGAGAAAGTTTCCGGCAGTGCTCTTGCCTCTCCCTTTGGGAGAGGTGGATTTGCGAAGCAAAGACGGAGAGGGCGAGGACGTTGCCCATATAAAAGAGAACCCGAAACGCCGCAGGCGTTTCGGGTTCTCTCATAAATATTATTTCAGCAGGTTATCGTTCTCGAAGTAGTCGATGCGCATGGCCTTGCGCACCTCGTCCAGCGTGGCGGCAGCGGTCTTTTCGGCGTAAGCGCTGCCCTCCTTCAGGATCTCCACCACCTCGGGCAGGCGCTGCTCCCACTCCTTGCGGCGGGTGCGGATGGGCTCCAGCTCAGCCTGCATGACGCTGTTCAGGAACTTTTTCACCTTCATATCGCCCAGACCGCCGCGCTGATAGTGCGCCTTGACCTCGTCCAGATTCTGGTACTCCGGCCAGAACTCGGCAAAGTGCTCGGGGCGGCAGAAGGCGTCCAGATAGATGAACACCGGGTTGCCCTCCACCTTGCCGGGATCCTGCACGCGCAGGTGGTTGGGGTCGGTAAACATGGACTTGACCTTCTTCTCGATGTCCTCCGGCTCCTCGGACAGGTAGATGCAGTTACCAAGGCTCTTGCTCATCTTGGCCTTGCCGTCAATGCCGGGCAGACGCAGGCAGGCGGCGTTCTGGGGCAGAACGATCTCGGGCTCTACCAGCGTTTCGCCGTAGACGGAGTTGAACTTGTGCACGATCTCGCAGCACTGCTCGATCATGGGTTTCTGATCCTCACCGGCGGGCACGGTGGTAGCCTTGAAGGCGGTGATATCGGCAGCCTGACTGATGGGGTAGCAGAAGAAGCCCACCGGGATGCTGGCTTCGAAGTTGCGCATCTGGATCTCGCTCTTCACGGTGGGGTTGCGCTGCAAACGGCTGACGGTGACCAGATTCTGGTAGTAGAAGCTCAGCTCGGTCAGCTGGGGCACCATGGACTGGATGAAGATGTGCACCTTGTTGGGGTCCAGACCGCAGGCCAGATAGTCCAGCGCCACCTGCAGGATGTTCTGGCGCACCTTCTCCGGGTTATCGGCGTTATCGGTCAGCGCCTGCGCGTCGGCGATCATGATAAAGATCTCGTCATATTCGCCGGTATTCTGCAGCCGCACCCGCTCCTTCAGAGAGCCGACATAGTGGCCAACGTGCAGGCGGCCGGTGGGACGGTCGCCGGTCAGAATAACTTTTTTCATGATGTTCTCCTTTGTCAAGGATTTGACCCCCTCCGACAAGCCTTGCGGCATTGCCAGCTCCCCCAAGGGGGCGCCTTTTCGCCTTACTGCACCGTAAAGCTGCGCGGCAAGAGGTTCCTTTAACCCTTTATAGTGTGTTAAGTATAGCCCCCCGGGGCGGTGCTGTCAACAAGGCTGCCGGGAAAAACACGGAAATCAATTTTCCGAATGATGGCTTCCCCCGGTCGGGGGAAGCTGTCACCGCAGGTGACTGATGAGGGCGCTGCTACCGGAATTACCCCTCATCCGGCGCTGCGCGCCACCTTCCCCCCAAGGGGTGAAGGCTTTTCGTCCCGGGTCAAGTCTCAAAACTTGATTGCTATGAGGGAAAAAGAAAAAAGCGATGGAAAATTTCCATCGCTTTACTGGCGCCTCTTGCCTGACTCGAACAGGCGACACCCTGATTAACAGTCAGGTGCTCTAACCGACTGAGCTAAAGAGGCATCTATATAAAACGGCACGCAGCCGTTTTACTACTATAAAATGGTGACCCGTACCGGAATCGAACCGATGTTAAAGGCGTGAGAGGCCTCTGTCTTAACCGCTTGACCAACGGGCCATACGTCCATTTTGCATCAGGTGTTCGCACCCGACTTGGCTATTTTAGCACAGGAAAAGTCCTTTGTCAACAGCAAATTTCAATTTTATTTGAAAAAAGCAAAAATTTCCGCCGCCGCCCCGGAACGGCAGCAGACACCGCGCCCGCTGCCGCACAGTTATAACAGATTATAAAGGAACGATAAAATGGTGAAACCTAAGTTCGGATAGTTGACAATGTGGTAAAATGTGGTACTCTTAGGGTGCAAAAAAGCTTTTGAGGAGGGCTTATAGTATGGCTATGAAAATGGATCGTCGTGCATTTTTAAAGACTTCTGCTGCGGTGGCAGTGGCAGTATCCATGACCGGACTGCTGGGCGGCTGCAGTGATGGTGATGGCAGCACGCAGTTTGGCCGCTTCCAGGCAACTGTTGGTGCGCTGCGTGAGAAAGACAACGCTATGGTCGGCGGTGTGGCAGCTGAGTGGAAGGGCGATGTTATGGTCAAGGTACGCATCAAGGATTGTTCTGAGGACAAAAAGCCTGAACCGGTATATGCATCGTCGCATTTCTACCTGAATATCAATGGGACGTCAATTGAAAACTATGCCGTTGGAGATTTGCTGGAAAAAGACGGAAAGATCACTCTGACAAAGGGTCAACTCAAAGAGGACTGGATGCACTTTACGCTGAATGCTGACCAGAAGGATCTGTACGATGCAATCGCAGCTAAAAATGCTAAAGTTATCTTTACAATCGAGGGCGGCGGCAAGAGAGAAATCTATGAACTGGACTACAACGCCCCGGAAGGATATACCTTTGTAAAGCGGACCGTCTGATACCGCAGAGCAGAATTTTCTAAGTGATACCCAATACAGGAGGTGCATTGCTATGATCGACCGCAGAACATTTCTCAAACTCAGCGCCGGGGCACTGGTGCTGACCGCCGCAGGGGCTTTGACCGGCTGCGGGGATACCGTGATTGAAAAGACCAGCGGCGTGGCAAAGATCGGTGATGTCACCTTTATCTGAGCAACGCCGTTTCTGGGCGGCGGCCTGGGCGACGGCATAGTCAAGCAGCTGACCTACTGGACGAAGTTCACCATCCAGAACAACAGCGCCGAAAGGGTAGTTATCAAACCGGAGGACATCACCTGCATCTTCCGGGAGGCGGACACCAAGGAAACGCTGTATTTCAAGCGGAAAGAACTGATCGCAGAGCCGGGGCAGACGGCCGTCTACAATGGCTCGCAGGAGTTCTTTCTGGAAACAAAGGAAAAGGTGCCGGAAAAGAACGGTACTGGCACCTATGAGCTGCGCGTGTGCTACAATGGCAAAACCGCTGTATTCCTCTATGGGAATAACGGCAAAAACGTAACGGGCCGCGTAGAGTAAAACCGAATACACCCCGCCGCCGGGCACTTCTGGAAACAGGAGCGCCCGGCGGCTTTTTGTTTTGCGCCGCATTACCTGCTTTTTACATTGGGGCTGGCAGTGTGCACAAAGTTTTACGCACTTTTTGCACGTCCATGGTCGCAGCAAGGGCGGCAAAGCGGTAGAATAAGGCCGTTCCCAAGGAAAACACAAAAAGACAGTGCCGGGCGGGCGCCCGGGTTTTTAATGGAGGAAAATCTATCATGAAAAAGATCTCTCGTCGTTCGTTTCTGACCGTTTGCGGTGCAGCTGCTGCGGCTGCTGCCCTGACCGCCTGCGGCGGCTCTGCTTCTTCCGCATCCACCGCTGCTTCTGCTTCCGCCACCGCTTCTTCTGCTGCCGGGCAGGCAGCCGGCACCCTGAGCGGCAATGTGGCTACCGGCGGTTCTACTTCCATGAAGAACGTCATCGCTGCCCTGACCGAGGGCTTTGCCGAGGTCGAGCCGGGCGTCACCGTCAGCTACGACCCCACCGGTTCCGGCGCCGGCATCACCGGCGCTACCGACAAGACGCTGGACATCGGCCTGTCCTCCCGCGCCCTGAAGGACGATGAGAAGTCCGCTGTGGACGGCACCATCGTGGCGCTGGACGGCATCGCCATCATCGTGAACAAGGACAGCAAGGTCGCCGACCTGACCGTGGAACAGCTCAAGAAGATGTTTACCGGCGAGATCACCAACTGGAAGGATGTCGGCGGCGATGACGGCGAGATCGTTCTGGTGGGCCGTGAGGCCGGTTCCGGCACCCGCGATGGCTTTGAGAGCATCGTGGACGTGAAGGACAGCTGCAAGTATGCACAGGAGCTGACCGCTACCGGCGCTGTCATCAGCGCTGTGGAAGCAAACCCGCTGGCCATCGGCTACGCTTCTCTGTCCGCTGTGGGCGACACCGTTGCCATGGTCACCGTGGAGGGTGTGGAGTGCAGCGAGGACACCGTGAAGGACGGCAGCTACAAGATCCAGCGTCCCTTTGTGTTCGTTACCAACAAGAGCGCTGCCCTGTCTGAGCAGGCACAGGCCTTTGTGGACTTCGCCACCAGCAAGGACGCTGCCGACCTCATCCGCACCGCAGGCGCTGTGCCCGTGAACGAGTAATTACCGGGCGGTTTGCCGGGGAGTTTCCCCAGCGAATGATCCGAGGGTGGGACCCTGTTGCCGCAGGCAATAGGGCGGGAGCTGGAAGCCCCGAATTTCGCGGGGAAAGCTCCCCGGTGAACCACCTGTTCCGCATCTGAACAAGAGAACTGCCGCGTCGGCCTGCCCTAAAAGGCTGGGCCGATGCGGCTTTTATAAAGGATTTCAGCTATGAACAAAAAATCCTATCTGCGCCGGGTGCGGCTGCCCCGCACCCCCGCCGACTGGCTGGAAGCGGTGATGAATTTCATCTTCTTCCTGTGCGGAATGCTGGCGGTGTGTTGTGTGGTGCTCATCTCGGTGTACATGGTGGTCTCCGGTGTGCCGGCTATCCATAAGATCGGTATTTTCAAATTCCTGTTCGGCACAAAATGGGCGTCCACCGCGGCAGAGCCGTTGTTCGGCATTCTGCCCTTCATCCTGTCCAGCGTCTACGGCACGCTGGGCGCTACCATTATCGGCGTGCCCATCGGCCTGCTGACGGCAGTGTTCCTCTCCAAGGCCGCAAATCCCAAACTGCGCACCGTGGTGGTCACCGCCATCGAGCTGCTGTCCGGCATCCCCAGCGTGGTGTTCGGCCTTTTGGGTATGCAGGTGCTGGTGCCCGCCGTGGCAAAGACCTTCGGCAAGGCATCCGGTGCCTGCCTGCTCAGCGCCATCGTGGTGCTTTCCATCATGATCTTACCCAGCATCGTGTCCGTGTCGGTGACGGCGCTCAATGCCGTGCCGCCGGAGTATGAGCAGGGCAGTCTGGCGCTGGGCGCTACCGACACCGAAACATGGTTCAAGATCAGCATCCCGGCAGCCAAAAGCGGCATTGCCGCAGGCGTTGTGCTGGGCATCGGTCGCGCCATCGGCGAAGCCATGGCTGTGATGATGGTGGCGGGCAACAGCCCCAATATGCCGGACAGCCTGTTCCGCAGCGTCACTTTGCTGACCACCGCCATCGCCAAGGAAATGAGTTACGCCGGCGGTTTGCAGCGGCAGGCACTGTTCAGCATCGCGCTGGTGCTGTTCGTGTTCATCATGCTCATCAACGTTGTGCTGAATGTGGTACTGAAGGGAGGCAACCGCGATGAATAACGGCTTTTCGCCCTCCCGCCGGGCATGGAACCGGGTAATGACCGTGCTGGTCTGGGCCAGCGCAGTGCTGGTGATGGTGCTGGTTGCCGGCATCATCGGCATGGTGCTGGTGCGGGGCATCCCCCACATCAGCTGGAAGTTCCTTTCCACTACCGCCAGTGTGCTGAAAAAGACGGACGGCATCCTGCCCGCCATCCTCAACACCCTGTATGTCATTGTACTGACATTACTGATCGTATTGCCGCTGGGCGTGGGTGCGGCAGTCTACCTGACCGAATACGCCTCTAACCGGCGGCTCATCGAGGTCATTGAGTTCACCAACGAAACGCTGGCCGGTATCCCCAGCATCATCTACGGCTTGGTGGGTATGCTGGTGTTCAGTCAGGCGCTGGGCTTCCAGACCTGTCTTTTGTCCGGCAGCCTGACGCTGGTGGTGATGAACCTGCCCACCATCATCCGCACCACGCAGGAATCCCTCAAAACGGTGCCGCAGGGCTACCGTGAGGGTGCCATGGGTCTGGGTGCGGGCAAGTGGCACATCATCCGAACCATCGTGCTGCCCTGCAGCATTGACGGCATCGTCACCGGCTGCATTCTGGCGGTGGGACGCATCGTGGGCGAAAGCGCCGCGCTGCTGTTCACCGCCGGTGCGGCAGAGGTGATCGCCAAGAGTGTATTCAAGGCCTACACCTCCAACGGCGCTACCCTGTCGGTGCTGCTGTATCTGCGCGCCTTTGAGGACGGCGATTTTGCCTCCGCATGGGGCATCGGCGCAGTGCTGCTGGTGCTGGTGCTGCTGATCAATCTGGCAGCACGTCTGGCGAAAACAAAACTGAAACAGAAGCAGTAAAAAGAGAAGAAACCCCACAGGGATGCCGTGTGAGTTATGAGTGGCTGCGGATACTCCGCAAAAGCCTTCACCCCTTGGGGGGAAGGTGGCGCGTAGCGCCGGATGAGGGGTAATTTCCCGCAAGCAGCAGCTTGCCCGCGCCCTCATCAGTCACCTGCGGTGACAGCTTCCCCCGACCGGGGGAAGCCTTTAGAGGAACCGCAAGATCAATAGATAAGCAACGGCTCCGGCTAAGGGGTCATAATATGAGGTACTCTATGGAAAACACGAATGTGCCGGTGATATCGGCAAAGGATCTGAACCTCTGGTACGGCGACTTCAAGGCGCTGAAGAACATTTCGCTGGACGTGGGCGAGCGGGAGATCACCGCATTGATCGGCCCCTCCGGCTGCGGCAAGTCCACCTTTTTAAAGACCCTGAACCGCATGAACGACCTTGTGCCGGGCGTGCGCATCGAGGGGGATGTACGGCTGAAGGGCGAGGATATCTTTGCCCGCGAGATGGAACTGACCGACCTGCGCCGCCGCGTGGGTATGGTGTTCCAGAAGGCAAACCCCTTCCCCATGAGCATCTACGACAACATCACCTACGGCCCCAAGCTGCACGGCGTGCGCAATAAGGCCGAGCTGGACGAACTGGTGGAAACCTCTCTGCGGGGCGCAGCCCTGTGGGACGAGGTGAAGGATCGCCTGAAAAAGAGCGCCCTTGGCCTTTCCGGCGGGCAGCAGCAGCGTCTTTGCATTGCCCGGGCATTGGCGGTCAAGCCCGAGGTGCTGCTGATGGACGAGCCCACCAGCGCACTGGACCCCGGCTCTACCATGAAGGTGGAGGAACTGATGAGCGAACTGAAAAAGAACTACACCGTGGTCATCGTCACCCACAATATGCAGCAGGCTGCCCGTATCAGCGACCGCACCGCCTTCTTCCTGCTGGGGGAGCTGGTGGAAGTTGGCCCCACGAACCAGATCTTCAGCACGCCCCGGGACAAGCGCACCGAGGACTACATCTCCGGCCGGTTCGGTTAATGCAGGGAGGAACAAAGCAATGAGCATTCGCAAACAATACGACAGCGATCTGGAAGCCCTCAGGACCGCATTGGTGGAGATGGGGCAGAACGCCGCCGAGGCCGTGGAGAACGCGCTGGAAGCGCTGTGCACTGCCGACACCGCAGCCGCCCAGAAGATCGTGCAGGGGGATGACCGCATCAACAACATGGAGCGGGACATCGAGCACCGCTGCATGACCTTGCTGCTGCGCCAGCAGCCGGTAGCGGGCGACCTGCGCCACATTTCCACCGCCATGAAGGTGGTCACCGACATCGAGCGCATGGGCGACCACGCCTCGGATATCGCGGAGATCATCCCCCATCTCGTCACCGTGCGCAGGGAGGGCGACCCCGCCGTCAGTCAGGCCATTGCCATGGGGCGCAAGGCCTACCAGATGATCTTAGACGCCATGGACGCCCTGACCGCCGAGGATGAGATCGCCGCCCGCCGCGTCATCGCCGCAGATGACGCCGTGGACTACGACTTCAACGCCATCAAGCACACGCTGGCACAGGAGATCGCCGCCGACCCCGCCAAGGTGGACGCCGCGCTGGATCTGCTCATGGTCATCAAGTATCTGGAGCGCATCGGCGACCACGCCGTGAATGTAGCCGAGTGGGTGCAGTTCGTGCGCACCGGGCGCTACAAGGACGAAAGCATGTTCTGATACTCACTCTGCCCTTTTGGGCGCGTGTTTTCCTTATTTTCTTCTGGAAAAGGCTGTCTGCCATTTGGCAGGCAGCCTTTTTCTGTGGAGAATATCCGCCCTCTCAGGCGCTCCCGCGCCAGCTCCCCCGAAGGGGGAGCCAAGGTCTAAGGCTCGTTGCTGAGTGCAATGAGGTAGCTTCCGGGCGTGCTCTTGGCTCTCCCTTTGGGAGAGCTGGCAAAGCCGTCAGGCTTTGACTGAGAGGGCGCAGGGCGTTTGCCGCTGTTGCTAAAGCTCCCCCTGAGAGGGTCCTCTTCCCCTCTACAACGAAAATTGACTAAAAAATTTTTATCTTTTCTGCAATGTTTGCGGCGGGTCATTCGTATTCAGGGTATAAGAGCCCGGAAGGGGCTCCGCAGTTATCGTGCGGCGGGTGGTCCGGCTTCCCCCAGTCCCCCGCCTGCCGCACCGTTACGGAGGACAGATACAATGATGGCAAAGCTTGAACGCTCCCCGCAGCAAGCCCGCATGGAGGCCGTGAGCCGCGATGCACTGGTGCAGGCGGCGCTGCAGGAGATCACCCAAAATTATCGTGAGGCAAGCCTTTCCAACGTGGCAAGGGCTTATGGTGTTTCGCTGGCGTATGTCAGCGAGTGCGTGCGCGCCCAGACCGGGCGCACCTACAAGGAGCTGCTGCAAAAGCACCGCATGGAGACCGCCGCGCGGCTGCTGCGCCGCAGCGATCTGAACATTCAGCAGATCATTGCACAGGTGGGCTACGAGAACACCAGCTACTTCTACCGCCTGTTCCACGAGCGTTACGGCCTGAGCCCCCGGGAGTACCGGCTGGTGCGCACCGGCACTGCTCCCCGCCGCCCCACCGCATGAACCGCCCCCTGTTTTGCTGCCCCCGACCGTCGTGCTGCCGCCCCGCGCACGGCGGTCTGTTTTTGCCGCGAAATGGAGAAAATTCTGGTACTTTATGGAATATTGTGTTATACTAAAATAAATGCACCCCGCGCAGCAGGGCGCGGGCAAGAGAGGATGAGTGGATATGTTTCGCGGAGCGGTAAGAGCAGATATGGCACGGATTTTGGATATCTATGCCCGTGCGCGGGAATTCATGGCGAAAAACGGCAACCCTACCCAGTGGGGGGACAATTACCCAAGCCCGGAGCTGCTGGAAGAGGATATCGACACCAACCGGCTGTTCGTGTACATGGTAAACGGCCAGATGCAGGCGGTGTTTGCCTTTGTCCTTGGCGAGGACCCCACTTACAAGGTCATTGAGGACGGACAGTGGCTCAACGACACTTTGCCCTACGGTACGCTGCACCGGCTGGCTTCGGCGGGCGAGAGCAAGGGCATCGGCAAGGCGGTGGTGGAGTGGTGTCTGGAGCACTGCGAGAGCCTGCGCGCCGACACCCACGCCGACAACAAGGTGATGCAGCACCTGCTGGAAAGCGAGGGCTTTACCCGCTGCGGCATCATCCATGTGGAGGACGGCACCCCGCGCATCGCCTACCAGCGGATGTCCCTGACCCAGAGCCAGCTGGGGTGAGCGGAAAAACAGTTTGATTTGGGAGAGCGGAAACGCCTGCGGGCGTTTCCGCTCTCCTTTTTCATAGATGGAGCTGCCCTGCCGCGCCCTCTCCCGTGAAAATGCAATGCCGGAGCGTCCGCAGACGCTCCGGCATTGCGCTATTAAAAAAAGAATTTTTCCGCTGAATATGCGCAAAGCGCACGCGGCGCGTATTTCTGATCGTTCTGCCCTCTGTGCCTTGCCACCGGCGGCGAAGCAGTGTATAATAGCCTCAGAACGCTACAATGCCGGAAACCCCGGCAGATACAGGAGGAATTGCAGATGAATAAACCGGTACTGGTCGTTATGGCAGCCGGCATGGGCAGCCGTTACGGCGGCATGAAGCAGATCGACCCGGTGGGCCCCAACGGACAGGTCATTATGGACTATTCCCTCTACGACGCCCGCCGCGCCGGCTTTGAGACCGTGATCTTTGTCATCAAGCACGAGATCGAGGACGCCTTCAAGGCAGCCATCGGTGACCGCGTGGCCAAGGCGATGAAGGTGAAGTATGCCTTCCAGCAGTTGGAAGAGCTGCCCGCAGGCTTTGCCGTGCCGGAGGGCCGTGTAAAGCCTTGGGGCACCTGCCATGCCGTACTGGCCGCAAAGCCCCTGATCGACGGCCCCTTTGCGGTCATCAATGCAGACGACTACTACGGCCCGGAGGCGTTTCAGGTGATGTACGATTACCTGTCCACCCACGCCGATGATGATTTCTACCGCTACTGCATGGTCAGCTATCTGCTGAAGAACACCCTGTCCGAGAACGGCAGCGTGGCACGCGGCGTGTGCATCAAGAACGAGGACGGCACCCTGCAAAGCGTGACCGAGCGCACCCGCATCGAGCCCTGCGATGGCGGCGCACACTACACCGAGGACGGCGGCGAGAGCTGGGTGGACCTGCCCGGCGACACCCCTGTGAGCATGAACCTGTGGGGCTTCGGCAAGAGCTTTCTGGACGAGGCCGAGCAGCGCTTTGCGGGCTGGCTGACCGAGAACCTGCCGGTGAACCCCCTGAAGTGCGAGTATTTCCTGCCGCTGGTGGTGACCGAGCTGATCGAGGAGAACAAGGCAAAAATTCAGGTGCTGCGCAGCACGGATAAGTGGTTCGGCGTCACCTACCGGGAGGATAAGCCTTTGGTGGTGGAGGCCATTGCCCGCAAGACCGCCGAGGGCCAGTACCCCGAAAAGCTGTGGGAGTAAGTGCCCGCGGGGCGGGCGGGACGATTTAGAATGCGCTCCGCGTTCGCTTTGCGCATCAATAGCGGAAGAATTATTTAAATTAGAGCAAGGTCGGGCAGCCTGCGGGCTGCCCGACCTTGCATTTTCACAGGAGGGGGCGCAGAGGTGAACAGCATTTGCAGCGCTTGTTTCCTACGGAAACAGGCGCGCTGCCGTTTCCCTTTACGGTTCCTCTCGTGAAAGTGGGGTTCAGAAACGCCCGCAGGCGTTTCTGAACCCCGAAATTTAAAATATTCTTTCCGCTGAAAATGCCCAGAGCATAGCGGAGGGCATTCTAAATCGTCCTGCCATTGCCGCGCAGCGGTACAGCATTCACAAAAACCGTTCCAGCTGGATGCGGTTATCCTCTTCAAAATCCTGCAGCCGCTGGGCAAGGCGTTTTGCGCCCGGGGCGGCGTTGGGGTAGTCCTTGCAGCTTTTTACGCAGTCCACCACCCCCATGCCGCTGCCCTGCGTGAGCATCTCGGCCAGATTGCGGGTGGATTTGTCCGTAAGAGTCTTGAGCCCGATGCCCATTTTCGTGTTCAGCTTTGCCATGGTGCTCTGCCCCTGCGCGCTGCCACCGCAGGCTTCTATGGCGGTGTGCGCCTCCTGATTGAGCTGGTGATAAATGTTGCGCTGGCGCAGCAGCTCCGCCTTGAACTGCACATCGTTGGTCATGGGTAAGATCTGCTCCAGGGTGTTCTTGCCCATCTCGGTGTTCTGCACCACCGCTTCCAGCAGGTTCAGGTTGTCGTTTTTCTGGTTTTCCATACAAAAAATCCCCCTTTGGCACCTAGTATGTGTCCAAAGGGGGATTTTATACGTTGTTTAAGGTGTATCTGAAAACAAAGAAAATGACGAATATTTCGCAAGCGCAAGCGGGATTTAAGGCAAATAGCCGCAGGAATCCTTTGTGGATTTCAAGGCTGTTTAACGCAAAATCCAGCTGTGCTTGTAGAAATAGACTAAATTTTCGACTTTTCAGATACACCCTAGCAGATCTTATTGCCGCCGGAGATCTGGATGCCGCGCAGCCGCTCGTCACAGATGGCGTACAGGCGCTGCCAGCAGTTGGCGGCGCTGTCCAGCTCGTCCAGCCCTGCCACTGCGACGCTCAGGGTAAAGGGCACCCGCTTCATCATGCCCATGGAGGTGACGCACTCGTGGGGCATTTCAGCGTAGATGTTCCGCATCTGCTGTGCCAGCTGCTCACCGTCCATGTCCAGACAGCCCACCACAAAGGTGGTGCCGGTCAGGCGGCAAACGATCTGACTGCCCGGGATGTCGAAATACTTTTTCCACTGGTTTGCCACAAAGCAGATCAGCTGGTCCATCACCGGCTGACCGTAGGTGTCCCGCAGCTGTGCGCCGTGATCCAGCGATATCAGCGCCACGGCGGCCTTGCGCCCCTGCTCTGCCCAGCGATCCAGCTCGGCGGCGATCACGGTCTCAAGGTAGCGGCGGTTGTACACGCCGGAAAGAAAATCGTGGTTCAGGTCCTCGCGGCACAGTTCCCGCTCGCGGGCGCTCATGCGCTCTTCCGGCAGCAGGTTGCCCGCCAGCGGGGCAGACATGGTGATCCGCCACAGCTTGCCGTCTGCCCGCACCGTGCGGTGCAGCACGCAGCATACCCGGCCGTTGCACAGGCTATAACTCACCTGCAGGCCCTCGTCCTGCCAGCCGGTGTCCTGCGGCAGCTCGTCCAGCAATACCGTTTCAAACGCAGTCTGTGCGCCCTCGACAAAGGTGCGCAGATCCTGCTCTGTCCATTCTCTGTCCATCTGTAACTTCCCCATCATCCGTACGCGCCGCCGCTTCCGACGGGCGAAATTCCAATTTTCCCACAAATCCGGGAACTTACGGCTATTATACCATTGGAATACAGAGTTTTCCAGCAAAACGCACAAATTTTTACGGCAGTTTTTACAATTCTGTCAGATTGCTGATTCTTTCACGTTTTGAGCGTCTGCATTGCAGCGGCAGTACACGGCGCACTCGGCTTCGATCTGTGCGGCAAGGGCTTTGGAGTCAAAACCGGCTTTGGCGCGCCATGCCCAGTTGCCGCCCAGCTTGCCCGGGGTGTTCAGGTGCGCTTCGGCGCCCAGCCCCAGCCAGTCGTACATGGGAATGATGGCTCTGTCCGCCACCGAGCCCAGCGCCGCCCGCAGCAGCGCAGTGCGCGCGGCGGCGGTCTTGACGGCTGCCACTTCCTTGGCGGTGGGCTTGCAGGGGGTCAGGTGCAGGTAGGCTGCGGCGGTGGCCTTTTCCTTTTTGGAAGCGCCGTTCTCCCACCAGTCGGTCAGGGTGGTGTTGTCGTGGGTGCCGGGGTAGACCACGCCGTTTTTGACGTGGTTATGGGGCAGATACTCGTTGTCCCCGCCGCCGAAGGCGAACTGCAGCACCTTCATGCCCGGGAAGGTGCTGTCGGCCAGCAGCTTGCGCACGCTGGGGAACAGTTCGCCCAAGTCCTCGGCAATGATGGGCAGCTTGCCCAGTGCAGCTTCCAGCGCCTCGAACAGCTCCATGCCGGGGCCGTTCTCCCACTTGCCGGTGCGGGCGGTGGTGCTGGTGGCCGGGATGGCCCAATAGGTGTCGAAGCCGCGGAAGTGGTCGATGCGCAGCAGGTCGTAGATGCCCAGTGCATGACGCACCCGCTGGATCCACCAGGCGTAGCCGGTCTTTTTGTGGTACGCCCAGTCGTACAGGGGGTTGCCCCACAGCTGACCGTCTGCGGAGAAGTAGTCCGGCGGGCAGCCTGCCACCCGGGCAAAGCGGCCGTCGGCGTCCAGCTCAAACAGCTTGCCGCCCACCCATGCGTCCACCGAGTCCGCAGAGACGTAGATGGGGATATCGCCCAGGATCTGCACGCCCTTCTCGTTGGCATAGGTCTTGACGGCCTGCCACTGGACGCTGAACTTGTACTGCACGAACTTCCAGAAGCCGATCTCCTCTTCGTTTGCGGCGGCAAAGGCGGCCAGTACGGCCTTGTCGCGGCGGCGGTAGGGGGCGTCCCACTCCACCCAGTTCTTCATCTTGTTGGCTACCTTCAGCGCCATGTACAGGGCATAGTCCTCCAGCCAGTCCTCGTTGGCAAGGGTAAAGGCGTAGTAGTCGTCGGGGTAGTAGTAGGCACAGCCGTGCAGCCCGGCGCACTGGCTGCGCCATGCGGCGTAGGCCTTGCGCAGCACCGCAAAGCGGCTGACGTACAAGGTGCCATAGTCCACTTCCAGCGGGTCTTTCCCCCAGCTTTCGGCTTTGAGGTCTGCGGCGGTCAGCAGGCCCTCTTTTTCCAGTGCTTCAAGATCCACAAAATAGGGGTTGCCCGCAAAGGCAGAGCAGCTCTGGTAGGGGCTGTCGCCGTAGCCGGTGGGGCTGAGCGGCAGCAGCTGCCAGATCGTTTGCCCTGCTGCAGACAGGAAATCCACAAATTGAAATGCCGCCTTGCCAAAGCAGCCGATCCCGTAAGGGCCGGGCAGACTGGATACCGGCATCAGAATACCACTTTCACGCATGATCCGTTACCTTCCTCGCTGTCAATTTTCGGGAATATTCGTTGTTTCCTATCATAACATAACTGTAAACTATTTTCCACAGGCAAAAATCGTGGTATACTGGTTTTTATGGGATACCCCCTCAGCTTCGCTGCGCTCAGCAGCTCCCCCAAGGGGGCGCCTTTGGCATGGCGGCAAAGTTTCTTGTTGCGTCTGAAACTTTAGTGACAGGGCTGACGGCGTGCGCCCTCTCCGTCATCGCTGCGCGATGCCACCTCTCCCAAAGGGAGAGGCAAGAGCACTGCCGGATGCTTCCTCTTTGCACCTAATACTTTAGCGATGCGCTTTACGGCTTGGCTCTCCCTTCGGGAGAGCTGGCGCGGGAGCGCCTGAGAGGGCGTGCGCTCCCCCATTTTCAATCGTTCTATCTACAGGAGGTACTCGCGCGATGCAGCGCACAGAAAAATACTTTGAGCAGGACGCTTTCCGCACCGAATGCGAAAGCGTCATCCTTGCCGCAGAGCCGGACGAAAAGACCGACGGCGGGCGCATCGCGCTGGACGGCACGGTGTTCTACCCGGAGGGCGGCGGTCAGCCCGCCGACCGGGGCACTCTGACCCTGCCGGACGGCACGGTGCTGCGGGTGTCGGACGTCCACGAGCAGGCGGGCGTCATCTGGCATACGGTGGATGCCCTGCCCGCTGCCGCAGCGCCCGGCGCAGCCGTGACCGGCAGCATCGACTGGGACTGGCGGTTCGATAAGATGCAGCAGCACACCGGCGAGCATATCCTTTCCGGCATCCTGCACCAGCTGTTCGGGGCGGAGAATGTGGGCTTCCATGTGGGCACCGAGGCCGTGCGCATGGACACCAGTGTGCCCATCAGCCCCGAGGGGCTGCGGCAGGCAGAGCTTGCCGCCAACCGCATCGTGTGGCAGGATGTGCCGGTGCTCATCAGCTACCCCACTCGGGAGGAGCTTGCCGCCCTTGTTTACCGCTCTAAAAAAGAGATCGAGGGGCAGGTGCGCATCGTGACCATCCCGGGCGCGGACGTCTGCGCCTGCTGCGGCACCCACACCCGCACCACCGGTCAGGTGGGGCAGATCAAGATCCTTGCCAGCGAGAACTACAAGGGCGGCGTGCGGCTGAGCGTGGTGTGCGGTGCCCGTGCGCTGGCGGCGGCGCAGGCTATGCGCGCCCGGCAGGCGGAGATCGGTGCGCTGCTGTCTGCCAAGGCCGACCAGACCGCTGTGGCGGTGCACCGGGTCTACGACGAGTATACCGCACTGAAGTTTACACACTTTGGACTGTGCAGCCAGCTGTTTGACGCCCTTGCGCAGCTGACCGCGCCCGATGCGGACGCCATCCGCACCCTGCCGGGGCTGGATCCGGACGGGCTGCACCGGCTGGCTGTCCGTCTGACCGAAGCCACCACCGGCCTGTGCGCCGCCCTGACCCCCACCGAAAAGGGCACCGGCTACTGCCTTGCCCGGCGGGACGGCGATGTGCGCGCCCTGACCAAAGCACTGAATGCCGCCCTGAACGGACGCGGCGGCGGCAAGCCCGGCATCTGTCAGGGCAGCTGCGCCGCCACCCTGGAGCAGGTGGAGAGATTTTTGAAGGAGAACAACAAACTATGAGAATGCGTTTCAAACCCTATGCCCACGACGAACTGATGGCCGCGGATTTCCATGTGCACGAACCCCTCATCTGGGGCGGCAAATGGCACGGCCAGTATGCCCGCCCGGAGCAGCCCTTTATTCTGGAGTTGGGCTGCGGCAAGGGCGGCTTCATCTCTCAGCTGGCCTGCGCCCACCCGGAAAATAACTATCTGGGCATCGACATCACTGATAAGGTGCTCATTCTTGCCAAGCGCAAGATCGAAGCCGCCTATCAGGCAGCCGGACGCCCCATCGACAACGTAAAGATCATGAGCACTGATATCGAGCGCATCAAGGGCGTCATCACCCCGGAGGATGAAGTCAGCCGCATCTATATCAACTTCTGCAATCCGTGGAGCAAGAACGACTCCTCCCACAAGCACCGCCTTACCTATCCGCGCCAGCTGATCGCCTACCGCGAGTTTTTGAAGGACGGCGGCGAGATCTACTTCAAGACCGACGACGATGATCTGTTCCGGGA
>ERZ1034691.352-NODE-352-length-37624-cov-10.474487_pt1 | contig 37624 bp, 32 predicted proteins | sample MGYA00520638_ERZ1034691 | MGnify/ENA primary metagenome ERZ1034691 (study PRJEB33766, sample SAMN09781763) | gut metagenome | biome: gut microbiome | host: Homo sapiens | place: Madagascar | study: EMG produced TPA metagenomics assembly of the PRJNA485056 data... | reverse complement strand
AGAAGCTGCCGCTCATTACCGTAAAGGGCAAAGGAAACTTTAAGGGCAGCATCAAGCAGACCTTTACCATTACCAACAAGAGCCTTGCAGACACGGTAAATCCCATCACGGTGACCGTAACAGATGTGCCGGCAAACAAAAATAAGGGCAAGTTTGTCAGCAAGCCCGTGATAACGGATGCCGACGGCGTAAAACTGAAGGAGAAAACGGACTATACGCTTACTTACAGTTTAGTGACCGAAGGCGGAGCCGTGGAACTGGACACCAAAACAGGCATCGTAAACGAACCCGGCAGCACTATCCGTATCACCATTACCGGTGCCGGAAACTACCGGGGAGAAGGCTCTGTACTGACTGCAGATTACCGCATTACGGAGTTTGATTTTACAAAAGTAACGGTTAAGGTAGTGCCCAAGACGCTTCCCTACACCACAAAACCGGTTACCCTGACGGAGGAGGATTTAATCCTTACCATGAAGGTGGGAACCGGCAGGCAGGCTGTGGTAGAAGAGCTGAAGCTCATCACGGACGGCGATGACACGAAGGATGGATACAAAATCATCGGTTACAAGAACAATGTCAACAAAGGAACCGCCCAGGTTACCCTGCAGGGATGCGGAAAATACGGCGGAACGAAGACCGTGAAGTTCTACATCGGCACCAGACCCTTCCTCTGGTGGCTCCGGAATGTATAAAATTACGTCCAATCCGCAAAACAGTTGACACTTAGCCTTTGTTAGTAGTACACTTTTAACGTAAACAACAGTAGGTAAACCGCGACAAGGTTTCCTGTTGATAATATTATTTTATTTTTACCAAAAGGAGGTAAATTTTCATGGCAGAAGCATGGAGAGGTTTTGTGAAAGACGGCCATTGGGATGTTGATGTCAATGTTCGTAACTTCATCCAGAGAAACTACACCCAGTATGATGGTGACGAAAGCTTTTTGGAAGGCCCTACAGAGGCAACCGACAAGCTTTGGGGCAGACTGCAGGAATTACAGAAAGCAGAACGTGAGCACGACGGCGTATTAGAGTGCGAAACAGAGGTTGTATCCAGCCTTACCGCTTACGGCCCGGGCTACATTGATGAGTCTATGAAGGACCTTGAGCAGATTGTAGGTCTTCAGACAGACAAGCCGTTAAAGAGAGCATTTATGCCTTACGGTGGTATCAAGATGGCAGAGGAAGCTGCAAGCACTTACGGTTACGAAGTTAACCCTAAGTTCCACAAGATTTTCACTGACTATCATAAGACACACAACCAGGCAGTATTTGATGCATATACAGATGAGATGAAGGTTGCACGTCATACTCATATCGTTACAGGTCTTCCCGATACTTACGGTCGTGGACGTATCGTAGGCGACTACAGAAGAGTTGCTCTTTACGGTATCGACTTCCTGATTGAGAAGAAGAAAGAGGATAAGAAGAACTGCGGTAACGGTACCATGACCGAAGAAGTTATCCGTCTGAGAGAAGAAATTGCTGAGCAGATCAAGGCTCTGCAGGGAATGAAGGAAATGGCTAAGATTTACGGCTACGATATTTCCGGTCCCGCTACTAACGCTAAGGAAGCTGTTCAGTGGTTATACTTTGGCTATTTAGCAGCTATCAAGACCCAGAACGGTGCAGCTATGTCCGTTGGACGTATCTCCACATTCCTGGATATTTATATCGAAAGAGACTTAAAGGAAGGTACTCTGACTGAGAAAGAAGCTCAGGAGTTAATCGACCATATGACCATGAAGTTCCGTATGGTTAAGTTCGCTCGTATTCCTTCTTACAACCAGCTATTCTCCGGTGACCCTGTATGGGCAACCCTGGAAGTTGGCGGTATCGGCATGGACGGCCGTCATATGGTTACCAAGAACGACTATCGTTTCCTGCATACTCTTGAAAACATGGGACCCAGCCCTGAACCGAACCTGACCGTTCTGTACTCCAGCGCTCTGCCCGCAAACTTCAAGAAGTATGCAGCTAAGATTTCCGTAACTACATCTTCCATCCAGTATGAGAACGATGATGTTATGAAGCCTATCTGGGGCGATGACTACAGCATCTGCTGCTGCGTATCCGCTACTCAGACCGGTAAGGAGATCCAGTTCTTCGGTGCTCGTGCTAACCTGGCTAAGTGCTTACTGTACGCTATCAACGGTGGTAAGGATGAGAAGCATCTGGACAAGGACGGCAAACATATGCAGTGTGGTCCTGAAATCGCTCCTATCACTTCCGAGTACCTTGATTTCGATGAAGTTATGCATAAATACGACATCATGCTTGACTGGTGTGCATCTCTGTATGTTAACATCCTGAACCTGATCCACTACATGCATGATAAGTACTACTATGAAGCAGCTGAGATGGCTCTGATCGATACCGATGTAAGAAGAACCTTCGCAACCGGTATTGCAGGTCTGTCCCATGTAGCTGACTCTCTGTCCGCTATTAAGTATGCTAAGGTTAAAGTTATCCGTGATGACCAGGGTTGCGCTATCGACTTCAAGACCGAAGGCGAGTTCCCTAAATACGGTAACGATGATGAAAGAGCAGACGAATTTGCTGTATGGCTTCTGAAGACCTTCATGGAGAAGATTAAGAAGAACAAGACTTACAGAGATTCCGAGCCCACAACCTCTATCCTGACCATTACTTCCAACGTTGTATATGGTAAGGCTACCGGTGCTCTTCCTGACGGCAGAGAAGCTTACAAGCCTTTCGCTCCCGGTGCATCACCTTCCTACGGTGCAGAACAGAGCGGTCTGCTTGCATCCCTGAACTCTGTAGCTAAGCTTCCTTACGAGTATGCTCTGGATGGTATTTCCAATACCCAGACCATGGCACCTTCCGCTCTTGGTCATGACCTTGACGAGCAGAAGAATACTCTGGCAGGCGTTCTGGACGGATACTTCGATCGTGGTGCTCATCACCTCAACGTTAACGTATTCGGTACAGAGAAGCTGTTAGATGCACAGGCACATCCTGAGAAGCCTGAATACGCAAACTTCACCATCCGTGTATCCGGTTATGCTGTTAAGTTCATCAGCCTGACCAAGGAACAGCAGGATGACGTTATCGCAAGAACCTGCCATAAGAGACTTTAATCTTAACAGGTTTCAAGATAATTGATGTAAATTGGGGTCGGGCAGTAATGTCCGGCCCCTTTTTGGTAATACTAAGACAGAACTGATATGCAGATTACAGAAAGGCATAGGTATTTATATGATTAAAGGTAGAATTCATTCATTAGAATCATTTGGCGCGGTAGACGGCCCCGGAATCCGTTATCTTATTTTCTTAAAAGGATGCAATATGCGTTGCCAGTATTGCCACAACGTAGATACCTGGAATCCTGAAACAGACAATCTGCAGACAGCAGACGAGCTTTTGGATAAGGCAGAGCGTTTCCGTAGCTACTGGGGCAAGGATGGCGGTATTACCGTCAGCGGCGGCGAAGCATTGCTGCAAATCGACTTTTTAATTGATTTATTCAAAAAGGCGCATGAAAGAGGCATCAATACTAACCTGGATACCTCCGGACAGCCTTTTACCAGAGAAGAGCCTTTCTTCTCCAAATTCAACGAATTACTGAAATACACCGACCTGGTTATGCTGGACATCAAGCACATCGACGACGAAGAGCATAAGAAGCTGACCGGTCATACCAACAAAAATATTTTAGACTGTGCAAGATACCTTTCCGAGCAGGGCATTCCCATGTGGATTCGTCACGTACTGGTGCCCGGCATTACGGATAAGGACGAATATTTAATCAAGACGAGAGAATTTATCGACACTCTGGACACCGTGATGAAGGTGGAGGTCCTTCCTTACCACACCCTGGGCGAATACAAGTGGAAAGAGTTAGGTATTCCTTATAAATTAGAAGGAGTGGAGCCTCCTTCCGAAGAGAGAATTCAGAACGCCAAGAAAATCCTGGAGTTCTCCAAATATTAAATGCAGGATGCTAAGTTTCATGAAAATGAGACTTAGCATTTTTATTGACAATGCAGTTAGCATGAGCTAACATATGATTTGAAAAAGTATCAAATAGAGCGAAAGGTGTGGAAATAGAAATGAATGAAGAGAAAATTGTACCGGTATTGAACGGAGCGGCAGAAACCATGCTGCAGAGCTTTTATGCGAGAGCGATGTACAGCAAAAATCCCAAGCATAAGTTTAAGGACGAAAAGGCAGAAGAGATTGTGGAAAAACTGGACTATGATTTTTCCAAGGCAAGCAAGGATGCAGCCATGAGCGGCGGCGTTGTGGCAAGAACGGTGGTACTGGATGAGCTGGTATCGGATTTTATTCGCAAGAACCCGGATTGTACGGTTGTAAATATCGCCTGCGGTCTGGACACCCGTTTTTACCGCATGGATAACGGAAAAATCACCTGGTACAACCTGGATTTGCCGGAAACCATTGCGGTAAGGGACTCCGTATACGGGGAAACAGGGCGAGTTTCCACTATTGGTTGTTCCTGTTTTGACCCGGCATGGCCGTCGCAGGTGACCAAGAGGGGCAAGATGCTTTTTATCATTGAGGGTCTGACCATGTACCTGAGCAGGGAGCAGGTGGGACAGATGCTTCAGATTATCCGCAACAATTTCGACAATGCCTACGTCATCATGGAATGCCTGTGCCCGAAGTTTGTCAACAAGGAAGGCGTGGAAAAGTCCATTCAGTCCACCGGTGCCGTCTTTACCTGGGGCGCCAACAGCTTTGAAGAGCTGGGCGACATTGCCGACGGCTTCCGCAAGGTGAAAAACGACAATATCCTCCGAGGCATGCTCACCTTAAGCCCCATTTACAAGCTGGTTATCTGGATGCCTTTTGTGAAGAAAATGGCGCAGAAGATACTGGTGTTTGAGAAGGCGTGAAACGAACGACGATGATGGAAAACGCAAATGATAGTATATCCGCCACCGGCTGCACCAGAAACAGCCCCATCTGTCCGGCAAGCGCCGGAAGGAGGAACAGCAGCGGAATGTAGAAAAATCCCTGTCTGGCAATGGAAATCAAAAGGGCGCTTCCGTAATGACCGATGTTCTGCATATACATGCTGCTGACGGTGTAGTAGCCGAGAAACGGCACGGAAATGCACTGGATGCGCAGGATTTCGGCGGACATGCGGATAACTTCTTCATCTTTACTCAGTAAGGCGGAAGCCGGAACCGCAAAAACAGCCAGCAGAACGGCAACACAGAGCAGGAAAACAGTACCGACGGAAATGGTGAGTTTTCTTGCTTTTTTTACTCTGTCGTAGTTCTTTGCTCCATAGTTCATGGCGCAGATGGGCTGGAAGCCCTGTCCCCAGCCTATCATAATCATGAAAGCTGTGGCGACAATTTTGGAGCTGACCGTGAGCGCGGCTATCATGCCTTCCCCGTAGGCAGCAGCCACCATATTGAGAAGCACGCTGGCGACACCGGTGATGCCCTGTCGGGAAAAATTGGGAGCGCCACCCGCCAAAATGTGGTATACACGTGCCTTGCTGAACCGGGCAGAACGGAGCCGGACAGGAATATTGCCGTGTCTGCGGGATAGGAAAAACAATGTAAAAGAGCCGATCACCTGACCGGCGAGCGTTGCCCATCCGGCTCCGGCAAAGCCCATTTTCAGAATAAAAATAAAAATCGGGTCCAAAATCATGTTGGAAAGCATGCCGAATAGCAGACCAATCATGCCGTCTTTTACATTTCCGCAAAGCCGGAGCTGGTTATACACGGTCAACGCAAGCAGGCTGAAAGGAATGGTTAAAATAATGATTTTTAAGTATTCCACCGTATAGACAAGAAGCTGCGGGGAGGCATCCCCGCCTATCAGACAGGCAAAGGGGCGGACATATATCAACAGCACAACCGTAAGGATAATGCCGGTGACAAGCGCCATGACAACGCCCATGGAGGATAAAATCTGCGCTTCTTTTTCGTCCTGCTCACCGAGCTTCCGGGACATGGAGTTGCCGCTCCCGTAACCGAACCAGAAGCCGATTGCCTGCACAAAGCTTACAAAGCTGAAAACAATTCCGATGGCTGCCGTCATGCTTTTGTTGTTTAACTGCCCGATAAAAAAGGTGTCGGTCAGGTTATAGAGCATGTTCATCATCATGCCGATAATTGTGGGCACCGATGTCTTGATTAACAGCGGCAGCAGGGGTTCTGTCAGAATTTTTTCTCTTCTTGAAGCATTGTCTTTCATGGTCTTAGTTGTGTCCCTTTCATTTATTACCGGCAGATTTCACCTATCGGCATTCAGCAGTCAGGCAATTTCGTTAGCCTTCATCTTCTGTCGTGCATTAGCAGCCGGAGACTTCGCCCTTGTCACCGTCTACTTTGATGGTGTCGCCGTCCTTAAATCTGGTGGTGGCAAAACCTACGCCCAGCACGGCGGGAATGCCGTATTCGCGGGCAACAATGGCTGCATGGCTCAAAGAGGAGCCGGTGTCGGCAACAACGGCGCTGGCAAGATTGAAAAGCGGTGTCCATTCCGGGTCGGTAAGCTGACATACCAGTACATCGCCCTTCTGCATCTTGTAAAATTCTTCCGGACCGTGAATGATGCAGACTTTTCCGATGGCGGTGCCGGTGCTTCCGCTGACACCCTTCAGCACATCTCCGTCTGCATCGAAGACCAGAAGCTTGGAGGCATCCCAGACTTTCTGGGCAAGAGGGTGCTTGCTGTTGCGGCGTTCGATTTTTTCTTTGTCGCTCTCAGACAAAGAGCCTCTTTCGCAGGCGGCAATCAGTTCTTCGGCAAATAAATTGGCAACGCCGTGTTCATAGTCGGTATCGGAGAGAAGCAGCATGTTAGTGCGTTCCAGGCATTTGCGTACATAATAGAAAACGGTTTCCCACAAATACTGGGTTTCCTCGCGGACAACGTGGAAGTAACGGAAATCCTCAATCCGTTCCTTCAGAGCCGGATACTTGCTGCCGTAAATGGCTTTGAGCTGTTCCATGAGCTTTCCGAAGTCCTGTTCTTTTTCACCGGATGCGGTTTCGGCACTTGCAACCAGCGGCTGCAGGATATGAAGCAGACGGTCGGGATTTTCCAGAAGCGTCCGTGCGTCCACGCAGTAGCAGTTGTAATCGGATTTGTAACCGTTCTTTTCTAAAAAGCTGTCAAAAGCATTCTGCATCTCCGGATATTTTTCATACAGGGTCCGATAGTTGGCACCCTGCAGCAAATCTGCCGCAAGGGCTTTGTCTTCCTTTATTTTGCCGGCAAGTTCGGCAATGTCCCTGGTTACTTCGGAGGTTTTGTTGTTGAGTCCCCAGAATAAATCGAACTTGGTATAACTTTTGTCCACCTTCTGAACGGCTTTTTCCATATCCCTGGCAATAAAGGAAGGGAAAAGGGCATATTTGAAACGGTCATAGGCAAGCCTGCCGGTCAGATTAAGGGTATAGGATAGGAACTCGCCGCATTCCTTTATGTTTTTCTGCTCAAAATCTATCTGCTTCATTCTGCCAATTTCGGCTTCGTATTCTGCTAAGAAGGAGCGGCATTTTTCGGTGCAGACGGCGAAGTTCTTGAAGAGCTTCAAGGATCCGAACAGTTTGAAAATACCGCCGTTTATTTTTATCCGGGACGTGGGCAGTGTCTGGATGCCATCATCGTCTATCTGCGGGTCAGAGGTAAGAATAATGCCGTTTTCCCGGAAGATATTTGCTTTCTGGCGGTTGATTTTTATGATGTAATCGTAGTCGAGCGGACGGTAGGCAAAGGGCATTTTCTCCAACTGGAATGCCATATTTTCCCGTGCCTTTCCGGTCATCTGCATGCCCTCCAGATATCCGGCAATGATTTTCTGCTCTTCGGCATTGTCAGTGTGCAGGGTGGTGATGGCTCTTGCCTGCAGGATGTAGACGCTGCCGCCGGCAATTGCCCATTCAATGTCCATGGGACAGCCGTAATGCTTTTCGATACGCACGGCTTCCGCACACAGCGTGGCGATTTCTTCGTCATTTAAGCAGCGTGCTTTCCGCATTTCCGCGCTGACAGCCACTTCTTTGATGGCAGCAGTGTCGCCGGGGGTTTTCTGCGCATCAGATGTGATAACATCATCAGGTGTACATTGTGCGTTGGCTGTGGCAGCAGTCCCTTGCGTATCGGCATAAATAATCTGGGTTTCCTTGCTTCCTATCTGGCAGGACTTTACCTTGCCCTGCTTGTCGCAGAGGTAGCTGTCCGCCGTAACCTTGCCGCTTACTACGCTTTCGCCCAGACCATAGCTGGCATTTATCTGCATTTCATCCGGGTTCCGGTTGATGGGATTGACCGTAAAAAGAACACCGGCTTTTTCACTTTCGACCATTTTCTGAATGACAACGGCAAGCGCCACGGAAAGCTGGTCGTAACCCTGATTGCTGCGGTAACAGACCGCGCGGTTTCCCCAGAGAGAAGCATAGCAGTTCCGTATCTGTGTAAGCACGGCTTCCGCACCGCGGACATTTAAGTAGGTTTCCTGCTGACCGGCAAAGCTGGCATCCGGCAAATCTTCGGCGGTGGCGGAAGAGCGGACGGCAACTCGTGCCTGTTCGCCGAGCTGTGCGTATTTTTCACGGACTGTTTTTTCCACTTCTTCCGGCAGCTTTCCTTTACTGATGGCATGACGGAATTTCTTTGCCGCATCCAGCAGCTTTGCCTCGTCTTTTCCGGCTTCCGTAAGCTCCCTACGGAACATTTCCTCCAGGTGATTTTCCTTAATAAAGACTTTGTAGGCGTCCGCCGTTACGACAAAGCCGCCGGGAACCGCAATGCCGGCAGCAGTCATTTCACCCAAATTGGCGCCCTTTCCTCCGGCAGTTATCACATCTTCTTTTTTTATTTCCTGAAAATCAAGTACGGTATTCATCACAGAACCTCCCATTTTGTTTGTATTTATGTTATCCGTTTCAAGGCACTCCGGTTTTACAGTGTTATGTAATTCCGAATGGTACTTTGCAGAAAGGATTTGAATATTTCATCAAAATATTCCGGGTCAAACTGCCCGGCGTTGCTAAGCAGGACGGGGCAGGCAGTAATTACATTGATAAGTCCCTGCACATCCATGCTCTGCACAGCACGATGCTCTACCCAGTAGGCAGCCAGTTTACTTAAGAATTCTTTATAAATGGCGCCCACCCGGTTCTCCGAAAGGGAATTCGACCGGGCAAGAATGGCAAAGCTTTGCGAGTAAACAGGCTGTTCCCTGCATTTGTTCAAAAGGTCCATGGAGTAGCGGTATATGCTCTCGCTTAGAAATCTGATGGGGTCATGTAAGGAAGCCTCAAACTCTTTCTCAGCAATATCCAGCTTCTGCCTGCTTCGATACAGCATCACATCCATAATAAGGGCATCCTTGTCCTTCCAAAAGCTGTAAAAACTGCCCTGGGCAATCCCAGCCCGACGGGTCAGCTCCTGAATGTTGATGGATTTTGTGCCTTTGTCATGGAATAATTCCACGGCGGTTTCCAGAATCTGGTTCTTAATATGTTCTTTTTCTTCTTCACTGAATGCTTTTGGCATGGCGTATCACCTTTCCGAAAATTTATTTGATGCGGAGACAGCTATCATTGTTCCTCCACTTATTTTCTTGAAGCATATGTTAGCCTATGCTAACATAAATGTCAATGAATATTTTCAAAAATATTCATTGATAGACGTTTACCTTTTCAGACAGCTATGTTACTATAGTAAGCAAAGGCTAACTATAAAGATTGAGCCATAAAAACCGGGATGCAGAGGGAAAACACCGACGGAAAGGAAGCCATTAAAGGGAATGTACCGGAAAGAAAAGCTGCTGAAAAACGTCTGAAAACCTACAGATTAGAGGAAGGCATGGTGAGATAATATGATTAAAGTAACAAATATGTCAAAAGAGGAACTTGTTTACTACGGAACGCGGATAGGCGAAGCCTTTGTGGCAGAGGGTGCCGGACTTGCGGCAACCGCATCCAAAGAAGATATGGTGAAAGCATTTGAAATTATGACGGAGTATTTTTACAAAGCGGGTGTTCTGTATACCACATCCGAACAGCACGAGGGCTTTCTTGCCTATTGGCACAAGACCACGAAAATGAAAATAGGTGCGGCTCTCCACATGGTATTCCGCATGCTCCGGGAAATGTCCTTCCGGGGTGTGAAAACGGTAGCCGAGTCCGGCGGCGAATTGTATGCCAGGCTTTATAAAAAGGAAAAAGACTACGTTGCCGTTTCCATGGTAGTGGTATTAAGGGAATTTCAGGGAAAAGGCTTCATGAAGAAGGTACTGGAGCAGCCGTTTGCGGAGGCAAGAGAGCTCGGCATTCCCTGTGTTTTGGACACCGACACACCGCTCAAGGTCACCAAGTACGAGAAATGCGGTATGAAAAACACCGGAAAGAAGGCGCTGAAATCCGGCGCCTGCCTGTATACGATGGAGTATAGGTGAAAGAGTCGGTCGGTATTGACGGAGATATTGAGGAAGTTCTGCACCGGCTTTAAGAGAGACATGGTTGACGAGATAAGTTGACATTTTTGACGAGATTTATTATTTCCCTTGCAAATTGCTTCCCCCGCCCTTCTCTTCATGGTATACTTAGGATATATCAGTTCGGATGTAACATATATTTAGAGAGAAAGGTAGGGTAACTATTATGAAGTATGCAAATGTAGTGGTTGCAGGGGGCGGCGTATTGGGGAGCCAGATAGCTTTCCAGTCGGCTTACTGCGGAGCAGATGTAACCATCTGGTTACGGAGTGAGGGTTCCATCGGCAGAACCCAGCCCAAGTTAGATAAGCTGAAAGAAACTTACATCGAAGCCATCGAAGACATGGCATCCGGCAAGGGTCCCTGGTGTGCAGGTATTGCGGATGAAGAGAATTTCGACAAAGAAGAGTGTCTGAAAAAGGTCGAAGCGGCTTACAGTGGCATCAAGCTGGAGCTGGATATGGCAAAAGCATTTGCGGATGCAGATCTTTTAATTGAGTCCATGGCGGAAAATGAAAAGGATAAGATCGCTTTTTATGAAAAAATGGCACCGCTTCTGCCGGAAAAGACCGTGGTTGTAACAAATTCCTCCACACTTCTTCCTTCCATGTTTGCCAAATACACCGGCAGACCGGAGAAGTACCTGTCCCTGCATTTTGCCAATTCCATCTGGAAAAACAACACAGCGGAGATTATGGCGCAGCCCAAAACGGACGAGAAATATTTCAATGATATTTTGCAGTTTGCCAATGATATCCGTATGATTGGCCTTCCGGTAAGAAAGGAAAAAAGCGGTTATCTGTTGAACTCTATGCTGGTTCCGTTCTTACTCAGCGGTCTGGATTTGTATGCATCCGGCGTTTCCGACCCGGAAAGTATTGACATTGCCTGGACACACGGCACCGGTGCCCCCAAGGGCCCGTTCCGGATTTTTGACACTGTGGGACTGAACACCGCCTACAACATCGTGCATCAGTACCAGAGCGTACCGGGCATTTTCTCCCCGCTTCTGAAAAAAATGATGATGCCGTACAACTTCAAGAAAATGGAAGAAATCCTGAAGAAGTACATAGACGAGGGCAAGCTCGGCATGTCCTCCGGTGAAGGATTTTATAAGTATAAATAAAAACAAGAAAAGACAAATAAAGAGAAAAAGCCTGAAAGCTGCGTGACTGCCTTCGGGCTTTTTTCTTATGAAAGATAGGTTGCGAGGTTGTGGTTTACACAGTCCCGGATATCCTCTGCAATGGATTTGCACCGGCTCTGTTTTATACCTGCGGCAGTTCCAACCGCCAAAAGTTCCTTCATGCCGGGATTGCGCCCATTGCCGTCCACGGTTGTGGTGTGCTCTCCGTAATAAGTATTACTGTATGTCAAATCGTAGGCGGGTGCCAGACACCAACTGTCGGAAGCTTCCTCATAAAGGTAGGAGAAGTTTTTGGAATGGTCGTCCCGGTTGTGGGCAAATACATTAAAACACATGCGGCGGAACATATTTTCCATATCCTGTTCATTGTTTCCGGTGAGAATACTGGTTAATTTCATCAGACCGTGGTAGTCGAGACTCGGCTGCGTAAAATCAAGCTCTAAAAGGGCAGCAGCCGTCAGGACATGAATTCTTTGATAATCATTTTCTTTTTTTTGACGGTCAAATCGTCTGGTACCAAAATAACCCTTACATTTCTGCGAAGGAAATAATTGGGACTCACTCATGGAAATACCGCATTCCTTGGCGCATAAATAATATTCGTATTCCATAAAACCGGCGTTTTCTCCATCGGGAGAGGCTGGAAATTTGATTATCCATGGTTCATTGTTAATTTCTGTGAGAATTTTGGGGCGCGCGCCGCCGCTGGTGCCGCCCAGTGAAAACAACTCATCTAATTTATCGGAATATTCCGTGTTCAGTATTTTTTTGCATTGATATGCGAGGTCATCCAAATCCAGATAATCGGGAGTGGCAGTCCATTCCTCCTCGGGTTCGTAAGTCAGAGCCCCCATGCCGGAGGTGCCAACGATTGCCAGACGGTCTAAGACGGTAAGCAAATCCGGATTTTTACCCTGTGCTTTCAGAAGGCGTTCCAATAAAAGTCTGCCCCAGGCATCCGGAAGGCTGTCGGCAAATACACCCCAAAGACCCTGAAAATAATACTTAGAAGGAAGAAAGACCTCTTTTCTTAAAGGCAGAGAAAAGGGACTGATGGAAAAACCGTTTTTTAACCAGTCTTCGGTATACTCAAAAGCTACCAGACGGGATGGGGCTATAGCAAGCGTTCCTACAGGAATGTCATGATAAAGTACATGAAGGAATCTATTTTGATTCATTGATAACCTCCTCAATGTTGCGGTAGGGAACGGCGGTAAATAAATTGCGCAATTCGTCGGCTACCTGCAGGGCTGTGGCAATTTTCGTAAGTGACAGCAGGGAAATCTGCCCGGTCGCTTCAAATCGTTTGATGGAGCCGTAACTCACATTGCTCATTTTTGATAACTGCTGCTGGGAGATAGAGCGGCGTTTGCGGATGAGCCGCAAGCGGTCGGCAATTTTTTTATCCAGTTCTTCGGAGGTTTCCCAAACGAGTCCTTCCATAACATTCTCACTCCTGTCCATGATCTATTTCGTATTGTTTTAAGGAGATATTTGGATAGCCGTAAAGGAAGCTATCAAATATTTACTCAAAAAGACATGGATAATATATTATCTATTTTTGGCATATATAAGACAAAATGTATCATATATTATCCATAATCATTATACAACATATACAGAAGCAATGCATCTTTTTTATGAAAAAACTTATCTTCGTCCGCCCGTGTTCATGGTACCCATGTCGCTGACGGAGAGGGAAGAGGCATCAATCAGGGCATCGGAACTTGTCTGCTCTTTGGAGGTAGAAGGAATGGTGCCGTCAAGCTGCCCTTCTATAGATTGTGCACGAAGCCTTACAATTTGGTAAAGGGTATCGGCAGCCGTCTGGTACTCCTCATAAGTATAAAAAGCTGTCGGATCCGTTTCCACCAAAGTGTCAATGAGATTTCTTGTACGGTTGTAAAAGGTTTCAAAGCCGTCTCCGTAGACATATTCCTGCACTAACTGATTTAAGTAGGAATAATATTGTGCCCGGTAAGTCTCGTTATCCATGAGGGTGTCAAAAAATTCGGTTCCGGAAAAAGCATCGTCAATGGCACTGTTTACGACTGAGGTTGCATCGTCCGTGCTGCCTGCACCCGCATCATCTGCAAGCCTGTCACCTGCACCCGCATCATCTGCAAGCCTGTCACCTGCACCCGCATCATCTGCAAACCTGTCACCTGTATCGTGGTTGTTGTTTTGACTCCTGTCGCCGTTTGCCCCCATACCGCCGAAGGCAAGGTTGTAATCCCAGGGAATGAGATTGAGCTGCCCATTTGACTCATACAGGTAGTAGTTGTGTGCCATGTTGCCGGAAAGACTGTCCATATTCACAGAAAAAACATGCACCGCCATATACTTTAAGAGGTTATCTATATCCATATAGGTTTCCAAATCGGAGCCTTCGGAAATATTTTTCAGTGCTTTCACAACCCGCTTGTGGTCAGCTTTCCTGGTGTCGGTTACTTCTCCGTCCCAGATGGTGGAGTAACTGTCCAAATCATCATCCGTGTAATTTAAGTTGGCGCCGCCGCTGCCTCCGGAGCCAAACATATTGCCGAAGTCCGGCATGTTTCCTAAGTCGGGTGCATCTCCGAAGTCCGGCCTGCCGCCAGCATTCTGCCTGTCGCTGTCAGCCGGCAAGTTGTCCATGTCCGGCATATTTCCGAAATCGGGTGCATCTCCGAAATTGGGTCTGCTGCCGTCATTATCTGGGAAATCCTTATTCTGCGAGTCGGCATCCGGACGCCGCCCCCCGTCCTGTCTGCCGATGCCCATTTCCATGCCTTCCGGTTTATATAAAGCCCCTTTTTCTGTGCCGTAGTTACGCAGCAGGAAACTGTCCTCTACGGCTTCCAAAGCAAGATAAACCCCGCGGTATTCTCCGTTGACAGAAATTTCTGCAAAGTTATAAAGGGAAGCATCGGCACCGAGAAACTGGAACATGTCATAGCAGAGAGCCTCCTTCATATTGGTGGCGTCCGCATAATTGTTGTTCAGAATCAATTTGTCCAGACCAAAGCAGGTCTGCCCATCCACATAGTGGTCAAATTCCAGCTTCAGACTGTAACGGTCCGTGGTGGGGTCATTTACCACAGAGCTTAAACTGGTGTTGCCTTTGGTCCGTATCCCCACCTGATAAAAGGTCTGCCCATTTATCTCCACATCACAGGAGTAGTATTCTTCCGCAAGGGCATTGTCCAGCATTTCCAGCCAGTCGTCTTCGTCCATTAAAATATTGACAGTCATTATGACATCTGTGTCAAATAATTCCGACTCATAGGACATATTGATAGCTTTACCGCCGGCAGCAGCCGTGAGTTCGGTAGAGAAATACATAGCTGCAAAGCACAGGCAGAGGGAAAAAACCATTATGACAGCAATGATTTTTGTGATATGTCTGTTAGAAATCATAGGTATTCTCCGTTATAACTGACAAGAGTTGCATTTTCCGCGCCGGGAAGAGTGGAAATGCGGTTTACAAAGGAAGTAGTGGCATCCTTGATACGCAACTCCGTGGTAAGCTCGATGCCGGTAGCACTGATGGTTTTTGATTTTATAATAACATGGGAGGTTTCCTGCTTCAAAATCTGCAGAATGTTATTTTCCGCTTTTTCATCTGCGCAGGAAACAATGAAGATATAAGGGATGTTATGTACTTTGCGATTGGCAAATAAAATCAGGATAACGCCCACGATAGCCGAACCGATAAGGGCAAGGGGAATCATGCCCGCACCCACAACAATGCCGGCTGCCAGTGCCCAGAATAAAAATACGATTTCAAATGGCTCCTTAATGGCGGTCCGGAAACGTACAATGGAAAGGGCACCGACCATACCAAGGGAAAGAACCACGTTGGAGGTTACCGCCATTATGACAAGTGTTGTGACAAGTGATAAACCAATCAGTGTCAGTCCGAAGCTTTCCGAATACATGATACCGGTGATGGATTTTTTATACACCATAAAAATAAACAACCCAATCACAAGAGCCACGGCCAGTCCGAGGACAGTGTCCAGAATGGAAAATTCGGTTACACTTTCTAAAAAGCTGGATTTGAAAATGTCTTGAAAACTCATAATATAGATTCCTTTCTTTTAAAAGCCTGTAAACAACAGGCATTATTTACATTTGCAGAAAGTATTCCTGCATCCGGCAAGCACAGCACGGAAATATGCAGATATTTCCGACAGATGCACCACCTATCCATATTTCCGGCAGGCGCTGTATTTAGAAAATGCCTGCTGGCGGATGCCGTCTAAGTGGAGCAAATCAGCAATTACCTCCGGCAGGAACGAATCGTATTTTACCTCTAAGATGATGTCCTGCGGACACTCGGTGGCACTGACGTCACGAATTTTACTTTCTAAAAAGTCTTGTTGGAACAGGCTGGTGCGGAGGCACGAGTCAAAAGTAACCCGGACATTACCGGTACGGTAAATATAAGGCTCCCTCATATAGGAAACCATGACCTTGGGACGCAGCATTTCCGTCCGCATTTTGTGGCAGAGCTCTTTTACCAGAGCGGGTGCCTGCTCATGCAGAAAATCCGTCCTGTCCGAGAGGATGGCAGAATAATCTGCAATGGAAATCGGCGCGTATTCCTTCCGGCAGAGGTTGTTGTGCTTGATTTTTTTCTCCAAAGTAATATAGGAAAAATCGTCGTTGTAATAGCGGATGCGGAATTTTTCCCGTACGGCGACACCGTTTATCTTTTCCCGTAGCGCTTTGTCGTCGAAATTATCAAAATAAATACTGCGGATGAGGTACAGGCCGTCCGTCCTTGTGTGAGGGTCCTTCTGCATCAGGGGAGAAATCCTCTGCCTGATGGCAAGATAGTCTGCGGGACTAATTTGAAATTTCAGTTCATGTCGATATCTTTCTTCCATAAGTTCTCCTTAATCCTTATTGGTCTGAAAATCAATTATTCGGTTCTGCCATATGTCCGAAAACGGATTATCCGGTTCTGTCATATGTCTGTAACCGATTTGTCTATTCTGTCACATAGGGGATTTTTGTTTCTGATATCAGTTTACGGAATGAGCCTAAAATGAACCTGAAAAAGAATGTGAAAATTTTTTGAACATTTGCTTTTTTTCAGGCAGATTTTAACTTCTCATATTATAATGAGGACAAGGTAAAGCGGAATGCCGGTTTTGCTGTGTGGATAACCGGATGATTTTGAACCGGTTTTGTGGAAAGGATAAATCTTTATGAAAATACTGATAGCAGAAGATGAGGTGTCCATTGCCCGGGCGCTGAAGGTTGTTTTGGAAAAAAATAAATATGCGGTGGACATGGTTCATAATGGGAAAGATGCGCTGCAATACATTTCTTCCACGCATTATGACGCACTGGTGCTTGATATTATGATGCCGGAAATGGATGGTATAGAGGTGCTGAAACGGGCAAGAATGCAGGGAATTCATATACCGGCATTGTTTTTGACGGCAAAAAGCAGCGTGGAGGACAGGGTCGCGGGATTGGATGCCGGGGCGGACGATTATCTGCCGAAGCCCTTTGCCATGAGCGAATTTCTGGCACGCGTGCGCGCACTTGTCCGAAGAAGCGACAGCTATGCTTCCGTGGTGCTGACGGTGGGCAATGTTTCTTTGGACTGCAGCAGCTACATGCTGTCTGCGAAGGGAAAAGATGTGCGCCTTAATAATAAGGAGTACCAGTTGATGGAGCTTTTTATGCGGCATCCCCATCTGATCTTTTCTTCGGAACATCTGATGGAAAAGGTCTGGGGAATGGAATCGGATGCGGATATTGATGTGGTCTGGACATACATTGGATTTTTACGGAAGAAAATAAAAGAGCTTGACGGGGGCGTGGAGATCAAAACTATCCGCGGAGCCGGTTATGCTTTGGAGGAAATTTATGCTTAAGAAAATGCGTTGGCGCTTTATCGGTGCTTCCATGGCAGCCTTTTTAACCGTGATCATCGGTCTGGTGTGTCTGGTAAATGTGTGGAATTATTTTACGGTGGTCCGGCAGCTTAACGATACCCTCGAGATGCTCAGTGTGACGGAGCCGCAAAATCCCCCGGGACCGCAGCCTTTTAAGAATTTTTCGCCGGAGGTTAAATTCATGATGCGCTTCTTTGTGGTTACCTGCGACAAGGAAGGGCAGATTACGGAAATGGACCACGACAATATCGCCTCTGTTTCCGAAGAGGATGCGGAAAGCTTCGTAAAATTTGCCTTAAATAAGGGAAAAGACAGGGGATTTTACAAGGGATACCGTTACCTTCTTACGGAAAATGAGGAGGATGACACCATTATTTTCCTGAATGCGGAGCGTGAGCTGCAAAATATGAAAATGCTGTTGTCCATTACCGCTATGGTGGCTTTCGGCAGCAGTTTGATTGTCTTTGTCCTTGTTTTTCTGTTTTCCAGGCGGGCAATTGCACCTTTTGCCAGAAATGTGGAAATGCAGAAGCAGTTTATTACCAATGCGAGTCACGAACTGAAAACGCCGCTGACCTCTATTCTTGCCAGCGCCGATATTCTCGACATGGAGCAGGAGGACAACGAATGGGTGCAGAATATCCGACAGCAGTCCGGTTACCTGTCCCGGCTGATCCAGAACCTGATTACACTTTCCCGGCTGGATGAGGAAAATCCTTTTCCGGAAAAGTCCGAGTTTTCCTTAAGTGATGCGGTGTGGGAAATTGCGGAGCCGTTTTCTTCTCTGGCAAAGGCACGGCACAAGGAATACACCCAGCACATTGAGGATGGGCTTATGCTTGTCGGCGACAGGGATGCAATCCAGCAGATGGTGTCCATTTTATTAGACAACGCCATGAAGTATTCGGAGGACAACGGCAGGATTTCGCTGCTTGTGCAGAAGAGCTCCGGCAAGGTGGAAATCGAGGTGTTTAATACTTGCCGGAAAGAAGAGGGTGCGGATATTTCCCGCATTTTCGAGCGTTTCTACCGCATGGATGAGTCCCACTCCGGCAGGGTGAAGGGCACAGGCATCGGACTTTCCATCGCCAAGGCCACCGCTGAAGCGCACGGCGGAAGCATCAAGGCATCCTACCGGAAGGACGGCATACTGTTCCGGGTGGTGCTGTAAAATAAAGGGAATTCCTGATATTTTTGTCAGGAATTCTCTTTTTTTTTATGATTTATGTAAAACCACTCTAAAATCACAACAAAGATTGACAATAATAAAATACAAATGCTAATATGATGAAAAAAGGGGTGGCTGGACACCGGTAAAAGGAGAAAAGATGGAAGCTATTGTTATTGTAGGAATTTTGATTAGTGTATGTATTGTGTTGGATGAAACTGTTTTTAAGCCTAAACGAAAAAAATCAAGGACCCAAAAATCAAGTCCATTTTCAACGGAGAGCAACTGGAATGGCAGTGATATTTTACCCTATGAAAAGAAAATGCTTCTTACAAAAACGGAATATGGTTTCTGGAAGTGCTTAAAGCAAAAGTGCGATGAAAAAGGATTTATTATCTGCCCTAAAGTGAGAATGGAAGATTTTCTTTCCGTGACGGTGAAAGACAAAAGACAGCTTATGAAATACAGGGGCTATATTAAATCCCGGCATATTGATTTTATGATTTGCGACAGTGCCCTGCACATTCTGGCGGGTTTGGAACTGGACGACCGTTCCCATAATTCCGCAAGTGCACAGAAAACAGACCTGTTTAAGAACCAGGTATTCACGGTAATTGGGCTTCCTTTATTCCGGGTAATTATTGGAGGAGAGAGTTACGAAACCCAGTTGGCCAGGATATTTGCTACACTGTGTCCGGCTGCTACTACACCTGTAGCAGGGACAGGCAGTCAGACGATCGGTGTTCAGCAGCCGGCTGCGTATGCTCTGCCCTCTGCCGTTTATTTACATAGTCCGACAGAGAAAAAGGTAACATATTCCAAATCCGATATTCCCAAGGTAAACAATGAGAAACAGCAAAAATACTCTCTGAGTACAGCGGATCATACTGAGGTTTTATAAAGTGGACAATTTTTTTATTCATCGCATATATGTATAATTCAAAAATAAGTGCTTAATTATTCGTAACAAATAACTTCTTTTTCCACTTTTTTTATAATATCATTAGAGATATCCTTGATATCTAAAAGATATACAATATTTAAACGGGGATTAAAAATTCCCATGCGGGTTATTTTTTTGTATATCTCCTGACCAGAATGTTGCCCCATAATCCAGTACATTAATAGCTGTAATGTATGTTTATTTGTGAGTTTTGACTTTAAGATCTTAAAGTCCCACATAGTATCTTCTGTCAAAAAGTCTCCATCACCACTGCTAACAAGAGCGGTATATCCACCATAAGATCCCTTTCCTGTTTCAAGCATCTTGTTACGTGCACTTTCATCTTCTTCTACTGGTTCAAATGTAAAACCATCCTTTATGGGATAACCATATTCTTGAAAGAAGGTTATACTTCTTTGCACGAGAACTTGAATATTTTGTATCGTAGCTTTATCAGGGTTGATATCTTTATAACTTTTAGCCATAAGAGCAGCTAAAGGGTTTCGCTGCCAAACATCAAAGGATACAAGCTTGCATGCATTTATAACAGAAGTATCATCAATTCCTTTAATTTCCTTTAATAATTTTTCTGCAGTAGATAATGAATTTTCTTGACCCATAAGCTCTGCAATAGATGCACCACGTAGCGATATTTCAAATGCATCATAAGGGTTTGCTCCAATCATAAATCTTGTTAAGTAATCAACTGTCATTCCAATAATTGAGCCATGAATATTTTCATTTTCATTGAGGATAATTCCATCATGCATTTCAATTGTCTTAAAAGCTGATGGTTTGATATATCCGCCCTTTGGCTGCCTAATTTCTTCTATTCTCTTGGTTACACTTGCCATGTGCAGTTCCTTTCTATAGCATGAAATATGAAATTTGTACAATTAATTAGATTTCTAAATTATATCATTTGTAAGTAAATTTTTCCACATTAATAAAAAGAATAAATAACCATTTTATGATAAATTATTATAAAAGATGTTATATAGAAATGTATAAATTTTTCACTATTCTTTTCCAGATGTGCTATACTGTTTATAAATTTTAATGAGGCATTGCGGCAATGCTTTTGCGAGAAGTGAGGCAGGAATAGTACCATAAGAATTAAGAAAATACTGCGGAAAGGAATGGAAAGGGTCCAAAGATGAAATACGCATACTGTAACGGAAAAATTTTGAACGGAACAAAAGACATGCAGGTGCAAGAAGGTCTGTGCATCCTGACGGACGGCGGGAAAATCGCGGACATTGTGCCGAAGGAACAGGTGCCGGCAGAGTATGAAGCGGTAGACCTTGCGGGAAAATATATAATGCCCGGTCTGATAAACATGCATGTGCATCTGGCAGGCAACGGAAAACCCCAGAAAAAGCAGAGAGACAATGAAAAACTGGTCCGCAACCTGATGGGAACGGCGCTTTCCAGAGCCGTAGCTTACAAAGTGGTGAGCGGATTTGCCAAAACAGAGCTGATGAGCGGCGTCACAACCATTCGTACCGTGGGCGGCCTGGGCAATTTCGATACCAGACTCCGTGATGAAATAAAAGCCGGAAAAACCGGACCGAGAATTTTAGCGGCCAATCAGGGTATTTCCGTACCCGGCGGTCATATGGCAGGCTCCGTGGCAGTTGCGGCAAAAAATAACGAAGAAGCGCTGGCACATCTGGCGCAGGCGGAAAAAGAAAAAGTGGATCTGGTAAAGCTGATGATTACCGGCGGTGTTTTAGATGCCAAGGAAAAAGGCGTTCCCGGTGAACTGAAGATGCCTCCCGAAATGGTAAAGGCTGTCTGCGACAAGGCGCATGAAGCAGGATTTATCGTATCCGCCCATGTAGAGTCCCCGCAGGGCGTAAAAGTAGCTTTGCAGAACGGGGTGGACTCCATTGAACACGGTGCCAAGCTGGATGATGAAATGATTGCGCTTTTCAAGGAAAGAGGCGCTTTCCTCTGCACCACCATATCCCCGGCGCTCCCTTATGCGCTGTTTGACAGAAGTGTCACAAATGCATCGGAAGTGGAGCAGTACAACGGAAATGTGGTATTTGAAGGCATTGTGGAATGTGCCAAGCAGGCGCTTGCCAATGACATTCCGGTGGTGCTGGGAAATGATGTGGGATGCCCCTGGATAACCCAGTATGACTTCTGGAGAGAGCTGTATTACTTCCACAAATACGTGGGTGTCAGCAATGCATTCGCTCTGTATACCGCAACGGCAAGAAGCGCGGAAATGGCAGGAATAGGGGATGTGACCGGTACACTGGAAAAGGGAAAGGCTGCTGACATGATTGTCACAAAAGAAAATCCGCTGGATGACTTAAAGGTGCTCCGTCATGTGGACATGGTAGTGGCTTCCGGCAGACTTATCCGCAATCCCAGGTTCAAGAGAAGAGAACAGGTCGAAGCAGAGCTGGATAAATTTTTGTAAACCGACACCTGAAAAGGCGGCAGGAAATAGAAAGGAATGGGTAAAGTTATGAGCAAAATTGATGAAGTAAGAGCAGAAATGGTAACCGCAATGAAAAACAAGGACAAGGAGAGAAAAGACTCCCTTTCCATGTTGTTAAGTGCATTGAAGAACAAGGCTATTGATAAGAGAGAAGATCTGACTCCCGACGAAGAAAACGAAGTTATCAAGAAGGAAATCCGCCAGACAAAAGAAACTCTGGAAACCGCTCCTGCAGACAGAACGGATATTATTGAGCAGTGCGAAAAACGTCTGGCTGTATACAAAGAATTTGTACCGGAGGATTTGAGCGAAGATGCCATTCGTGAGATTGTTAAGGGTGTTCTTTCCGACCTGGGTATTGCAACTCCCACAGCCAAAGACAAGGGTAAAATTATGAAGGAGCTGATGCCCAAGGTAAAAGGCAAGGCAGAAGGCAGCGTTGTCAACAAGATTGTAGGCGAGTTCCTTCAGTAGGCGAGTTCCTTCAGTAAACGAGTTCCTTCAGTAAGAGAAGGCTGACATTCAAAAGGTAACATTTGATAGATACGGGATGCTCCCAGGGGGCATCCCGTTTTCCATTCGTCGTTTATTTTCAACCATCTATCCCAAAACCCCCACAACGTAAGAAAAATCCTCTATAATCAAAATATCTTCTGAAGAAAACATCCCCGACAGAGAGGCAAAAGTATGATTGTAAAAATAAAAACGGACCCGGCATACGGGAAGCCGGAAGTGCAGATTTGCACGGCTGCGGTCACGCCGGAAGTAGAAAAAATGGCAAAAACCATAGAAGATGCCCTGTGCGGCAGTCTGTATGCATATAAGGACGAGGAAATTGTCAAGGTACCCTACCGGGATATTGTGCGCATTTTTACCCAGAACAAAAATGTATATCTGACCACGGAAAACGAGCAGTACCGCATCAAAGAACGCCTGTATGAACTGGAAGAAACGCTGGACGGAAGCCAGTTTGTGCGGATTTCCAATACGGATATTGTCAATGTGCGGGAAATAAAGCGGCTGGATACCGGCATCATCGGAACCATAAAAATGAAGCTTTCCGGTGAGCAGGAGGCATATGTTTCCCGCAGGTACATGGGCAAAATCAAACAGGCGCTGGGATTGTAGGAGGTGTGAGTATGAAAAAAGAACTGACAAAAAGAATAATAGACGGTTTTTCCTATGCTGCCGCCATCAATGTGGTGGTCGCGCTTATTTGTATCCTGGTTTGCAAGGTAGAACCGCTGGTGCCTTCGTATTCCGCCTATTTTGAAAACAAAAGTATGGCGCTGCTTGTTCAGATTATATTGACGGGTGTTATCAGCGGAACCTTTGCGGGGGGAACTATTTTGTTTGAACAGGCAAAAATGGGCCTTCTTTTGCAAAGCCTATTGTATTTTCTTCTGACAACGGCGGTCTGCATTCCCATCACCGGCTTCTGTTGGGGGCTCTTTGTATACAAAACATCAGCACTCATTTTCCTGTGCAATTATTTTGCCACCTACTTCATCTGCTGGACGGTGGCATACCGCAGCTCGGTAAAAGAAGTCCGGGAAATCAATCGCCGGATAGCGGAAATCAGCGGAGAGGAGAGCAGACAAAATGAGGACAAATAATCAAAATAAAGAGACAACGGATAAGAAACAGGTAAGCTGTCGGAGTAAAGAGACAACGGATAAGGAACAGGCAAGCAGCCCAAAAGCCATCGTAGTCACCGGGCTTTCCAAGCAGTACCCGGACAAAACCGCCGTGGACAACATTTCTTTTTCGGTGGATAAAGGCAGCATTTTTTCGCTGCTCGGTGTAAACGGCGCCGGAAAAACCACTACGATTAAAATGCTCTGCGGCCTGACCCGCCCCACCGGGGGAGAGGCATATGTGCTTTCCCACAATATTCACACGGAATTGGATGAGGTGAAGAAATTAGTGAATATCTCGCCCCAGGACACCTCCGTGGCATCCCGGCTGACCGTGCGGGAAAACCTGGAATTCATTGCCGGAATTTACGGTGCCGACCGGAAAAAACAGCGGGAAAAAGCGGACGAAATGATACAGTATTTTCATCTGCAGGAAGTGGCGGACAGGCGGGCAAAGGTGCTGTCCGGCGGCTGGCAGCGGAAATTAAGCATTGCCATGGCGCTGATTACCGAGCCGCAAATTATTTTTCTGGATGAGCCCACTCTGGGACTGGACGTGCTGGCAAGGCGCGAGCTTTGGGAAGTTATCCGCCGCATGAAAGAAAAAATCACCATCATTCTCACCACGCATTACATGGAGGAAGCGGAAAGCCTTTCCGATAAAGTGGCAGTCATGGTGGACGGACAAATAAAAGCCATGGGAAGCGTGGAAGAATTAAAGGAGCAGACCGGTGCGGACAATTTAGAGGAAGCCTTTGTGCGCATCGCACAGGAAGGAGGAGCACGCTCATGAAAGGTCTTGTTTTTGCCAAAAGAACCATAAAGGAAATTTTGAGGGAGCCGCTCAGCTATATTTTCTGTCTGGGATTTCCGCTGCTTATGCTGCTCCTTATGTCGGTACTCAACGAAAGTCTGCCGAAAGAAGCGGGCATTTCCTTGTTCGCCCTTGAAAATCTGGCGCCCGGAACCGTGTATTTCGGACTCACCTTTATCATGATATTTTCCGCCATCCAGATAGCCGGGGACCGTGCCACTTCCCTGATGGTGCGGCTGCATGCGTCCCCCATGAGGGCGGTGGATTTTATTGAGGGCTACACAATACCCCTTTTTATTTTAGGAATTCTGCAGGTGTGCGTCACTTATGCGGCAGCCATCATTCTGGGAATTATTCTGAAAACGCCCTTAAAACCGGCGGCGGTGGCGGGCAGTATGCTGCGTATTTTGCCATCCATTTTGTTGTTTGCTTCCCTGGGACTTCTGATTGGCAGCATTTTCAATGAAAAAGCTGCTCCGGGGATCTGTTCGGTGCTGGTAACCGTTACCGGCATGCTGGGCGGAATCTGGATGCCGGTGGATACGCTGGGCGGAAAAATTCTTGCGGTAAGCAAGGCTCTGCCGTTTTATTATGGAGTAAAAGCAGCAAGGACAATGGATGCAAAAGCCTTGATAATCACAATAACTGCGGCGGTATTTGCGGTTGTGGCAGCAGTTGTGGTGCTCGGAAAAGTCTGGAAAAAAAGTTGTTGACAGAAAAAATATGCGGTGCTATACTCTCTCCATAGCAAAGGCGCTACGAAAAATCGTAGTGCCTTTTTTGTTTTGCAAAACAAATCTTTTAATCAAAACAACTTTGAGGAGGAATGATTATGACAGAGGAAATTATGAGTGCAATCACCAACGAAGTATACGGTGTCTGGTTCCTCATTGGCGCAGCCTTCGTGTTCTGGATGCAGGCAGGCTTTGCAATGGTGGAGACCGGATTTACCAGAGCGAAGAACGCCGGTAATATCCTGATGAAGAACCTGATGGACTTCTGTATCGGTACGGTGATGTTTATTTTAATTGGTTTCGGGCTTTTCTTGGGAGAAGACCTTTTAGGTATTATTGGTAAGCCCGGGTTTGACATTTTTACGGATTATGCCCATTTTGACTGGTCCAACTTCGTATTCAACTTAGTATTCTGTGCCACCACCGCAACAATCGTTTCCGGTTCCATGGCTGAAAGAACCAGATTTTTATCCTATTGTGTATATTCCGCTATTATTTCTGCAGTTATTTATCCCATTGAAGCACACTGGACATGGGGCGGTGGCTTCTTAGCACAGATGGGATTCCACGATTTTGCAGGTTCCAACTGTATCCACATGGTTGGCGGTATCTGTGCTTTAATCGGTGCCGCAATGGTTGGTCCCCGTATCGGTAAATTCGTAAAAGATAAGAGCGGCAAAATTACAAAAGTAAATGCATTCCCCGGACATAACCTCCCGATTGGATGTCTTGGTGTATTTATTCTCTGGCTTGGCTGGTATGGCTTCAACGGCGCCGCAGCTACTTCCATTGAAGAAATGGGTTCCGTTTTCGTAGCAACTACCATTGCTCCTTCCGTTGCAACTGTTGTTGCCATGATTTTTACCTGGGTTAAATATGGTAAGCCCGATGTTTCCATGTGTCTGAACGCATCCCTGGCAGGTCTGGTTGCCATTACCGCTCCCTGCGATGTCTGCGATGCACTCGGCGCAACCATTATCGGTCTTGTTTCCGGTCTCTTAGTTGTATTTGGTGTATGGCTTTTAGATTATAAATTAAGAGTTGATGACCCTGTTGGTGCAGTTGCCGTTCACTTTATGAATGGTATCTGGGGTACCATTGCAGTAGGTCTGTTCGCAACCGACAGCGCTCCCGCATTTGCAAGAGCAATCAGCGGTGGTGCAAACCAGATTGCCGGCAAAGGTCTTTTCTACGGCGGCGGCTTCAAGCAGTTAGGAATCCAGTTATTCGGTATGCTTTGTACCGCAGCATGGACGGCAGTTACCATTACCATTGCCTTCCTTGTAATTAAGAAGATTTTTGGTTTACGTGTTTCCGAAGAAGAGGAAATCACAGGTCTGGATGCAACCGAACATGGTCTTCCTTCTGCATATGCAGGCTTCAGCATTATGGATATTTCCAACACCATGACCATGGATGTAAACGAGAATACCGATCTTGGTGTTTCCGATTACGAAAAAGCATCCGAGTTCCAGAAGAATGCAGCCGTTAAGGTTGCCGAGGCTCCCAACATGACTATGGCAGACGGTATTTATAAGGTAGTTATTATTGCAAAACTGGCGAAGTTTGAAAACCTGAAGAAAGCTCTGAACGACCTCGGTGTAACCGGTATGACCATGACGCAGGTTATGGGCTGTGGTATTCAGAAGGGTGCCGGCGAGATGTATCGTGGTGTTGAAATGGATGCCACCCTGCTCCCTAAGGTGAAAGTAGAAGTTGTAGTCAGCAAGATTCCTGTATCCGAAGTTGTGGAAGCTGCCAAGAAGGCTCTTTACACCGGTCATATCGGTGACGGTAAGATTTTCGTTTACAACGTAGATAAGGTTGTAAAGGTTCGTACCGGCGAAGAAGATTATGCAGCTCTGCAGGATGTAGAATAACCGTAATACAGATGCCGTGAAAAGCGGCAAAAAACAGTAAAAGTTTGTGTGTACATAACCATAATAAAAAGACTGTATGTCCGTCGGGCATACAGTCTTTTTAAACTTACATGGAAATCCAGCCGAATGCATTTGCGATGGAGCTGATCAAGATGATCACCGCAAAAATCGGGCAGAGGTACTGAATCATGATGTAGAAAACTTTCTTTCTGCGGAAAGAGCTTTCGCCATGCAGGACCTCTTCCTCAATGCGTTTGACACCAATTACTTTGGAAACTAACAGGCAGATAGCGATAGCGGCAATGGGCATCATAACGGAGTTGGTCAGGAAATCAAAGAAATCCAGAAACTGCATGCCGAGAATTTTTACATTGGCGAGCGGTCCGTAGCCCAGGGAAGAAAGGCTTCCCAAAAGCAGCATGATTACACCGACCAGAACGGTTGCTTTTTTTCTGCCCCAGCCCAGTTCGTCCTCAAAGGTAGAAACGGCGCTTTCCGTCAAAGCAATGGAGCTGGTAACGGCTGCAAAAAGCACCAGAAGAAAGAATAAAATACCGATAACGGTGCCGAGCCCCATGCTGTCAAATACCTTGGGAATGGTAATGAACATCAGGGAAGGACCTGCCTGCAGGGTATCCGGGTTGCCGCCGGAGAAGGAAAATACGGCGGGAATAATCATAAGACCTGCCATAATGGCAATCGCCGTATCAAAAATTTCCACATTCCGGGTGGAGTCTTCAATGGAAATATTCTTTTTCATATAGGAACCGAAGGTAATCAGAATACCCATGGCAATGGACAGGGAATAGAACATCTGCCCCATGGCCGCCACAACGGTCATCCAGGAAAAATTCTTTATGTTGGGAATAAGGAAATACTCCACACCCTTTAAGGCGCCCGGGCGGGAAACGGAGTAAATCGCGATAACCACGGAAAGAACGACCAGAACCGGCATCATGAATTTCGACACTCGTTCAATACCGTTCCGCACACCTGCATAAATAATGCCGAGGGTAAACAGGGCAAACACAATAAAGCAGATTTCCGTGGAAAGTCCGTCCGTGATAAAGGAAGAAAAGTAACCGTCCGTTGCCAGCAGGCTGCCGTTTCCTTTGATATATTCCACGAGATATTTGATAACCCAGCCGCCGATAACGGAGTAATACGGAACAATCAGAATAGGAATAATGGCATTGAACCAGCCGCCGAAGGAAAGCCAGCGGGATTTTCCGAAGGAAGAAAAAGCGCCGACGGGACTTTTCCCGGTCATACGACCGATGGAGGTTTCCGCAATAATCATGCTGTAGCCGAAGGTCAGCGCCAGTAAAATATAAATAATGAGAAAGATGCCGCCGCCGTATTTAGCAGCCAGATAAGGGAATCGCCAGATATTGCCAAGACCTACCGAAGCGCCTGCGGCAGACAGTACAAAACCTATCTTTCCTGAAAAGGAACTTCTTTTTTTATCCTGTGTATGCATAAAAATCTCCTTTTTTTCACATTATTTTGCAAAACAGTGTTTCAAGTATAGCATAAAACATCAAGAATGGGAATATTACAGTTTATTTTTTGTTTATAATTTCTTTATAATTATATTAGCACTCACCTCTTGACAGTGCTAATAATAAGTGTTATAGTACACGTAGAACAAAGGAAAAGAGAAATGTTCCGGAGTTCCAAAATGAAAATGTAAACAAATGGAACGAAGGTTTCCATTTTCTGCACGACCAAGGTTGTGCGGTCATAGAAGGAGGAAGGACTTATGATGATGCCCAGTGTATTTGGTAGAGATATTTTTGATGACTTTATGGATGGTTTTGCATTCCCCGATGTAAGCAGGGAGCTGTATGGCAAACATGCAAAACAGATGATGAAGACCGATGTTAAGGAGCTGGATAACGGTTACGAAATCATGGTTGACTTGCCCGGCTTCAAGAAAGATGAAGTTAATGTTGAGCTGGAAAACGGTTATCTGACCATTTCCGCTTCCAAGGGTCTTGACAAGGATGAAGAGGATAAGAAAGGCAAATTCATCCGTCAGGAACGTTATGCAGGCGCAATGAGCAGAAGCTTTTACGTTGGTGATGACATCACCGAGAATGACATTCATGCGAAATTTGAAAATGGTGTATTACGGCTGGATGTTCCCAAGAAGGAAGCAAAAGCAGTGGAAACCAAGAAGCATGTCGCTATTGAAGGCTAAACGAAAAGCTGCCCCGGGACAAACTCCGGGGCATTTTTTCTATCATCAGATTACTGGGAATACAGGGCATCATTAATGCCCGGCATTCTCTGACCTTGTATCATTAAACACGTTAATTATCATACGAAGGGAGGGATAGAGGACATGGCACAGAAAAGAGACTATTATGAGGTTTTGGGCGTGAATAAATCGGCGACGGATGAGGAAATCAAGAAGGCATACCGGAAGCTGGCAAAGAAGTATCACCCCGACATGAATAAGGACAACCCCAAGGCAGAGGAGCTTTTTAAGGAAGTTACCGAAGCATATGAAGTGTTGAGCGATAAAGAGAAACGTAAGCTGTACGACCAGTTCGGTCACGCAGCCTTTGACGAAGGCGCCGGTCAGGGCGGTGCATACGGTGCCGGTGGCCAGGGATTTGGCAGCGGTGCCGGTGGTTTCGGCGGTTTCGGTGGACAGGGATTCCGTGGCGGTTTCAGCGGCGGAGGCGGCTTTGGCAACAGTGGTTTCGGTGGCTTTGGCAGTGGCAACTTCGGCGGCGGAGGCGGTGGCAGCTTCCATTTTAACGGAAATTCCGGCGACGGGTATCAGGAATACTATTATACCGGTGACAATCTGGATGACATTTTTGACGGTTTCTTCGGCGGCAGCAGAAAAGGCCGCAGCCGTTCCAAAGATGGCGAAGATGTGCTTGCTAAGGTAGAGGTAAGCTTTGAAGAAGCCGCACTCGGTGCGGACAAGGTTATCCGTTTCCGTGCTCCGGACGGCAGCGAGCAGTCTCTGCAGGTACACATTCCCGCAGGCATCGACTCCGGTCAGAAAATCCGCCTGAAGGGCAAGGGTATGCCCGGACAAAACGGCGGTGGAGCCGGCAGCCTGCTTCTGGAAGTTACGGTTCAGAGCAAACCCGGTTTTGAACGGAAGGGCATGGACATTTACACCACCGTGGAAATTCCTTTTGAAACCGCAGTTCTCGGCGGCGAGACGATAGTTCCCACCCTGAGTGGCAGGGTGAGCTGCAAAATTAAGGAAGGAACCCAGTCCGGCACTAAGATACGTCTGAAGGGCAAAGGCATTGTTTCCATGAAAAATCCTTCCCAGAAGGGTGATGAGTATGCGGTTATCCAGATCCGTGTCCCCAGAAATTTAAGCGCGGACGCCAAACAGAAGCTGCAGGAGTATGCGAAGGCAGTATAAAGGAAATAATCCCGGCTTTATAAAGTTTTAAGTTGAAAAGAACCTTCTTTCATTATAAGATAGAGATACAGTCGTTATTATCTTATAGTGAAAGAAGGTTTTTTTATGAAATTTAAGGACATGCCCTACAAGAGAGTGGACTTTGATAAAGTTGCGGAAGACATGAAAGCCCTGATGGCAGAGCTGGATGCGGCAAAGAGCGGCGAAGAGCAGTTCGCTGTCCACAAAAAATTTTATGCACTTTATGACACAGTGGCAACCAACATTACCATTGCACAAATTCGCCATGACGTAGATACTGCGGATGAATTTTACAGCGCAGAGCAGGATTTTTATGATGAGAAGATGCCCGAACTGGAAAATCTGGTGGTAACGTACAAGAAAAAACTCTATGAGTCTCCCTACAAGGATTATTTAGTTGAGAAAATCGGTCCCGTAGCCTTTAAGAACATTGAACTTTCCTTAAAATCTTTCGATGCCAAACTCATTCCCCTGATGCAGGAAGAAAATGCGCTGGTAACCGAGTATGCGAAGCTGATCGCTTCCGCAAAAATTGACTGGGAAGGCGAAGAATTAAACCTTTCCTTACTCCGTCCCTACACCATCAGCCCTGACAGACAAATCCGTCAGAAAGCATGGGACAAGATGTCAGATTTCTTTGAAACAAACGCAGACAAGTTGGATGAAATTTATGACAAGCTTGTCAAGAACAGAGATGCACAGGCAAAGGCACTTGGTTACGACAACTATGTTACCTTAGGCTACTACCGTATGCAGCGCAACTGCTACGGCAAGGATGAGGTGGAGAACTTCCGTAATCAGATTAAGAAGGATTTCGTGCCTTTTGCAGAAAAGCTGCATGACAGAAGAAGACAGAGACTGGGTCTGGAAAAGCTTTCCTACATTGACGAAGGTGTTTATTTTAAGGAAGGAAATCCCAAGCCCATCGGCACTCCCGAAGATATTTTGAAGAACGGACAGAAGATGTACGCAGAGCTTTCTCCCGAAACCAAGGAATTCTTTGACTTCATGATGGAGAACGAGCTTTTCGATGTTCTCGGCAGAAAGACCAAAAGAGCGGGCGGCTATATGACCTACCTGCCCGACTACAATTCTCCGTTTATTTTTGCAAACTTTAACGGCACAGAAGGTGACGTTGATGTCATAACCCATGAGTGCGGCCATGCATTCCAGGGATTTTTATCCGGCAAAGACCCTATTCAGGAGCATCGCGACATTACTATGGAAACAGCGGAAACACACTCCATGTCCATGGAATTTTTCACCGGTGACTGGATGGAGCTGTTCTTCGGTGACAGAGCGGATGATTACAGAGAAATGCATTTAGAGGATGCTGTGGCATTTATCCCTTACGGCTGTATGGTAGATGAATTCCAGCATATCGTATACGAAAATCCTGAAATGACTCCGGCGGAAAGACATGCCGCATGGAAGAAATTACAGCAGGAATACAAGCCTCACTGGGATTTCGGCGATGCAAAATTCTTCTCCAAGGGCGGTTTCTGGCAGAAACAGCAGCACATTTACATGTCTCCGTTCTACTATATCGATTACTGTATCGCACAGACGGACGCTCTGCAGTACAAGGCAAAAATGGACGAAGACTTCAAGTCCGCATGGGACAGCTATTTAAAACTCTGCTATCTGTCCGCAAGCGATTTCTTCACCAGCATGGTAGAAGAGGTCGGACTGGTAAGCCCGTTCAAGGACGGTTGTATCAAAGATGTTGTTGCTAAGCTGGAGAAAAAATTAGGACTCTAAGAGATTCGATAATTCCGGCTGGCAAAAGCCCTGGGATTAAGCAAAAGATGTGGGATTATAAAGGGAAGGAGGAGCATGGAAAATGCAGATATACGCAGACAATGCGGCAACCACAAAAATGAGCGAAACGGCTCTTAAGGCCATGCTCCCCTTTCTACGGGAATATTACGGCAATCCTTCCAGTCTTCACGCAGTGGGACAAAGGGCGGCGGATGCACTGGACAGTTCCCGCAATGCGATAGCCGGATGCTTAGGCTGCTCCCCCAAGGAGATTTATTTCACCTCCGGAGGCAGTGAAGCGGACAATCAGGCAATCCTGTCGGCAGCCAGACTTGGCGAAAAGGCGGGAAAAAAGCACATTATTTCCACGGCATTTGAGCACCACGCCGTACTGCATACTCTGAAAAAGTTAGAGGAACAAGGTTTTACGGTGGAGCTTTTACCTGTGGGAGAACAGGGAAATATTACACCGGGGCAGGTGCGGGATGCTATCCGTGACGATACCTGTCTGGTGACGGTTATGTATGCAAACAATGAAGTAGGCTCCATTCTTCCCATCGGGGAGATTGGGGCTGTTTGTCGTGAAAGGGGCATTTTATTCCACACGGATGCCGTGCAGGCAGTGGGGCATCTGCCCGTATCGGTTACGGAGCAGAATATCGATATGCTTTCTTTATCCGCCCACAAGTTTCACGGACCCAAGGGTGTAGGTGCTCTTTATGTGAAAAAGGGCATTCTGCTGACAAATCTGATCGAAGGCGGCGCCCAGGAAAGAGGCAGGCGCGCCGGTACGGAAAATGTTCCCGCCATTGTGGGCATGGCGGCGGCCCTCAAGGAATGTTCGGCACACCTGGAAGAAATAAGCAGCCGGGTGCAGGCTATGCGGGATAAGCTGATTGCGGGTCTGTCACAAATTCCTCACTCCACTTTGAACGGTGACAGCAAGCACAGGCTGCCCGGAAACGTGAATTTCAGCTTCGAAGGGGTGGACGGAGAAACTTTGCTGGTATTGCTGGACTCCAAGGGCATCTGTGCCTCGGCGGGTTCCGCCTGCACTTCCGGTTCCTTAGATCCCAGCCATGTGCTGCTGGCATTGGGCAGACCACGGGAGATTGCAAACAGTGCCCTGCGCCTGACATTAAGCGATTACAATACAGAAGAGGAAGTTGCTTCTATTATAAGAGAGGTTACGGCTGCGGTGGAATGTCTGCGAGACCGTTCTCCCTCCTGGAAAGCAAAGCTCCGGGGTACTGAAAAATTTATACTTCCCTGAAACGTGCATTCTTTTTACTGTTCTGCCACACTAAAGTGCAGAATCTGAGGATGCACTTTTTCTTTGCCCCTCATATAATAAGAGCGTAGTTTGAAAATAATCTTATGGAGGGAAAAAAATTGAAAGCAAGAGATGTTTATTTTAAGACAATGAAGTTTGTGTGGCTTAAGCTCGCACTTGGTGCAGCAGTTATTCTTTTTTCTATCATACTGCTGGCTATCTGTTTAGGACTCGGCAGCCTCGGTCAGGGCGGCGGCATGGTAATCGGTTTCTGGATCTGGCTCATTATGGTGGCAGCGGTAAGCGGTATCGTCAATCACTATGTCGGCTATATGATTAAAGCAGGACATGTGGCAATGGTAACCACCGCCGTTACAACCGGGCAGGTACCCGATAACCAGTTTGAAGTTGCGAAGAACATGGTAAAAGAGAGATTTGCCACAGCAAACGTTTACTTTGTAGTAGACAGACTGGTATCCGGCGCGGTCAGTCAGTTGCAGAAGGGCTTACAGAAGTTAGATAATCTGCTCGGCGGTATTCCCGGGGTCAGCGCCATTTTATCTTTTGCCCAGATGTTTATACAGATTGCACTGGGGTATGTTGATGAATGCTGCCTGGGCTACACCTTCTTACATAAAGACCAGTCCGCATGTAAGAGCGCAGCAGACGGCGTTGTTATCTACTTCCAGAACTGGAAGAAACTTTTAAAGGATGCCGCAATCACAACTTTAATCGTTATGGGTATCACCCTTGTGACATGGGCGCTTCCGTTCTTTATTTTCCTTGGCATTTTAGCAGCCTTCGGCGTACAGAATGCATGGATTTTCGCTTTCATCCTCGGTATCATGTTTGCAGCCGTATTTAAGAGCGCATTCATCGACAGCTACATGATGGTAAAGATGATGGTTTCCTACATGGAAGTAGCACCTACCACCCAGATTACCTTCGATTTGTATGACAAGCTCTGCAAGCTTTCCGGAAAGTTCAAGAAGCTTTTCAACAAGGGTCAGGAGGAACAGCAGCAGTATTACGCATACCAGAACACGACTACATATCAGACACCGCAGATGTAAGGAGCAGACAGAAACAGCAAAATCACCGGCAGATGCTTCTGCATGTGATATGAGGGGATATAAAAAAGCTTGAAAACAAATGTTTTCAAGCTTTTTTTATCGATGCGACAGGATTTGAACCTGCGACCTCTACGTCCCGAACGTAGCGCTCTACCAAGCTGAGCCACGCATCGCTTTATGTCGAACATTAAAATAATACACTAAGACGGTGAAAGTGTCAATAGAAATTTACCATTCCCGGAAAAAAGAAACCAGTTTCTGCCAGCTTTCTTCGCGGGCTTTTTTACATTCTTCCGGATATTTGGCTTCCATGGTCATGAATCTGGCAAGTATTTTATACATATCTTCTTCTTTTTTTCCGTTCACCGCCATGGCGCCGGAAGGAACTGCCAGATAATGGCTTGCTTTTTCATAGATAATACATTCATGACGGTACGGGAATTGTTTGTCCTTCAATACCTTCATGATGCGGGGAAAGGCAATGTCGGAAGGCCAGGTGTCATCATAAGCCGGAGCAAGCAAAAGGACGTCGCCCTTGATGTTTTCTACCTTTATGCGGCTGGCATCGGTGCGGTCGGAAAAGCATTCATTATAATAGAAGCGGTTCATGGCTTTGGAGCCGTAACGAGGGTCTTTTTTCCAGGCGCGCAGCGTTTTTCCTATATGGGACAGGGCTTCCGCCGGTTCGTAGGGTACATCCTCTCCATGAAAGGAGAAATAAGATTTGTGCTGGCGGAAAATCATGTTTTTGCAGCCTTCCACTACGAAATCAAAACCGCAAACGGAAACCACGCAGGAAATATCGGGCAGATAGGAAGCGCAAAGCAGAACGTAGGCGGCGCCCAGGGAAAGTCCCGTCATACCGATTTTAGCAATAGGCACCGGGCATTTGTTTTTCAGAAAATCCACTGCTTTTTCTGCATAATCAATGGGAATGCTGACAGTATGCGGGGACAGGGGCTTCCATAAATAATAGCCCAAAGACAGCACATGAAAGCCTTCTTCCCATAAGGCTTCGGCACGTTTTTCCACAAACTCCCGTTTTTCACCGCTGCCGCCAACCAGTATAATTGCCTTGTCGGTAGGTACTTTGCTTTCATAAAAGGTTCCTAAAAATCCTTCTTTTTCTAAGGTACAAAGGTACTTTGTGCTTTTAGATATTGTGCTTTCAGGCGTTTCGTTTTCGTGCATTTGTGTTTCCTCCCGGTATCAGTTGCTTTCCATATTGACAGTACGTCAGCAGTTGCTTTCCATATGATGGCAGCAGGCGATTTCCAGCTTAATTTGCCATAAAAATGTTAGCACAGGCTAACCGATGTGTCAACACGGGAAAAGCCGCACCCTTACGTGCCGAGGAGAGAAAAAGTGTGAGCGGCACGTATTTTCATTTTTCTTCTTACTTGCCTGAAAGAAAGCCGTGTAGTATGATAAACGCAGGATTAGCAGTAGTTTATAATCGAAAATTTATAATATACAGGAGAAAAATATGTATAACACAATAGTAACTTTGAAAAAGGGCGAGGGCCGCACCCTGAAAGCCGGCGGCGCCTGGGTTTATGATAATGAAATTGACAGCATTATGGGCAGCTTTGAAAACGGAGATATTGTGACCGTTCATGATTTTGACGGCTACTTTTTAGGATATGGTTTTATTAATACCAAATCCAAAATTACCGTGCGCATTCTGTCCCGGAAAAAAGATACGGTAATAGATGACGTTTTTTTGGAAGAAAGAGTGCAGGCGGCTTGGGATTACCGAAAGCAGGTCATTGATACCGGAAGCTGCCGCCTGATTTTCGGAGAGGCGGATTTCCTGCCGGGTATTGTGGTGGACAAGTTCGCAGATGTTCTGGTAGTGGAGTCTCTGGCGTTGGGAATTGATAAATTAAAGCAGCAGATTTTGGACGCTGTAAAGAGAGTACTGGCAAAAGACGGCATTACAGTTCGCGGCATTTATGAACGCAGCGATGCCAAGGTGCGGGAGCAGGAAGGCATGGAGCGTTACAAGGGCTTTATCGGAGAGCCGTTTGATACCCGCGTGGAAATTGTGGAAAACGGCGTCAAATATATTGTAGATGTGGAAGACGGTCAGAAAACGGGATTTTTCCTGGACCAGAAAAAGAACCGTGCCGCTATGCACAGTGTTTGCAAGGGAAAACGTGTACTGGACTGCTTTACCCATACCGGTTCTTTTGCGTTGAATGCCGGTATTGCGGGAGCAACGGAGGTTATCGGCGTGGATGCTTCCGAGCTTGGTGTGGAGCAGGCAAGAGAAAATGCCCGCTTAAACGGCCTGGAGGACAAGGTCAGCTTCGTCTGTGCGGATGTGTTTGATTTCCTGCCGGCACTGGAAGAAAAGGGCGAGAAATTTGATGTGGTTATTCTGGACCCTCCTGCTTTTACCAAGTCCCGTAACTCCATCAAGAATGCGGTGAAGGGTTACCGGGAGATCAATGTCCGGGGCATGAAGTTAGTAAAAGACGGCGGTTTTCTTGCCACCTGTTCCTGCTCCCATTTTATGGACCCGGAGCTGTTCCACAAGACCATTATGGAGGCGGCACGGGGCGCTCACAAGAGACTGCGCCAGGTGGAATTCCGTACCCAGGCACCGGATCATCCCATCCTTTGGGCGGCGGATTCCTCGTATTATTTAAAATTTTACATCTTTCAGGTGGTTGACGAACAATAGGTGTTCGTCATGAAAAAGAGATGAACAACCTGGAATTGACCGAGCTCTTTAGAGCGAGGGAGGCTTCTTGTCCGAAGGACAAGAAGATGGAATAATTTTCTGAATATATGCCACAAATCTTGAAAAATTCTTGATTTGTGGCATAATAAATATATATTTTGATTTGGAGAAGATATTATGTATATAAAGCGTGAAAGATATCTAAGCAAAATAAGACCTTTTTATGATGTGGATTTAATTAAGGTTCTGACAGGTGTTAGAAGATGTGGAAAAT
>ERZ1034691.349-NODE-349-length-37699-cov-33.161008_pt1 | contig 37699 bp, 28 predicted proteins | sample MGYA00520638_ERZ1034691 | MGnify/ENA primary metagenome ERZ1034691 (study PRJEB33766, sample SAMN09781763) | gut metagenome | biome: gut microbiome | host: Homo sapiens | place: Madagascar | study: EMG produced TPA metagenomics assembly of the PRJNA485056 data... | reverse complement strand
TTCGGCATCTCAGCATTCTGCTCTCCCGCCAACCTTTCGGCATTCGGCATCTCAGCATTATGCTCTCCCGTCAACCTTTCGGCATTCGGCATCTCAGCATTCTGCTCTCCCGCCAACCTTTCGGCATTCGGCATCTCAGTCGTCAATTCATTCCCTTTCAGCGTTTTAACTCCAGAATTTTCCAGATCCATCTTCTCAACTCCCAGCTCAACAACCCGAGTCAGAGCCACTTCGACAGACTCGGCTACCAAAGCGCTTCCTATTCCCCACCTTTCTGTAGCCTTGGTCTCAAAAGAAGAAAATAGAAGAAGCCCACCGATAGCCACCTCGCTGACGTAAAAGAGCGCCTTTAACGTAATTGCATTCATAATAAACAGTGTTTTAAAGAATTAACAAGCATTTATACAATAGTTTCCAACGGAAACTTTCCCAAAGAACGGAATTAATTTCCAATAAAACAAATTTCCAAAGGAAAATATTATCGAGAACTATCTTAGGTCATTCATCGCACCCGCGCTTAGAAAGCAGAGCGACCAAGCCCCCCCTTCAGAGATAGCCTCGTGCGCAAGAAGCGCCTTTCCGCTCACGGGAATCCCCCGCTGGCCTGCCTCGTGCGCAGGAAGCGCCTTTCCGCTCACGGGAGTCCCCCGCTGGCCTGTCTCGTGCGCAGGAAGCGCCTTCCCGCTCACGGGAGTCCCCCGCTGGCATGCCTCGTGCGCAGGAAGCGCCTTTCCGCTCACGGGAGTCCCCCGCTGGCATGCCTCGTGCGCAGGAAGCACCTTGCCGCTCACGGGAATCCCCCGCTGGCCTGCCTCGTGCGCAGGAAGCGCCTCTCCGCTCACGGGAGTCCCCCGCTGGCCCGCCTCGTGCGCAGGAAGCACCTTTCCGCTCACGGGAGACCCCCGATGGACTGCCTCGTGCGCAGGAAGCGCCTCTCCGCTCACGGGAGCCCCCCGCTGGCCTGCCGGGTATCATCATTGGCCGCTTGATGGACCTAACCTTGGTGCTGTTGTTAACCGCATTGCGTAAAGAAACTTTACAGTTCCCGGATTTCGTGAGTCTGTTTCGCGGCGAAGGATTCTCTTATGCCAGCCGTTTAGAGCCTATTTTTGATTTGCTTGCTACAGATTTGCACTCCGGAAGGCCCAGCAAAGCCCCACACACATAATTCCTCTGCAATTCTTAGAAGCTGTTTTGAATTGTTTGAAATGTTCTTTGAGGTGAAAAATCTTCATTTTCTTCCCGCTTCTTCAGTCAGATAGCACCGCTATCTTCCTTGGAAGAAGCGGTCGAAACTGAAGTTTTTCACTCTCAAATCTTCAAACAAACAATTCAAAACAGCTTCTTAGTAACATGAAAAAATTAAGTTGCCTCAGATTAAGAGAATATTTTCGAGGATAGATCTATTTTCGAAGAAGGAGTGTGCCGGTGGCACATGACTGATGAGAAAACAGATATAGACCGAAAAGATTCCTTAAGATGAGGCAGGTTATTTTTTGAATGTTACTTAAATAAGCGTTAAAAATAAGCTGAACTAAATTTTGTGTCAGATTTATGAGGATAGATGTCTTTTCGAAGAAGGAGTGTGCCGGTGGCAAATGACTGATGAGAAAAGATAGCTAGACCGAAAAGAACGGAAAGCCTCTGCTCTGAATTTTGGTTACGTGCAAAATTCAGGTTAGAGGCTTCCCGCTCTTTCTATGCCATTGGACCTTCAATGTTGGTGCGCTTCAACAAGCCCGGAAACTCAAAGGTCTCAGAACCTATAGGTCTAAACAACCAGAGGAACTCAGCGACCGAGGCACCGGCGAAGCGACTACCTTCTTTCCAGCTACTATTTGTCGCCGAGGTCGAGGATGCGGACGTTGCGGATCTTCAGGCCTTCGCCATGGCCGCAGAATGAGATGTAACCTTTTTTGTTGAACATTCCTGGATGGTTCTTGTGGTCAACGGTGTACGGATTCTTCTTGCTTCCGTCCGGAGCCACATTGTGACCCTTGCAGGCCCTGCGGATGTTGCCGTCCACGATCACCTCACCGTTGACGGTCACCTTGATTCTGTCACCCTCCACACGGATCTCCTCGGTGCTCCACTCCCCAAGAGGCTTGTGGACGATTCTCTTCGCCGGGATCACACCGTAAACCGATCCGTGAACCTGATACTCACGAAGTTTGGCGTACATCGGAGCGTCATGGTCAAGGATCTGCACCTCACACATTCCGTCATAGGCAGCGTCAACACCCATCGGAGTCCTCACACCCACACCATTGTTCACACCCTCGCGCAGGAAGCAGAACTCGAAACGATAGACGAAGTTACGATATTCCTTCTTCGTGTAGAGATTGCCCGTGCTGCCATAGTTCGCTGACACATAAATAGTTCCGTTAACAGGAGTGTACCCCTCAAGGTCGCCCTGCCACTTGTCCAGATTCGTGCCGTCGAACAGCATCTCGAATCCCTGCTTCCTCTCCTCGTCAGTCAGTTGTGAGACAGGAGAAGGCTCGGCCTCGCTGAGGATCTTGCCGATCTCATCGACAGCATAGCCGTCATCAGCTCCTCCGGCGGCCTTGAAGATCACGACAGCCTTATCAAGATTGGACTTTAGGTCAGCATAGTTGATCTCCTCCTTGGTCTTTGAAGCGATTGTCCTGACGCACTCCGCGGCAGCGTGTCTGACACCCTTGTCACTGTCATCCAAGTACTTGCCTGCAAGAAGGAAGGCCTTCATCGTAGGCACTGCGGCCAAATAGCCAAGCACGGACTTCCTTACGGCAGGAGCCTGCGCAAGCTCAAGGGCGCTGGCGAAATCCATACGTTTCTTGTCAATGTCGGTCTCGTATTGGGAGACAAGGGATGAGTACCGGCTCACTGCCTTGTCAGCCAGACTGGCGTCCGAAGCGGCGGCCTTAAGCAGAACAGGAGCAGCCTTGAAATTATCGATGGCAAGCAACGGGGCGAAAGCGGCCTTGTCACCCGAACCATAGGCGGTGGCAAGGTCAGCGACAGCCTCATCGGTACCTGTAGCGGCAAGTACCGGGTAGAATGCAGCGACGTTTCTGGACTTCTTCATCAATGCGCTCACCTTTGCGTAACGCTCGGCAGGAGCAAGAGTGTGCACGGCGGCGACCAGCGCCTTCTGGCAGACGGCAAGATCAGCTGCGGAAGCATTGTCCAGCAAGGTGCCGACCCTGTCAACATCCTGAACTCCAACGATGTCAGCAAGAGCCAGCTTGGCGAAGGAAGCGACCTCGGCATCTTTGGAATCAATCAATGAATATACCTTCGGAGCCGCGGCAGCGACCCTTCTGGCCATCACAAGGCCGAGAATATCACATATAGCCTTGGAGTCCTTAGCTCCGTCAAGAGCGGCCATAAGCTCGGCCTGATAGTCCCCCTTGAATGATTTCAATGCGGTCAACGCAGCGGCGGAATTGTTTCCTCCGAGCTGTCCCACAAGAGCCTTGGCAGCCTTGTCACCCCCGATCTTTCCGGCGGCCGCGATGGCAGCGGCTGCGACTTCTCCACCGTCAGCGAACGAGCCAAGCACAAAGTCCGTGACAGAAGAGATCTTGTTGTTGCCGAACCAGTTGAGAAGATCAACCTTGACAGCGGCCGGCATTTTGGCAAAGTTCTTCGTGAACAAAGGAACCAGATTTCCAGCGCCAAGAATCGAAGTGGCGTTGTCCATCACAGAGTTTCTGAACTTGATGTCATCGCTCTTGAGAGCGGCGGCGACAACCTTCAGAGCCTTCGCCGGATTGTTCTTCATCTGGGCGAGAGCGCCGGCGGACTTGTAGGCCGACACCTCGGAAGCCATCAGAGTCTTGGCGGCCTTGGCGACAGCCTTGCTGTTTTGTCCATCGGCAAGTCTAACAGCCAGAGCGGCATAGTCAGGAATCGAATTGTCTTTAAGAATATTCAAGGACGACTCCGAGCCTATCGCCGCAAGGGCGGAGAAGAAGGCGTTGTCGTGCGATGTGGAGTTCAGCTCAGCCGGGATGATCCATTTCTGAATGTAAGGCTCAGCGGCGGTAATGCCCTTCCTCGCGGCGGCAGCGGCGAGCAACCTTCTGTCGGCGGTGCCTTCCTTCACGAGGTCAAGAATCAAAGACTCTGTCCCAGGAATATCCACGAGAGCGCCGAGGGCTATGGAGGCCAGGGCGGAATCACCGACATATTCATTGAACAGTTGAGCGTCGACTGGTTTCGCGATCTGACGGAACAGGTTCAGCAGAAAAGCCTTGTTGTCGCTGTCGCCAGTAGCCTTGATGGCCTGGGCGAAGCCTTCGCGGACCTTGTCAACGCACCTAGGGTTGGCCGAAGCGTAGCTTGCGAGACCCGTGAGGGCATATTCGTAAAGATTGTTCCTCACGCCTTCGCCGGCGGGCTTCATCATCCTGGCCGTCTCCACCACGGATGCGGGAGCGGCTGCCGCGAAATCCGCCATCTGGGTGTCGAAGTCCGTGGAGTTGTTCGCCGGCATGGCCGCAAGCACATCAGCCACAACTGTTTCGACGGTTCTCTGTCTTGCGTCCTGGGCGCTCAAAGTCAGAGCGGCCGCAAGGAATAGTATGGATGTTATAAACTTCTTCATATTCAGAAACAAATTAAAGGATCATTGAACCCCAAGGGGCGCGCATCGGCTGGTTGATAAGTTGGTTGGCGGCATCGTCATCAATAAACAGCTGCTTGTCCGGATCGAAGTTAAGGGTTCTGCCGAGACGCAGGGCACAGGCTCCCATGTTGACGATCGTGCAGCTGTGGTGGCCGTTGTCCTCGGCGAGGGCGAATTTCTGACGTGTCTTCACGCAGTCAAGGAAGTCCGTGTTGCGAGGCTCCGGATCAGGAAGCGAGTTGATGACATCCATCACGTTAGGAATCGTGCACTCAAATCCTTTGTAGACCTTTCCGTTAGGGCCTTCGATGTAAGGCACCTTGCCTTTGCTCTCGAATCCCTCCCCTTCAAGGATGATCTTGCAGCCGTCGGCGTAGGTGTAGGTGACGCTCCGCCATATTCCCACCGCGTCCGGATGCTGCTGCGGCGCATCCACCTCTACCTTCACCGGGAAGGTGTCGTCCTTGCCGAGAATGTACTGCACAGGGTCGATGTAGTGCTGTCCCATGTCTCCCAGACCGCCGGACTCGTAGTCCCAGTAGCCGCGGAAAGTCTGGTGAACACGATGCGGATTGTAAGGCTTGTAAGGAGCCGGCCCGAGCCACATGTCGTAGTCAAGTTCAGCCGGAACAGGCTGAGGCACAAGATTTTCCTTTCCTGTCCAGAAGAATTTCCAGGTAAAGCCCGTGGCTCCGGAGATCCTCACGGTCAATGGCCAGCCCAGAAGCCCGCTCTGCACGAGTTTCTTAAGCGGCTCCACCGTTGTTCCAAGGCCGTAGAACGTGTCCTTGAAACGGAACCAGGTGTCCAGACGGAAGATACGGCCGTACTTGTTGACCGCCTCCACAACTTTCTGCCCCTCGCCGATTGTCCTTGTCATCGGCTTCTCGCAGAATATGTCCTTACCGGCGCGGCAGGCCTCGACGGCCATGATTCCGTGCCAGTGTGAAGGGGTCGCGATGTGTACGATGTCCACGTTGGCATCATGGACGAGATCCCTCCAGTCCGTGTAGGCCTGAAGTTTTGTGCCGAACTTCTCCACACCCTTCTTAAGGGCGTTGTCAAGGTGGTTCCTGTCCACATCACAGACCGAGACCAGCCGGCAGCGCTCGTCACTTACGAAGTGAAGGCCACTCATTCCGATTCCGCCCACTCCGATTATTCCGCGCGTGAGCTGATCGCTCGGAGCGACGTACTTCTTGTCGCCGCCCATGGCGCCGAACACATTACGTGGCAGGATCGTGAACAACGCCAGTCCCGCCGCCGATTTCTTCAAAAAGCTTCTTCTGGATTCACCCATAGTGCTATTGTGATTAAATTGTTTCCGTTAACGCAAATATACATTTTTTCCAGCCGTATAATATTAAAGGCCACTCTTTTTTTGCAAAAATACCATCAATGATTTCATTTTTGCAAAATAGAGTAGCCTGTATCTTCTCCCAGTGAGACTGACACTTACAGTCGGACATCCACGAACACAGGAAGATGGTCCGAAGCCTGCGTCACATCCCCCTTGTGGAACTCAGTCATAGTATGGGCAGAGACTTTCTTTACAGGAGCGGACATCTTGTAGTGGAAAATATAGTCTATGCACACGCGAGGATCTCTTGAGGAGAACGTGTTTTCTGTCTCGGAAAGCAAATCCCATGATTTCCTCAGAGTCTCGATAACCTCGGACTCCGGCGAAGCATTCATGTCTCCACAGTAAAAGACCGGCTTTTTACATTTAAAGTAATTTTCTTGTGCCCAAGCATTTACAACCTTCGCCTGAGCCAACCGGGCAACAGGAGACACATGATCCAGATGAGATGCGCCAATAACATATTTATCCGTCTCAATGACTGCAATGGCCCTTGGCTCGGCTCCCTCATCCTGAGGAAGAGCGACAGTGTATCTCTTAATAATCTTCACCTTGCCTGGCACGATACAACCCTCGCCGTAAGCGCCACCCTGATATGGCATCGCACGCCCAAAGTGCCATTGCCATCCTCCCAGTGCCTTGGTAAGGAGAGAGATCTCATCGTAGGGAAGCCTTTGTGTAAGGCTGTCAATCTCATTAAGCGCGACAACATCAGCCTCGGATTCCTTTATCATTGAGGCTATCATGTCGATGTTATCATTAAAAGGAAGGTATTTCGAGAAATTACCCACATTGTAGGACATTATCCTGAAAGAGCCCGCGGCCTTAGGATAATAAGCCTTCTCCTCTGAACCTTGGGTTCCGGCACCGGATTGTCGGGATGATGTACCGCATCCACATGATGACAAGGCCAAAGAGAAAGGGACGACCGCAATGGCCAAAAGAAAACCGCTGATGTGTTTAAGCATATTATTGTGTAGCATTGGTGTCATTAGTAAGCGTTAAAAAATAAGTTGAACTAAATTTTGTGTCAGATTTATGAGGATAGATTTCTTTTGGAAGAAGGAGTGTGCCGGTGGCACATGACTGATGAGAAAAGAAATATAGACCATAAAGATATACAAATTGTTCAAGTTATTTTTTAATGATTACTTAATTAATAAAGGTGACGCGAAATTTCTTTCCCGTCACCTCCTTGTCTATTTTATTATCGGAATATTCCTACTCGGCCTGACGGTCGTTGCCACGGCGGCCACGGCCACCACGGCCTCCGCGACGGTCGCCACGGTCTCCGCCTCTACGCTCGCCACGGTCTCCGCGTGAAGGACGTGATCCGCCCTGTGCGTTGGCTGCGGAAGCGGTGTTAGGTGTGAGATCCTGCTTGCCGTAACGCTCGCCGTTGCAGATCCACACCTTGATTCCGAGGGCACCGACCTTTGTGCTTGCCACGGCAAGAGCGTAGTCGATGTCCGCACGGAAAGTGTGCAGAGGTGTACGGCCTTCCTTGAACATTTCGCTTCTGGCCATTTCAGCTCCGCCTACACGTCCGCTGATCTGAACCTTGATGCCTTCGGCGCCAACCCTCATGGTTGATGCGATAGCCATCTTGATGGCCCTTCTGTAGGAAACACGTCCCTCGATCTGACGAGCGATGCTGTCAGCGACGATGTGCGCGTCAACCTCAGGCCTCTTTACCTCGAAGATGTTGATCTGAACGTCCTTCTTGGTGACCTTCTTAAGCTCTTCCTTAAGCTTGTCAACCTCAGCCCCGCCCTTACCGATGATGAATCCAGGCCTTGCGGCGTGAATGGTCACGGTGATGAACTTAAGGGTTCTTTCGATGACAATCTTGGAGATGCTGGCCTTGGCAAGACGGTTGGTCAGATACTTGCGGATCTCATAATCCTCAGCGATCTTCTCAGCATAGTTACCACCACACCAGTTAGAGTCCCAACCACGGGTGATACCGATTCTGTTAGAAATAGGATTTGTCTTCTGTCCCATATTACTTGTTCTCCTCTACTGTTGTTGGTTTCTTGACATCGAGAATGATGGTGACGTGGTTGGAACGCTTGCGGATTCTTCCGGCGCGGCCCTGAGGGCAAGGACGGATTCTCTTCAGCGTGCGGCCTTCGCCGACCATGATCGTCTTGACATAAACGTTGCCGTTGTCCAGCTCTTTGGTCTGATCCGGATTCTTGGCTTCCCAGTTGGCGATGGCGCTGCGGAGAAGCTTCTCAAGGCGGACAGACGGCTGCCTCTTCGAAAAATGAAGAAGGTCAATCGCACGGTTCACCTCCACACCTCTCACAGTGTCAGCGACAAGACGCATCTTGCGAGGGGATGTAGGGACATCATTCAACTTTGCTATTGCAGTATTCTTTTTGGCTTCTTTGAACTTCTCAGCCATTAATCTTTTACGAGCTCCCATAATGAATTCTCCTTTGATGATTACTACTTATTGTTGCCCGAATGGCCTTTGAAAGTTCTGGTCGGCGCGAATTCGCCGAGCTTATGGCCTACCATGTTCTCAGTGATGTAAACAGGAATGAACTTGTTTCCATTATGAACTGCGACAGTGTGGCCTACGAAGTCAGGGGAGATCATGCTGGCGCGGGACCAGGTCTTTACGACCTCCTTCTTCTTGCTACCATCATTCATAGCAAGAATTCTCTTTTCCAGGGCCTCCTGGATGTATGGACCTTTTCTTAATGAACGACTCATAATCTTAAAGTTTAATTCCGTTTAATTACTTCTTCTTTCTTCTTTCGATGATGAACTTGTTGGAAGTAGCCTTAGGATTACGTGTCTTGTAACCCTTTGCAGGAAGTCCCTTGCGAGAACGCGGGTGACCTCCGGAAGCACGACCTTCACCACCACCCATAGGGTGATCAACAGGGTTCATGACAACTCCACGGTTGTGAGGCCTGCGTCCGAACCAGCGGTTGCGTCCGGCCTTTCCGAAAGACTCAAGATTATGATCTGCGTTAGAAACGGTTCCAACGGTCGCGCGGCAGGTCACGAGCACCATTCTGGTCTCGCCCGAAGGCAGACGAAGGATGGCGAAGTTGCCCTCACGGGCGGCCAGCTGTGCGAATGTACCGGCGGAACGTGCCATCGCGGCGCCCTGACCAGGACGAAGCTCGATGTTGTGGACGAGCGTACCTACAGGGATCTCCGCGAGAGGGAGACAGTTGCCGAGCTCAGGAGCGACTCCTGATCCGGACTCTATGATCTGTCCTACCTTGATTCCGGCAGGAGCGATGATGTACTTCTTAACGCCATCCTCGTACTCTACGAGAGCGATGCGGGCGCTGCGGTTTGGATCGTACTCAACGGTCTTGACTGTGGCCTTGATGTTGTCCTTGGTGCGGAGGAAGTCGATGATACGATACATCCTCTTGTGTCCGCCACCACGGTAACGTACGGTCATCTGACCAGTGTTGTTTCTACCACCTGTGCTCTTAAGAGGTTCCAACAGAGGCTTGTACGGCCTCTTGGCAGTGATCTCGTCGAATGCACTGATTGCCTTGTTCCTGGTTCCAGGAGTCGTCGGCTTGAATTTTCTGATTGCCATTGCCTTGTCCCTCCTTAAATGTTACTGTAGAAATCGATCTTGTCATCACCTGCAAGGGTAACATACGCCTTCTTGAAGTGATTCATGCGGCCGCGAAGCATACCTGACTTGCTGTAGCGGGACTTTCTCTTTCCGTGATAGTTCACGGTGTTGACATCAGCTACAGTCACGTTGTAGAACTGCTCGACAGCGGCCTTTATCTGAAGTTTGTTGGCATTCCTGTCAACAATGAAGCCGTAGCGGTTCAACTTCTCAGTCAGACCTGTAAGCTTCTCAGTTACTATTGGCTTGATTAAAATTCCCATCTCTTTGCGCTTTTAACGGTTGACCCTGGCTGAGAGGATATCCTGCACACCGTCAATGAGAACCATAGAATTGGCGTTCGCGATGGTGTAGGTGTTGATTTCGTCAACAGTGATAACCTTTACCTCAGGGAGGTTACGTGATGAAAGGAAAATGTTGTCTGATTTCTCCGGAAGTACGACGAGAACCTTTCTCTGTCCAGCCTTGAGAGCCTCAAGGATGTGCATGAATTCCTTTGTCTTCGGAGCTTCCATTGCAAATGGCTCAACGAAAATGATAGCGTTCTCCTGCGCCTTGTAGGTGAGAGCCGAGCAGCGCGCGAGAGACTTGAGCTTCTTGTTAAGCTTGAATCTGTAAAGACGAGGCTTCGGTCCGAAAACACGGCCACCACCAACGAAGATGTTGGACTTCAAGCTACCGTGGCGCGCGCCACCGCCGCCCTTCTGGCGACCGAGCTTCTTGGTGGAATGAGCGTTCTCGCTACGATCCTTCGTCTTGGCAGTACCCTGACGCTGGTTGGCGAGGTACTGGACTACATCAAGATAGATTGCATGATCGTTCGGTTCAACACCGAATACCTTCTCGTCAAGAACAACCTTCTTTCCGGATTCTGATCCGTCAATTTTCAATACTGGTAATTCCATAACTAAAACTCTAATGCAAGATAAGAACCCTTGGCTCCCGGAACGGAACCCTTAATGACGAGAAGATTGTTCTCAGGAATAACCTTAACAATCTCAAGGTTGAACACCTTGACTCTTTCGTTGCCCATGTGTCCACCCATGCGCATTCCAGGGAACACGCGTGAAGGCCATGATGATGCACCGAGAGAACCCGGCTTACGCAGTCTGTTGTGCTGACCGTGGGTCGCACCGCCGACACCGGCGAAGTGATAACGGTGAACAACACCCTGGAAGCCACGACCTTTAGAAGTACCGACAACATCAACGTACTTCACATCATCTTTAACGATGTCAGCGACGGTGACGGTGTCTCCAAGCTTGAGATCACCCTCGAAATCAGCCTCAAACTCAATGAGCTTGCGCTTAGGGGTGGTCCCTGCCTTCTTGAAATGGCCCATAAGAGGCGCGCTGGCGTGTATCTCCTTGATTTCGTCATAGGCAAGCTGTACAGCGGCATAGCCGTCTTTTTCAACTGTACGCAGTTGCGTGACAACACACGGACCAGCCTCGATGACGGTGCATGGAATATTTTTTCCATCAGCACCGAAAACGGAAGTCATTCCGATTTTCTTTCCAATTAATCCAGGCATTGGTTTAATTAATTAATTGTAAATAAATATTTTACGTTAATCCGCACTATTTTGCGGACTGCAAAGGTAGGTATTTTTTTCCAATTAACAAAGTTTTCAACACTCCTACTCTCTAATAATCAGAGAAATCGTTATCTTTGCACTACGAAAAAGAACTAAGATGCTTCTAAACATATTCGGATTCCTCAACCTTTCGTTTGCGGACATTCTGGACATACTGATGGTAGCCATATTCATCTATCTGGTTTTCAGATGGATAAGAGGGTCTGCCGCTATGAATATCTTTGTTGCCGTCATCCTGCTGTTCGTCTTGAGAGTGGTCGTGGCGGCATTCAACATGAAGTTGATGAGCGCCCTGCTCGGGACGTTCATCGACGTGGGAGTGATCGCGCTCATCGTGATCTTCCAGCCGGAGGTCCGGCATTTCCTGATGAAGCTTGGCTCCCGCTACGGGATGGCCGGCAAGAGCCGTGACATATTCAACAGGCTGATGGGCATCAAGGAGAAGAAGATGGGCGGAGGCACCGTCAACGAGATCGCGGAGGCCTGCAGGGCGATGTCAGCCGACAAGACCGGAGCCTTGATCGTTTTCCCCCGGAAGGATTCGCTGGAGTTCATTGTCGAGACCGGTGACATCGTGGATGCGAAAGTCACCAGGAGGCTGATAATGAACATATTCTTTAAGAACTCCCCTCTTCACGACGGTGCGATGATCATCAGTGACGACCGCATCGTGGCCGCTCGGTGCACCCTTCCGATCACCGGACGCACCGACATCCCGGCACACTACGGAATGAGGCACAAGGCGGCGATAGGAATCACGGAAGAGACCGACGCCGACGTGATCGTGGTCTCCGAGGAAACGGGAGGGATCTCCTTCGTGCGCGGTGGCAACATCAACAAAATCAACAACATCAACGAACTCAAACTCCTTCTCAGCGCCGGCGAGGACACTTCTGAGGGAAAACCGGCGGCACAGGAAGAAAAACAGTAATTTATGAATATACAGGGACACGGAACAGAGATTGACACCAGGCTGGAGGGCAAGTTGGGATTTGACAGGGTCAGAACCTTTGTGGCCGACAGATGTTCCACTGAATACGCTGTCTCCAGGGTGGCCGGGGAGACATTCAGCAACGACGCGAAGGTCATCGGCAAGAGGCTTGCCCTGACCGACGAGATGAGATTGATAGTCATGTTCGAGGAAGGCTTCCCGACCAACGGCTACATCGACTGCCTCGACTTCCTCAGGCCTCTTGAGAACTCCGGCTACACGATAGATGTCCTTTCGCTGGGCAAGCTGCGCACAATGGTGGAGACCGTGCGCAAGCTGACAAATTTCTTCATGTCCATCAAAGACGGAGTCTATCCGTACCTTAAGAGGATGAGCGCCCCGGTCATGAGTTTCCCGGAGGTCCAGAGGCGGATCGACACCATACTCGACAAATTCGGGGACGTGAAGGACACCGCTTCCGACAAACTGCTGGAGATCAGGAAAAGCATCAAGTCCAAGGAGGGTGCGATCTCCAAAAGGGCGAACGCCATCCTCAAGCAGGCCCAGGCCGACGGGATCGCGGACGCGGACGCCGGACTTTCGGTCAGGGACGGCAAGCTGCTGATTCCCGTCAACAGTTCCAGCAAGAAAAAAATCCAGGGATTCGTCTACGACACATCGGCCACCGGAAAGACATCGTTCATCGAACCTGCCGAGATCATTGAGATTGAGAACGAGATCGTGACCCTGCACTCCGAGGAGGCTCAGGAGATACAACGCATCCTCGCGGCTTTCAGCGACTTCGTCAGGCCGTACGTTCCGGATCTGGTCGATTCTGCCAAGTACATCGGTGAGATCGACTTCCTGGTGGCCAAGGCGCAGGTCGCCCTTGACTTCAAGGCCGGGATGCCAATCATCTCCGACAACGGCGAGATGAATCTGCGCAAGGCCCGCCACCCGCTTCTGGAGAGGGCCCTGTGCAAGGAGAAGAAGACCATAGTGCCGGTCTCCATACGCCTGACCCCGGCCAAGCATATTCTTTTGATCTCCGGGCCTAACGCCGGCGGCAAGTCGGTGTGTCTGAAGACCACGGGGCTACTCCAGTACATGTTCCAGTGGGGTATGCTGATTCCGACATCCGAGACATCCGAGATGCCTGTCTTTGACCGCATCATGGTCAGCATCGGAGACGACCAGAACATCGAGAACGACCTCAGCACTTACAGTTCCTTCCTGGACGACATGAAAACCATGCTTGCGAAGGCCGACGACAAGACCTTGATATTAATTGACGAGTTCGGCTCCGGCACGGAGCCCGCCGCCGGAGGAGCCATAGCCGAGGCGATACTAAGCGAGATGGACCACAGAGGGGTCTACGGAGTCATCACGACGCACTACACGAACCTCAAGCTCTACGCTTCGGGAGCCGAGACTGGTGTCATCAACGGCGCAATGCAGTTCGACGCGGCCAAGATCCAGCCGCTGTTCAAGCTGGACATCGGAATGCCTGGCAACTCGTTCGCATTCGAGCTGGCCCGCAAGATGGGACTTCCCGAGAACATCGTGAAGGATGCCGAGAACCGGGCCGGAGAGGAGTTCGTGGGAATGGAGAGGAACCTGCGCAGGATCGTGCGCAACCGCCGGGCCCTGGACGAGAAGCTGCAAAGGATAAAGAACACGGACAAGACTCTGGAGAACATCACCGAACGCTACCAGAAGGAGCTTGAAGGCATCAGGCAGACCAAGAAGGAGATTCTTGAACAGGCCAAGAAAGAGGCACAGGAGATTGTCAAGGGTGCCAACCGGACTGTCGAGAACACCATCCGAACAATCAAGGAGTCCCAGGCCGACAAGGAGAGGACCTCTGACGCGAGAAAGGAGCTGCAGAACTTTGTCACAGGTCTCCAGATGAGGAAAGAGAACGAACAGAAGAACCACGACGACTACATCGAGAAGAAGCTGAAGCAGCTGGAGGACAGGAAGATGCGCAGGAGTGCCAAAAAGGGAGGCGCCCAGGAGGCCACCCAGGCGGAGACGGCGGACAGGTTCCGTGGCGGAGCGCTGAAAGTCGGCGAGAAAGTCCGGGTCAAGGACAACGGGATGGTCGGGGAGATCATCAGGGTGTCCAACAAGGCCGTGACCGTGGCCATCGGCAACATCACCAGCAAAATGCCGCTCGACAAGGTGGAGAGAATCTCTTCCAATGAATATAAAGCCTCGGTGCGGGAGAGCATCAAGCCTCGCGCGGCGCAGGACGATTCCGGACTGAGGGAGCGCAGACTGGCATTCTCGCCGGAACTGGATGTCCGCGGGGAAAGGGTCTCCGACGCTTTGGACATCGTGACACACTACATCGACGACGCTATCATGCTGAGCATCGGCTCTGTGCGGATCATACACGGCAAAGGCACCGGAGCCTTGCGCGACGAGTTGCAGAAATACCTCCGGACAATCCCCGGTGTCTCTTCCGTACACGACGAGCAGGTACAGTTCGGAGGATCCGGAGTGACAATCGTGACATTAGGATAAACTCTTGATTTCAAACTATGAAAGACTCTGAAAAACGGATGACCCCACGGATGAGCCTGGGACGGAGGGGCGAGGATGTCGCCTGTGGTTTCCTGTCCGGTAAAGGGCATACGATAGTCGAAAGAAACTACCGTTCGGGACATCTTGAGATCGACATCATCACTTTGGACAAGGATGGTGTGCATTTTGTGGAGGTAAAGAGCCGTGTGGCGCCGGTCGCTGTCTCCCCAGAGGAGAACGTGACGGCAGCCAAGCAGAAAAAGGTGGCGGATGCGGCGCTGAGGTACCTGCACACGTCGAAGGACAAGAGGCTTTCAGCAGACCTTGAGGTCAGTTTCGATGTGGTGGCGGTGACTTTCGACGGAGGCGGGGAGATTGTGGAATGGTTCCCGAACGCCTATTATCCGATGTACCTTTGACCGTATGATTGAAGAACATATTGCTAAGCACCAAGATATGAGTTACAATAACCGATACTGCATCATCATGGCCGGCGGCACTGCCAACCATTTCTGGCCGGTGAGCAGAGAGTCCAGACCTAAACAGTTTCTGGACATAGCCGGAACAGGAGATTCCTTTATCAGAAGCACCTATGAACGTTTCTCAAGGATCGTACCCTCAAAGAACATCCTCGTGGTCACCCTGACCAGATTCTCCTACCTGGTCCGGGCCCAGATCCCCGAGCTTCCCGAAGAGAACCTGCTTCTGGAACCCTATGCCCGCAACACGGCTCCATGCATCGCCTACGCCATCTACTGCATTCTGAAACGTGACCCGAACGCGACGGTGATCGCCACCCCGGCAGATCATATAATAAAGGATGAGGCGCGTTTCAAGAGCGCGATGCTCAAGATGATGGACTATGCCGAGAACAACTCCGCCCTCATGACCCTCGGAATCCACCCGACGGAGCCCGACACGAGCTACGGCTACATTCAGGCCACGGGAGGCAGGGAGTCCGCCGGCGACGACACCCCGCTCAAGGTCAAGACCTTCACCGAGAAACCCGACAAGGCTCTCGCCGAAGTGTTCTGCAAGACGGGAGAGTTCTACTGGAACTCGGGAATATTCGCATGGAAAGCTTCCGTGATCAGGGAAGAGATGGAAAAGTACATACCCGATGTCACCACCCTGTTCACAGGCTGGGAAGATGCGCTGGGAAGCGACAAGGAGCAGACTTTCCTTGAGAAGGTCTATACAGACTGCCCGAAGGTCTCGATTGACTACGGTGTGATGGAGAAGACCGACCGCGCCTGGCTCTACTGCGGAGACTTCGGATGGTCAGACATCGACAGCTGGGAATCCCTCTACAGCAACATGGACAACAAGACCGCGGACGGCAACATCGTGTTCACGGACAAGTACCTGGCCGACGGCAACGATGGCAGCATGCTGGTCTGCGGCGACAAAAAGAAACTCTACGCCATCAAAGGCCTGAAGGACTACCTCGTGGTTGACACAGGCGACGTCCTCCTGATCTGCCCGAAAGATGACAAGAATTTCAAAGACTTCATCTCCGGCCTTGGAATGCCCGACTACGAAGTCTTCAGATAATGCCCGTCACGCCGGAAGGTCAGATTATGACCCCGCCGTCAACCGGAAGGACGGCACCGGTGATGTACGAGGCCATGTCGCTGGCCAGGAAGAGGAACGCGTCGGCGACCTCATCAGGCTCACCTACCCTGCCGATAGGAATGCGCGCCACCAGAGGCTTTATCATGGCCTCCGGGAGGTTTGCGACCATGTCGGTGCGGGTCACGCCCGGAGCCACGGCGTTGACCCTTATACCACGGGGAGCCAACTCCCGTGAAAGGGATTTCGTCAGGCCGTTGACCGCGAACTTGGTGGTCGGGTACAGACAGCCGGACGGCTGGCCGTAAAGACTCACCACAGAGCTGGTGTTGAGGATGACACCGCCGCCGCTCGCCTCCATCAACCTCGCCGCAGCCCTGCTGCAGACAAACACCGCCTTGAGGTTTATGTCCAGAATCCTGTCCATTTCCTCATCGGTGTAGTCATTGAGAGGAAGCGCCTGCGAGATACCGGCGTTGTTGACAAGGATGTCAAACCTTCCAAACCTTGCTAAAACCTCATTGAACGCATTCTCTACAGAGGAAGAATCTGTGAGATCCGGGGCGATCGCCAAAATCTTGGCCTCAGGCAACTCGAAAAGGAGTTTTCCAAGCGCCGCGTTGGCGGTCGCGGGCTTCGAGCCGCACAGGGCTACGGAAGCGCCAGCCTCAAGGAATTTCTTCACGACCGCGTAACCTATGCCGCGCGTGCCACCTGTGACCACCGCGACCTTGCCTTTTAATGAAAGTTCCATAACTCTATGATTTTACAAAAACAGCTTCTAAAAAGGGTGGCCGGAAGATTGACGACCGGTCACCCTGTGATTCTTGAAAAATTCTACTTGGCGAATGCGTAGGAGAAGCCTTGGATCTTGTCCCAGGCTCCGCGGGTGAAGTCCGGAACCTCGACCGGAGCGTTGCCGTTCTCGATGGAGATTCTACCCAGTTCCGTGAGACAGCACCATTCGGCCATGTCATAGACATCCATGTCAAGCGGAAGGCCGTTCCTCAGACAGTAGACCAAACGGTAGTCCATGATGAAATCCATACCTCCGTGGCCTCCGACCTGCTTTGCAAGAGCCTCAAGCTCCGGAGTAAGGATCGGATTGCGGTTGTCCTCAAGAATTGCCTTGAGCCTGTCTCCCGAATAGGTGACCTCGCGGCCAAGGTTCTGGTAGTCAGTGGAAGCCTCGGTCAAGGCGTTGTCCCTCAAGCAGATCTGCTGGATCGGATACTTGCCGGCATAGCCCTCGCTGCCTACAATCTGGTACATGCGGTTGTAAGGGCGCGGCGTCATCACGTCGTGTTCCACGAGGATGGTCTTGCCTTTCTCCGTCGTGATCATCGTCATCGTGAGATCGGCGTTCTGAAAGTCCTCACATTTCTCTCCGGTTCTGGCTTCCACATGCTTAGGGCCGTTCACAGCCTTGGTCTCCATCGCGACAAGGGTCTTGAAACGGTCGCCGCGATGGATGTCCATCACCTGGCAGACCGGACCAAGGCCGTGGGTAGGATAGACATCACCCTTGACCTCCTTGTTGAAATCAAGCCTCCAGTTGTTCCAATAGGAGTCCCAGAACGGATCCAGATTGTGATGATAGGAACCCTCTCCATGGAGAATCTCTCCGAGCAAGCCCTTCTGAGCCATCGTAAGGACGGCCATCTCATAGAAATCATAGCAGCAGTTCTCAAGCATCATGCAATGCTTACGGGTCTTCTCGGACATGTTGATCAAAGCCCAGATGTCCTCCAGAGAAGCCGCGGCAGGAACCTCCACCGCGACATTCTTGCCATGCTCCATCGCATAGAGAGAGATCGGAACGTGATGCTTCCAGTCAGTGCAGATGTAGACAAGGTCGATGTCGTCACGCTCGCAGAGTTCCTTGTAGGCCTCAGTGGATCCGGAATAACCGGCAGCCTTAGGCAAGCCCCTGTCCTCCAATGTCTTCTGTGCAGCCTCAACCCTGTCGGCCTCGACATCACAAAGGGCGTTGATCTTCACGCCCGGAATGTAGGTGTAACGCTCCACGGCGCTTGAGCCGCGCATTCCGACACCGACGAAACCGACACGGACGGTGTCCATCGCCGGCACGGTCAGCATCAACGCGTTCTCCTGACCCGCAGGACGGGCAGGTGTCTCTACCTTGATCGGCCCCTCCTCCTTGGAAGTGGCGCATGATACCGCCAGGACAAGTGACATGGCGGCCAATAAACTTCTGAATCTCATCGCTTATTACTGTTTACAAATCATTCTCTTACAAAGTTATCACAAATCCCGAAAAAACTGACGCTCATTCACGGAATAAATCGCCAAAGTAAACATTAAAAAACAAGTTGGCATTCTTTAAGGATTACTAATCTCGGGAATATTCCTAAAAATCAAATCCCAACGACTTCCGCACGCCCATTGCCCTGGCGGGGACTATCGCGAAGCGGAATGAATAGTCACGGTCGCTCCAGAGGCATCTGTCGCCGTCCGGCCTTGCCGCCCAACTGTCGTAGCCGCCGACTCCGCTTTGGGCATAGTCCACGCAAACCTCCACGAAGTCTCTCTCTACATAGTCATTGATGTGGGTCTGGCGGCGGAGACGATTCTTCGCCTTGGCCGGATCGTTCTCGGTCAAAGGCCCTTTGTTCTCCCACTGATAGTCACGCTGGACAGCCTCTTCGGAATCGAGATCCTCGACCGCGCACCTGAGAGCGTTGAACTCAAAGCGGTCGGAGCGGATGGCCAGACCTCCGATGGAAAGATATTCACAATCAATGTGATGCCCACATTCCTGCGGACGCACATAGCGGACATATTCCTTGGAGGCGGATGATGAATATTCCCCGATCAGCGTCCCTCCGAAGCGGTCGGCATAGTTTTCCTCTGGCCCCCTGCCAAGATAGGTGAACGAATCGGCGAAGGCAGGAAGCCTCATCCGGAACCCTATGCGCGGCACATCGACCGGCTTTGAGGACTTGACACCCTTGAAATCCGACTCGACGGAAAGGATACCCCCCTCAAGCAGGGTGTAGCGGACTGTGAATATGTTTCCGCTTGCCAATGAATATTCAGCCACTACCGTATCCCCTTCAAGACCCGCCTTCACATCGAACTCCCGGCTGGAGACCTTGAACGCCTGACAGCGGGACGGCATCCCGTTGCCGTAGTCATTATCGGTCGGCGCCCTCCAGAACAGCGGTCTGAGGCCGAAATCCTCATTGAACATATTCTTTCCTTTGAATGAATATTCCTTCAGACATCCCAGTGCCTTGTCAAAGACAAGCGATGCGTCACGGCATTCGAGGGCGATCGCCGTCTCTGTCTCGGTGGCCTTTACTCCCCTCGCCCGCCGAGGTGTCGCAAGTCTCTTGGCATCAGATAGTTTGATTTGATCGTAGGCGATGACGCTACCCTCCGGCAGAAGCCCGGCAGCCTTACTGGTGATAGTCTCGAAGGTTATGAGACATTTCTTGTCTGACGGAAGCTTCGGCAGTCTCACGCGGACTTCCTCCTCGGACTGTGGAGCGGCGGAGAGAGCCACGTTGCCGGAAGCGATCCGGGTGCCGTCGGCAGTCACGGCCCATCTGAGAGCATATTCATTCAAACTCTTGAAATAGAATCTGTTCTGGACCTTGAAAAGCCCTTGGGAGGCGTCCTCCGGCAAGACTTTCACGTCCTGATAGACGTGCTTTATCTCGGCCATCGCAGGGTGAGGGGTCCGGTCGGGCGCGATGACTCCGTTGCAGTTGAAATTGCCGTCGCTCGGAGAGTGCTCCCCGTAGTCACCGCCGTACGTCCAGTACATTCTGCCGTCGCTGTCGGTCTCGTAGAGTCCCTGATCGATCCAGTCCCAGATGAAACCGCCCTGGAGGTTCGGATATTCATAAATGTACTTCCACTGGCGGTCGAGCGAGCCGTTGGAATTGCCCATCGCGTGGGAATATTCCGAAGGCACAACCGGCTTCGGATAGCCGCTCTTTCCCATCTTGTGAAACCACTCGGCGTCAGGGTATTGCGGCACAAACATGTCCGTGTTCCATTCTAAGACGGCCCTCTCGTAGCAGACCGGTCTGTTCTGGCCGCCCCTTTCCAGAGCCTTCAGTTCCCGGTAGGTGTCGTAGAAGTTGCAGCCGTTGCCGGCCTCGTTGCCCAGAGAGAGGATCGTCACGCACGGGTAGTTGCGGGTCCGGTAGTACATGTTGAGGATTCTGTCCCTGTGCTGAGGCAGCCAGTCAGGATTGTTGCCGAGGGTTCTTTCGAGATTATAACCTACCCCGTGGGACTCGATGTTGGCCTCGCTGTAGACATAGAAGCCGTACTTGTCGCACAGTTCGTAGAACCGCCGCGGCAGAGGATAATGACTGGTCCTGATGGCGTTGATGTTGTGTTCCTTCATCAGTCGCAGGTCGGCGAGCATGTCCTCCTCGGTGATGTAATGACCGGTGAACTGGTTGTGTTCGTGGATGTTGACTCCCTTGAACTTGACCGGCAGGCCATTGACGAGGAACCTGTCGCCGACGATCTCCAGGCGACGGAAGCCTACATCGGCCTTGGCGAACTTTCCGTCAACGCCAAGAATCAGCGTGTAAAGCTCCGGAGACTCCGCCGACCATTTGGCGACATCCCTGATCGCTGACTTCCATTCCTTTACGCCCATGACGGATTCGGTCGCCGCAGCGGCCACCTCCTTCCCGTCCGAATCCAGCAGCCTCCATCCGACATTGACCGGATCTGAGGAGTTGACGGTAAGCCGGAAGTCTCCCGTGCCGAGGTCTTCGGCCAGCGTGGCAACCACATTCCAGTCAAAATCATCCGGAACCGTGGCCGGCTCCCGCGACAGATAGACATCCCGCTCGATTCCGCTGATGCGCCAGAAATCCTGGCACTCAAGGTAGCTTCCCGTACACCATCGAGTGACCACAAGCCGGAGAACAGCCTCCTTTCCGCTCCGCACAAAAGGCGTGATGTCATAGCGCACCAAATCCTTGGAGTCCTCGCTGTAACCGACGAACTCCTCATCCACAAAGACATAAGCTCCGCCTTTGACTCCGCAGAGGTTCAGGTAGCATTTCTCCCCTTCCCCGAACTCCGGCGTGATTGTCCTTGAATATACCCCCGTAGGAATCATGTCCGGCAGCCGCGGCGGCTGAGGGTTCCGAGGGCAGAACTCGTAAGGCTGGTTGACATAGATAGCCGTCCCGAAGCCCTGTACCTCCCAGTTTCCAGGAACGTTGATGGTCGAAGGGGCGTCTTGCGTGGCCGTGGATTGTGATGGCTCCTGAGCCGCCTTTGAGGCCGCCCGTGAGGCCGCCAGCATCTCCTGCACGGATCCGTAGTAGCGGAAGTCCCATACCCCATTGATTGAGACATAGTTAGGGCTCTGTTCAAACTCCTTGGTCAGAGCATCCTTCTCCGAATCGAAGAAGACCGTCTCATGCCTACGCGTCATCGCTCCACCCTTAGAGACCACCTTCAGGTCAAGGTGTTCGGTGAAGTCCGTGGTCAGCCGCCCTGAGGCAGCCTTCCCAGTCACTGTTGTCAGGGTTTCCGAAGGCAAAGCATCCTCCACCCGACCCCCAAAGGCCGTAACCCCGACCATAAGAACCGCCAGCGCGGTCAATGTTAGAGATCTCATACGCATCATAATCATAGTAGTAAAGTAAGTGAGTGAGTAAATAACATAGTTGTTTTTGTGGCACTTAAAGCATTGAAAATAAACGAGGACAACTCGGTCGTGGTTCCAAATTCGGCATCACGACATAGCTAATAACTTTGATAAACGCCAAGTTACCAGCCACAAACTCTTGAACATTTGACCTCCTCCCAGAGCGGTTAAAGCCAAAGCCGCGCCACCGCCCCACTAAAAGAGTCGCAACGCTGTCCAATCTGTCCATCCTTTTCATATATACCAGTTATGGAACATTCAGAAGACCCACCTCCCTCATATTCATATTTCCAAGCGATGAATATAAGTATTATTCTTGAATATTTCAAAATTCCCGTCAAATTAGACTGCTAATCAAAGCTCACACGCACCGTAACTGATAAAACAAGTGAGTCGAAACCACCGTTATTTGCAAACCATGAATCCAGCGTGAGGTTAGAATGCCGTGAAAGACACCTGAACCATACTCGTCAAAAGTTGTAGTGATCTGGCTTTCGTCTCGCATAAGTTACAAATAAAAGCTAGTTCTGGTTGGCATAAGATGGATCGGCTGCGCAACTTGTTCATTTTATGTTTTGCGGATGTGGTAAAAAACTGTAACTTTACGCCCGGTTACAGTTTCGGTTTATGGAAAAATGTGTAATAGCGGCGGTAGCGGACAACGAGGCGATAGGAAAGGACAGCGGATCTGCTCTGGCATATTCCTTGGCGGACAAGCTTTACTTAACGCACGTTCACTCCGTGCTTGAGGAGGCGGACACGCTTCCCCGGTGATTGATCATAAAATGCTATTCCGGCATTCCCCCCACAGGCCGGGAGCAAATAACAGACTTAACGAATATGTCAAACAGAGAGAGTTTCGGCAGCCGCGCTGCTGTGATAATGGCCCTCGCCGGCTCCGCCATCGGACTCGGCAACATCTGGAGATTCCCCTATATGGTAGGTGAATATGGCGGCGCAGCCTTTATACTCATCTACATAGTGTGCTCGTTCGTCCTTTCCTTGCCGATCCTGTTCTCGGAATCGGTGATTGGCCGAAAGACCCATCTCAGCACATTCGGGGCGATGAACGCCCTCGCTCCGCATTCCAAATGGAAGTGGCTTGGGCTTCTGACGGTCATCACGCCTTTGATCATCCTTTCCTACTACAGTGTGGTGGGAGGATGGGCCATTGAATATCTCGTCAAATCCTCCACTTTCAGTTTCACGCCGGACAAGGCCGAGGCCGTCACCGGGATGTTCGGCGAGTTCGCCTCTTCGGTCTGGGGACCGATAATCTGTTTGTTCATATTCCTGTCACTGACGGCTTTGATTGTTTTTCTGGGAGTCAAAAAGGGCATCGAGAAGTTCAGCAATGTTTCGATTCCCATCCTGTTCGTGCTGATTGTGGCCATCGCCATCTACTCGGTCACGCTTCCGGGATCCGGTGAAGGGGTAAGGTACCTCGTGAAGCCGGACTTTTCCAAATTGACTCCAGGGGCATTCTCCGCGGCCTTGGGTCAGAGCTTCTTCTCGCTGTCTCTGGGCGTGGGGACTATGCTGACATATTCATCCTACGTCAGTGAGAAAGAGAATCTTATCGCCTCCGGAGCGGGTACCGCTGTCTCTGACCTGCTGTTCGCGATGCTTGCGGGGGTTGCCATCATGCCGGCAGTGTTCGCAGCCGGAATCGCTCCGTCAGCCGGACCGGGACTCGTGTTCGAGACCCTTCCTTACATATTCGCAAAGATGGGTGCGGGCGGGCAGATTGTGAGTTGCCTGGCGGCAATTCTGTTTTTCCTGACCATTCTTGTCGCCGCGCTTACATCGTCCATCTCCATTCTTGAAGTCGGGGTTGCCTATCTCGTTGAGGAGAAGGGTGTTTCGAGGCACAAGGCAACCATTGCGCTGTTCTTCGCCACATTCGTGATCGGCGTTTTCTGCTCGCTGTCGTTCGGCCCCCTCTCCGATGTAAGGATTCTGGGAGAAAGCATTTTCAATTTCTGTGACAAGATGTGCTCCGATTACTTGATGACGCTTGGAGCCTTCCTGTTCTCTGTCTTTGTCGGATGGAAGATGGACAAGAAAGCCGTCCGTGACGAACTCACGAACGGTGGTTCCATCAAATTGAACAACAAGATTTTCCCGGTTGTCTATTTCCTTATCAAGTATGTCGCTCCGATCACAATCGCGGTAATCTTCATCACCGGACTTGTCGGTTAGTATCCGGGCATTCAGATGCTTGATACTCTTTTTCTCCGGCAGACTCGGTTACACTGCTTTTCCGGTCGCCGAACCTGCCAAAGAACTCATTCCTATTTGATCCTGAACCTGTAAATCTGTCCGTTTCGAGGCTGTTTACTGATGTGCAATGCCATATAGAGCCATTTGCCTTTAATGGCCACTCCTTCCGGCTCATGATGCAAATCGTTTAGATTGACTGTTTTAACCAAAGTCTTTGTGTTCATGTCCACAACGTGCAGTAATCTGTCGTGTGGAGGATAACCATCCCCGAGGTAGGCGTAATGCCCATTGATGACACTGCCCTGGTATATTTTAATGCCAGGCACATAGAACTCATCCAGCACATCGTCCTGCGCAAGGTGGACCTCTCCGTTCTCATCGGAGTCCTTCAAAGCAGGAAGCCTGAATTTCTTTATCAGTTTCCGCATCTCGCCGCTGGACCCATAGGTGTAGATGATCTTGTTCTTCCTGTCGATGAACCAGTCGAACGACCCTGTGTAGCCCTCCCCTGTGTGAAAGAGTTTCTGAACGACCCGGCTCCCATCCAAAGTGATGTCCGTGACGTAGCAGCAGTGATCTCCCTTGCATCCGGAGATGTAAAGCAGCGGAAATTCCGATCCTTTTTCCACTCCGAAGGATGCGTTGTTGCAGTGCGACTTGTTTCCGTCCAACTTGAAAGAGGAAACGAACTTGTTCTTTTTCATGTCAATAATGACACATTGTCCCTTGTCGTGGAGCACGAATCCATACTTTCCCCAGATCGCGAATCCCTGCGTGGAACCTTTAACCTTGACATTCTCCGGTGTAATCTGTCCGAGATCGCACACAAATTCCGGAGTCAGCTCCGGCCCTTTGTATTCCTGTGCCGAAGCCACAAAACCAGAAACCAGCGCCACAGCCAGCGCAGAGAGGATTCTTTTGATCATTGCCTTCATTTATTTTGAATATGGTAAAGTTACGTCATTAATTTCAGACCGCAAAGTGTCTCGCAGATTGTCGGACCGTCTTCTTTCCAGGCCCCCCGGCAGTATAGCTCAGAATTGCAGAGGTAACGGCTCTCGCCGCGGTCAGAAAAGGGTATCCAGTGCAAATCTTCGTTTGTGCGCAAGAAGTTAGGAATTTCTGTAAGTTCAGAGGAGCCCCCTTTCCCCGAATTTTTGTAACGTGAATAATTCGGAAAAGGAGACACCTCTGAAATCCATCCAAAACGATTGGTTAAAATTAAAAGAGCCTACAGCGAGTGCAGGTAGCCGAGGGCATGGCTCCAGTTCTGGAAATCCAGGTCGGGCCTGCTCATCAGGATGTTGAACATGCCGCTGTCGTAGAAGCGCATCTGGAGGTCATCGTCCTCATCCAGCTGAAGGAGGTTGACAGCATCCGGGAACTCATCGCGGATCTCCTCGAAGAACGGACGGCCCAGAAGCTTGAAGCCGTCGGCATCGTCATCGCACTCTGCGAAATCAATGGCCATCGCCGGTTCGGCCAGCTCCTGCTCATCATCATCCACCAGGATGCACGAATTGAAGGTCTCCATGTTGATCTGTTTGGCGTACTTGACCTTGACGGCCTTTTTCGGCCAGCGGCCGAGCGGGAAATGCTCCGGGGACTCGTAGCCGATGAAGTCATCGATCGCCGCGAAGAAATAGAGCATTCCCTCATGGGGAAGAAGCCCCTCCCTGTCAAAAGGCGCTATGTCCTCGCAATCAATCTGGCAGATGAACGTTAGGGGATATTCACTCTCCGTTCCGTCCTCCTCCGCGATCTTCATCATCGGGTACTCCGCCTGGGGCGGAAGATCCGGGTTGCCCCACCATTTGCTGCAGCAGAAAAGGTTGGACTCTGTCATTCTTGGTTTTAAACTGATTGCCATATTCTTGTTTATGTTTTAGAAGCAGTTCTTTTTTATCGTTCCTACAACACGTCCGCCACGATGACCGTGACATTGTCGGCTCCGCCGTTCCTCTTGGCCGCGTCCACCAGCTCGGCGCAGCTCTCCTCCGGCGAACCGGATTGCAGAAGCCTCTCGACAGCCTCGTCCTCAAGCATGTCCGTTAGGCCGTCAGAGCAGATCAGGATCCGGTCCGACTCCATCACACGTCCGGTGATGTCCTGAACTAGAGGCTCAGTGTCACAGCCCGCACCGATGCAGTTGTAGAGGGCTTTCCCGGCAGGAAGAGGCACCATGTCCCTTTCCAGAAGCGTCTGGTCCAGAGTTAGTTGCCGAAGCATTCCGTCTCTCAGACGGTACGTCCGGCTGTCACCCACGTTCACAAGCAGTGTCATCCCCTGCATCCACACAAGTCCGGTCAGCGTACATCCCATCGCCTTGCTCTGCCACTCTTCCCGCGCTTTACGGTTGAGGCAGAGGCTGACAAACCCGATCCTCGATTTCAGATCATGAGCAGGATCGCCATGCTCCTGAGACTTGTCAAGCAGGAATGCGCGCAGGGTCTCCAGCGTGAACTGGCTGGCATACTCACCGTTCTCATGGCCGCCCATCCCGTCCGAGACGAGCAGGCAGAAACTCTCATTTCCAATGACTTCCTTTTCAATGTTCAAGGAACCATCCCTTATGAGGTACATCCCGGCGCAAGCCATGTCCTCATTGTTGTCACGGACTCGTCCGACATCCGAAACGCAGCTGATCTTCAGTCTCATAGGCTATTCAACCGTAAATTTCAAAGTGGCTATCTTAAGCTGCTGGCCCTTACGCAGGGTGTACCATTTGTCTTTCTCCAATCTCACCCCGTCTATGGCCGTGCCGTTGGTCGAACCCAGATCACAGATCTTCCACTCGCCGTCCTCTAAAGCCAGCTTCCCGTGACGACCGGAGACATATTTACAACTCCCTAGCTCCGGGAATATTCCCCCGCTCCTGCCGAACTCCCCTTCCTTGAGGTAAAGTGTCATCCCTTCCCCTCTTAAGGTCAGCAACGCATCAAAAATCTGGTTCAAATCAATCTTCTCCAGAGGCTTAGGAGAGTTTGACCGTACCTCCGGATCCTTCGGCTTCGGAGAGTCGGATGGCCCAGGATGTACGGCTGATTCCGCAGCGAAAAACTCCTCGGCGCTGACCAGATCCTCGCCACAACGGGGACACGACACGCCCTTTCGGGGCTGCCTACACTCAGGGCAGAACATCAGATGCTTCCCGCACAAATCGCAATAGCGGCTGTCTTCGTCTATAACACCTTGACAGAACGGACATTTCATAGCAGATCCTCCTTTGTTATCGTCTTTGGCATGGAACCCTCGTAGGCGGCCTGACGGTCAGCGCCCTCAGCGATGAGCTCCTTCATTCTTGAATATGCCCGGCCGGCCACCGCTGACTTGACCTTGCCGAACAGGTTCCTCACGTCGCGACCGTTGCCGAAATCGAACGCCCTGTTGTCGTACATTTCACGGAAGCCTTCCTCAAGGATCCCTTCGGCCTCAGTGTCAATGGAATATCCTTCCTTGCGGCAATAAAGACGGAATATGTCCATCAGTTCCTCGGGATTGTAGTCCTCGAATGTGATGGTCTTGGTGAAGCGGGACTTGAGGCCGGAATTGGAATCCAGGAACCGGCCCATCTCCCTCGTGTAGCCGGCGGCGATGCACACGAACCTGCCCTTACGGTCCTCCAGCAGTTTCAGCAGCTCGGTCACGCTCTCGTTGCCAAACTCGTCGTTGTCGCCTTGGATCAATGAATATGCCTCGTCGATGAACAGGATCCCTCCCATCGCCCTGTCGATCGTCTCCCGTGTCTTCGGAGCGGTCTGGCCTTGGTACGGAGCCACCATGTCCGCCCTCGACACCTCGATCACATCCGGTCTCGCGATCACTCCGAGAGAGTACAGGATCCTTCCCATCAGCCTTGCGACAGTGGTCTTGCCGGTTCCCGGATTGCCGAGGAACAGATAGTGGTCAGGAACGATCGCCGTGAAGTCCCCGCCGGAAAGCTCGCTGTCCATCTTCTTCTGTCTCATCTCGTTGAGCATTGAACGGATCTCCTTCTTGACGCTTTCCAATCCGATAAGCGAATCCAGTTCCGCGAGGCACTCCTCCTCGGACGCCACTTTCGGCTCCTCGTACGGAATGTCTTCCGGAAGGATGGTAAAGAATGTTTCCTTGCCGACCTGGCTGTCAGGAAGCGCGTTGACCCTTGTCCCGATGTTGCCCAGCACGCTGTCGAGCATATTCCTTGCCTCACGGGCATTGCCGAAGTCCTTTCCCGACTTTTCCGCCGAGAGCTTCCGGAACGCCTTGAGGGCTCTGTCCAGAGTGCCTCCTGCAAAGGAGTAGCCCTGCCCTTCTGCCATCCGGCGGAAGATTTCCGTCAGCTCCCCAGGCGTGTAGTCTTCGATGTTTATCCTGTGCGTGAACCGGCTGGCGAACCCTTCGTTGGCCTTCATCAGGTTCCGCATCTTGTCCTTGTAGCCGGCGCAGACCACCACGAACTTGCCCCGGTCGTTCTCCATCCGGACCATAAGCCGTTCCAGAGCCTTGATCCCCTCGGAATCAGAGCAGTGGCCGGTGTCGTCGAACGGAGCGAGCGCATAGGCCTCGTCTATGAAAAGGACTCCGCCCATCGCCTCGTTCACAGCCTTGTCCATGTTCTTGTCCGACTCGTTGGCGTAGGTGCTTACGATGTCCTTGCGGCCTTTCTCGACGACCCTGTCGACCTGACATATTCCCATCGCCTTGAAGAGTTTGCCGAGCACTCTCGCCACGGAGGTCTTGCCCGTGCCTGGGTTTCCGGTCAGGATGATGTTCACGGGACGGATCGAGGCCTTGCCTCCGAACTCCATCCGGCGCTGCTGGAAGCGCATTTCCTCCGCCAGTTCCCTAAGGGCCTTCTTGACACTCTCCATCCCGACAAAGGAGTCAAGCTCCTTCATCACGCTCTCCACAGAAATCTCCTTCGTGCCGTCCGGCCCGGCTATGTCCTCCCAGGTCAGGACTTTGCCCGAGCGGGCATATTCATCATCACTCATTTCCGCCGTTCTGGTGCAAAGCCGCTCGAAGCTTCTGTCGAAGGCGTTGCGCACATCGCGGGCGTTGCCGAAGGTGTCGGTGCGGCCAAGGTACATCCGCTCGAAGAATTTCCCGACCTTCTCCGAAGCCTCTTCGGTGAGGGTCAACCCCTTCTTAGCCACCATGTTAAGGAATATCTCAGTGAGTTCCTTGCCGTTGTAATCCTTGAACTCGATCTTCTTCTTGAAACGCGAGTCCAGTCCCGGGTTGGAACGGAGGAAGGTGGTCATCTCCTTGGTGTAGCCAGCGATTATGCAGACGAAGTCTCCGGCCCTGTTCTCAAGGTACGGCAGCAGGGTGTCTATGGCCTCTTGGCCGACCTTGTCGTCATCCCCCTGCTTCAGGGCATAGGCCTCGTCGATGAACAGGATTCCACCCATCGCGCAGTTGATGACCCGCTCGGTCTTCAGAGCCGTGTCGCCGACGTACTGTGAGACAAGGTCTTTGCGCATGACCTCGACCAGATGGCCGCTCGGGAGTACCTGAAGGCTGCCAAGAATGTCAGCGAACAGCCTTGCGATCGTGGTCTTTCCGGTTCCCGGGTTTCCCGTGAAGACGAAATGGCTTTTCAGCTGCACAGGCTTGCCGGGATTGTCCCTTTTCTGACGTTTTATGCTGTCAATGATGGACTTGATCTCCTGCTTGACCTCCGTAAGTCCGGTGAAGGCGTTGATCTTCTCCATGATCTGCTCCTCGGTGAGTTCCTTGAACGGCTCTCCCGGAATGTCGGTCTCCTCGATTTGGGAGCCACCACGGCTGAACATGTTGAAGGCGCTCTCCTCGGCGACCTTGCCCGCAAGGATTCCGTTCTCCTTGGTTCTGCCGTCACGGAACATCTTCTTGAAAACCAGCCCCAGCCTCTTCTCTGCCTCAGGACTGACCGCCGTTCTGAACCTATCCCGGATCAACGACACGCACAGAGCCTTGAGATCGCTGTCCTTGAATGACGAGATCTGGAAGCGGAACTCAAAGAGAGACAATGCGTTGCTTTCTGCGCTAATGTAGGTGCCAAAGCCGTCCTCAAGTCCGCACAGAATCACCACCGGCATGTTCACATTGACCTTCATCCTTGCGAAAAGCTTGTCCAGCTCCGAAGGGCCGCCTTGTGTGTCCACAAGATTCTGGCAGTTCGTCACCACCAGCACACCGGTCTTGACAGCGGCCAGGTTCTCGTCCAGACTGGAGTTGAACTCGTCCCAGTCCGCCGCGTCCACGGTCTTTGGCTTACGGCTTTCCGAAATGCGGTTGTCGTAAAGTATCTGAGCCAGTCGGCCCGCCAGATAGGTCTTCCCCGTCCCGGTCTCCCCTGTGATGATGCAGTCGAGTCCCGGGCGGGCGTCGCTTCCTGTCCGTTTGCGGAACTCGGCTGTCTGCTCGCAGCGCTTCGTGAAATTCTCCAGCGGCTCCCTCACGCACTCCTTCGCGATCATCCCGTGCGGCATGCCAACGGCCATGGAACCCGCCTTTCCGGCCTCCGGATCCGCGGTCCCGCGTGACCCACCTGCCACCGGCTTACCGACCGCCGAGGCATCGGCGGCAGCAGTCAGCCTCTCCCCGCACCATTTACAGTACGAAGCCTCATTTCTGTTCGTCTTTCCGCACTTCTGACACGTTTTCATGGGCTTTCTCGGTTATCTTGTTGATTGTGTTATGGATCTTAGGATGGTTCTCTTTCAGGGAATCCATGTCCGTGATCTTCGGTATCGTGGCCACAGGAAACAAAAGAAGGAATGAGGTGACGACTGCCATCACCAGATCCTTGAATTTCTCCCAGAGGTCACTCAGATACTTTGACCTGTAGAACTTCTCGTTGCCGAACAGGGATGAGACGAAATCGTCACTTCTCTCCTTGTAGGCGAAATGCAGGGGCTCCAGAATCTTCTGGTCCTCGTTCGGACTGTGCATCCTCCTGAGCTCACGCGCCCCGTTCATCCTCTTGAAGATCAGTCTGGCGTACCAGAACACAGCGGCGGCGACCACCACGATCGTGACGTAGACCATGAACTTGCCGAGGAACCATTTGGAGAGGAAATAAAGGAAGACAGTGCCGACTATCCACCTGAACAGAGACCTTAACAGGCTTCTGTCCAAGTCATCCAGATAGATGTGAAGATTCAGGACCAGAGGAAGCAGCAGGCTCCCTCCCCAGAACCAAAGCTCCGGCTTTCCGGCCTCGATTGTCGGGTAGTCGATCGCTCCCAGAATCAGGTAGAACAGCAGCAGGAGGCACGGAGCGAGACCAAAGACGACATAGACGACCTTCTCCAGGAGTCCCAGCAGGAGGATCGGAGTCTTGGTCTTGTGCCTTGCCACGGCGCCGGAAGCCTTTTGGAAGCGTTTGTAGTAATAGTCATCCTTGTAGTACTTCCCGATGACGTTCAGGTACTGGGATGTCAGCTTCTCGTAGGCCAGACACTTGCTCAGATCCACCTCCGGATTCTCCTGAAGTTTGGAAGCCACCCAAGCTTCAAGTCCGTAATATTCAAAAGCTTCCTCTACCTCCTCCTTTTTGATTTTCGTAAGGTCATCAAGATGGTAGACGTAGCTTCCGGAAGCCGGGAAATAGAAGTCGGCGCACTTGGTCAGCCCCTCGACGGCCTTCATTATCGCGATCTTGTCGTAGTAAGGGCCGTACTTGTTGGTGTTGTCGGCGCTGCCGTAGTTCGTGCAGTAGCTGATCCATTTGTCCTGCGAGGCGAATCTGTCGCCTTTCGTTAGGAAGAATCTATGCAGGTAGGAATTGTTGTAATTACTGGTGAATGACGAGATTATCAGATCGATGAGAGAGGCCTGGCAAATTTCCGAATAAGGATTGATGTCAGAGTACCAGTTGTCGTACATCTTCTGCCTGTCACCGTCAAAGACACAATAGAAGGCATTGAAGGCGACGTTTATCAGCACGCCGATAGTGTCCCCGTCCATCGCGTAGTTCGGGTCCTTCGGATCAGTGATCAGACTGATGTCCGCCGCCGGATTGATGGTCTGGATGGTCAGTCTGAACAGCATCTGGTAGTCGGTGATGCCTTTGCGCACCTGGATAAGCCTGTCCGCGTCCTTCTCGGAGAAGACCCTGACCATCTCCGCGAACCCGAGCGAGCAGAGGAACTTCTTATCCTCCTCGGCCACAACCCTGTAGTCGGAGCAGAATTTCACCACATCCGTGATGTTGTAGCAGTCCACATCGGTGAACTTGTCCTCCTTGCCTGTCTTCTTGCCTTGCAGGGTCCGGAAATATTTCCGGTCATACACTCCCCAGACAATCACGCTCCTGGCGTAGCCGAAGCTGTCTTTCAAGGCATTGCAGGTTCGTGAATATAAACCGTCAGCCTCCTTTTTCCCTTGCCGCGCCTCGCAATAAAGGTAGATCGGGTTGCTTCTGTCTCCCAGGGTCGAAGCGAAGCCGCTGTCCACGTTGAGAAGTTTGTTGACGTTCACGCAGACCTTCCCGTCACGGGAATAGAACGGCAGTTGCGGGTCCAGAGCGAGCGCGGCAGCGTAGAGTCCGGCCACCTGGTTCTTCGGATAGACCCTTTCCACGATGTTGTTCAACTTCACTTCCATCTCAGGCATGACCCTGCTGATCCAGGAACTGATCTTTCCTTTGTAGAGGTAGGCGGTACCAAGGGTCTGGTCCTCCATCATGAACTGAGCCAGCTCCTTGGTCGTGTGAGCGATCTTGTTCTTTCCCGAATCGAAGACAACCCTCAGGATCTCAACGTCTTCCACCACAGGTATCTTCTCTCCCTCAAGAGTTCTTCTGATCTCGTCGTAGCTCCATCTGTTCTCCGGCTTACCGACCAGAAGCCCTCTGGTGATGGTCCTCAGGGGCTCTGGCATGTTGTCCGGCACTGGCAGCTTGCCCTGGATCTTCAGCTTCACCAGCTCTGGTTCCTTCTTGCGGAACTCACTGTCCCCCATCCACAGGGAAAGGACGGACATGCCGAGCGCATAGTAGTCCGATGCCGCCGTCATGATCGCATAGGTGACATCCCCGATGCGGGTGGTGTTGGCGTAAAGCTCCGGAGCGGCGTAGATCACGGTTCTGGACTGCGGAGTGTTGACGCTGCCGTCATCCCCGAGAACGTCCGCGATCCCGAAGTCCGAGATCACGGCAAGACCGGAATCCTTGTCGGTGTAGAGAATATTCTCGGGCTTTATGTCCTTGTGCAGCAGCCCTACCTTGTGCAGCTCGCCAATGTTCCTGGCGGTCATCGCGGTGATGCGCAGAATCTCCTCGGCATTGTTTCGGAGGTCGTAGGAAGCCACGGAACCATCCTTGCAGAAAGGCATCAGGGCGTACCCCCTGTCAACGTCGCCGATCCTGACAACTCCCGTCTCAAGAATATCCACGATCGCGGCCTTCCCCTTCAATTTCTCCAGTCTTTTAAGAATATCCTTGCGAACCCCATTGCCCCGACGGTACAGTTTCAGAGCGAAGCTTCCTTTCTTCGAACTCACCACGTACACCTCGGCCTCGCCTCCGTTTCCGATCAGCCTGTCGATGGCGTAACGTGTACCTCCAAGTGTAATCTCCTCTTTAGCTGAGACTTCCGCTCCGCCGTCTCCAAGATCGTCCGCATCAGTAGCCGTACAGGTGAATGTGGCCTTGGCGGTCACCGTTCCCGTCCCTTCGGAATCGGATTCTGTCCTGCATGTTCCTGTCTTGCTGATGTCTGCTACGGCTGTGCCGCTTTCTGCCATAGTATCTGCCATATTCTCGATTTTTGTAATGATTCGTGTCGCGCTGGCTAAACGAAGCCCAGTATCTTTTCTTCCTTATACTCACAGACCCATTTCCCGCCGTGCCACGGCTCACAGCACTCGCTCGGACGGTTGTGCCAGCATCCGCAGAAGTTGCAGACCCAGGCGTTTCTTACCTTGGTGTGGATAATTTTCTCAACAGGCAACTTCCTTGCGGAGAAGTAGTTCCTCTGCTCCTGCGGAGTGGAGCCTGCCGGCGGCAGCATCTCGGAGAGAGCCTTGTTCAACTCTTCCTGGATCTTTGAATATTCCGCCCTCAACTCCGCCTTGCTCTTCATCTTACCGGCCGCCGGACCCGCCGGAGCGCCAGACCTCTGCTCCTGCCGTACCTTTTCCGGTTCATGAGCCTGCCGAAAGGTTGTCTTTCCCAATAACTCCCTGAGCCTCATAACATCCTCAGGCAGCTTCGCCTCTATATTCTCTTTGGCGACCTCCTCTTCCGCCGCCTCGATCATCGTCTGGATCTCCGCCGCCTTGACAGCCAGTTCCGCCGCCTTAAGGAACGCCGGATCCTTCCGCGCCCTCTCCAGCTCCTTTTTCGCAGCCATCGTAAGCGGCTCGTTGCACTTACTGCAGAACCCTCTGACATTCAGTGTCCCGCACTTAGGGCAGACAATCCCGCTCCTGCTCATCCCACATTCCGGACACTCATCCTCGCCGCGAGGGATGTCGGCTCCGCAGAACGTGCACCAGCCGACAAGTGAATGTCCGCATCCAGGGCAGAACTCCCAGCTTTTCCTGATGTCCTTTCCGCAGTAAGGACATGTCGCGCCATCCGAAGACGCGCGCAGAGCCTCTCTCTGTTTCATGATGCCTTCCTTGTGCAGTTCCTTTCTTTTCTGTTGGAATTCAGCCATTTTCTAATTCTTTGGAAGTGTGATGACAAACTCTGAGCAAATCGGATAATGATCGGAAATGTAGTTGATTCCGAATTTAGGCTCGTCTACCACCCGAAAGCCTGTGGCCTCCGCATTGCGGTAAAGAATGTGGTCAATGGTCTCCAGTTTGCTCCCCGGGCGACCGAAATTGTTGAAAGACGGAATCTTGTCGGCTTTCTTCACGGTCTCGGAAGCTTCGTTGAGGTACGTGGTGAGAGGCCTGAGAGCCTTGTCGTCACACGTTGTGTTGAGGTCGCCGGTCACGAACACCACAGCCTTGTCACCGGCGATCTCCTTGATCTTCTCCACCATCAGCAAGGCACTTTCGGCGCGGGCCTTTTCCCCGACATTGTCAAAGTGTGTGTTGAAGAGGAATATTATCTGTCCGGATTTCCTGAAACGAAGCTTCACCCAGTTGGCCGTCCTGACATATTCAGCGTCCCAGCCTTTTGCCTCCGGCTCCTGATCCTCGTTGAGCCAGAATGTTCCGTAGCCCAGAAGATCGAACCTGTCCGCCCTGAAGAGGATCGGGTTGAATCCGGAATCCTTGTTCAGCGTGCCGGGCTTGCAGTCGCCGTCAATCATGATGTACTTTTGCAACTCTTTGGACAAGAAGGACTTCTGCCCGAAGGTCGCTTCCTGGAGTCCGATGATGTCAGGATGATATTTCCGGATCGCCTTCACGCACCCTTCCTTGCGGCTCTCCCAGTTGTATTTTCCTGTGTCGGCGGGAAACTGGATGCGGATGTTGAAAGACATCACGCTGGCGTTCTCGCTCCTGGCGGCGGCTCCTGGCCCGCACACGACCAGAGCCGCCGCTATGGCGATAATTGACAATAACACTCTTCTCATAAACCAAAAAAATCAGACTATCTGGTAATCTTCGCCACCCAACCCCCGCCGGGAGCCATGTGGATCCTCACGATTCCGTCCGCCGGAATCCGCGCGGAAGTCTTCTTGTAGTCTCTCGCGGCTCTGTCCGCGTTGATGCCATCCTGAAAGACGGTCATCTCGCCGCCTCCGATGAAGCCAAGGTCAAGGTCAAGATCACGCTCGTCCCAATTGGTGAGCGCTCCGACGTACCAGGTCTCCCCGTGGCGACGGGCCACGGCGACATATTCACCGATCTCTCCGCAGATCGGAACGGTCTCGTCCCAGACGGTAGGGAACTCCGCTATGAATTCCGTGCATTCCGTTTCTGCCATGTAGTTGGACGGCGAGTCGCAAAGCATTGTCAGCGGCGCCTCGAAGACGGCATATTCGGCGAGCTGACGGCAGCGTGTACCCTGGCTCATCGCCTCCGATCCGACCGGACGGTAGTTCCTCCTGACCGCGTTGCGCATCGCTCCCTGCGTGTAGTCCATCGGTCCGGCGACCATCCTGACGAACGGTATCGTCACGTCGTAGGTCACCTCGTCGTAGTCCTCCGGACTCCATTTCAGCTGCTCCAGCCCGGCCACGCCCTCGAAATTGAGCACGTTAGGATAGGTTCTCTGGATGCCGGCAGGCTTGTAAACCCCATGGAAATCAATCAGAAGATGATTCTCGGCGGCGATCTTCGCCATCCTTTCGCAGAATTTCACGGCCTGCTGGTCGTCCCTGTTGATGAAATCGATCTTGAAGCCCTTGAAGCCCATCCGGGCGTAGTGGCTCATCGCCTTCTCCGGATTCTTCACAATGCTGTTGTAGCTTGCCCAGAGGATGATGCCGACATTCTTGCCGTCAGCGTAGGCGACAAGTTCCTCAAGGTTGATGTCGGGATTGATCAGGAACAGGTTGGCCTTCGCTCTCTGCGCCCATCCCTCGTCCATGATGATGTACTCGATGCCGTGGGCGGCAGCAAAGTCGATGTAGTACTTGTAGGTCTCGGTGTTGATCCCGGCGCGGAAGTCCACCCCGTACAGATTCCAGTCGTTCCACCAGTCCCATGCCACCTTTCCCGGCTTCACCCAGCTCCAGTCGGCGTTCTTGTCCGCCGGGGTGGCAAGCTGCCATACAAGATCCAGATCCATCAGCGACTTGGCGTCCGGTGTGATCCCGACAACCTTCCACGGGAACTTCTGCCCGGCCTCGACCTTGGCGATGTAGTCGGCGTAGTCCATGTCCTGGTAGACATACACCCCGTTAGGGCGAAGTCCCACAGGATAAGGCGCGCGGACACTTCTCAACTCCTTGCCGCCCTGTCCGTTAAGGAACATCCCCGGGTAGCCCAGCAGATCTGATTCGGTGACGACGATCTTCACTCCGCCAGCGGCGTCCACCGTCATCGGAAGGAACACCAGCCTCTCGGGATCCATCTGAGACAAATGAATATGCTCGTACGTGTTCTCGAACGAATTGACGAACTGTTGCTTGAAAGTCTTTTTCTCATTGCTCTTGACGTAAGGCACCCAAGCTGTCCAGTCCTCGGCGAAGTTGAATTCCGTAAGTTCGTCAGTCACAGTAAATTCTCCTGACTTGGCCGTGGAGACAAACCTGTAGGCGACTCCGTTGTCGAACGCCCTGAACTCCACGCTGTAGCCCTTGAACTCAAGTGTAAGGTGGTTGTAGACATTGTCCACCGAGGCCTTTTTGTAGTTCATCGCCCGAACGCCTCTCTCGTCGCAGGAACCTTTTCTCACCTTGCGGACCCTGTCGCTTCCTCCGAAGACTGTCCCGTCCTCGAATGTCATCGAGATCTCGGACGGCGTAATAAGCGCCACCCCGTCACGGCTTATTGAATATCTCACCCCGTCCCCGGTAGAGATTTCCGCCACGATCCTCCCGTCCGGAGAGGAGACCGACCACGTTTTCTGCGCCCCGAAGGCAACCAAAGGCAGGCAAATGAACATCGCCGCCGCTGAAAAGAATTGTTTCAGTGTCATATTTCCCATAGAATGATCCTATTTTCAACTCAACTTTCGCAAGTAGGCAATCACCTGCTGTCAAATACATTATCTCACGTT
>ERZ1034691.344-NODE-344-length-37821-cov-13.466081_pt1 | contig 37821 bp, 33 predicted proteins | sample MGYA00520638_ERZ1034691 | MGnify/ENA primary metagenome ERZ1034691 (study PRJEB33766, sample SAMN09781763) | gut metagenome | biome: gut microbiome | host: Homo sapiens | place: Madagascar | study: EMG produced TPA metagenomics assembly of the PRJNA485056 data... | reverse complement strand
TGACGCCCCGCCCACCCGCTCCCGTCTTACGGCTCCGCCGAAAAATTCACCACCCCGTAGGGGCGGGGCATTGCCCCGCCCGCGGTTTTGCGGTAACGCAAAAATTACGGGTGATGCGCCCGAAAGGCTTCCCCCTATGGGGGAAGCTGTCACCGAAGGTGACTGATGAGGGGGCAACTTCCGGACATTTTCCCCTCATCCGGCGCGTTCCGCGCCACCTTCCCCCAAGGGGGGAAGGCTTTTCCTACATTGCAATATAATAAAAATGTGTCCGCTTGCGCGGACACACCAAATCTCCACTCTCCACTCTGAGCTGCGGCTTTTTGCGCAGATTTTTTACATTTCCCTGTATTGACACGCAAAATAAAAAACGATACAATGTTGACAAGAACCTAAAAAATCCCGCAAAGGAGGCGCTTGTCTATGTGGTGGGATACAATTTTGTGGCTGGTTGCCATCGTGCTGTTTGTCGCGGTCGAGGCGGAAACCACCGCGCTGGTGTCCGTGTGGTTTGCCGTCGGCGCAGCGGCGGCTATGGTGGTCAGCTTTTTCTCGGTTTCGTTGGGGCTGCAGCTGCTGGTGTTCGCCATCGTTTCGGCGGTGGCGCTGGGGGTTATGGTGCCTTCCTTGGCAAAGCACCGCAAGGAGCATCAGCCGCCCGTCACCAACGGCTCGCCGCTGACCATCGGCAAGCAGGGCGTTGTGCTTACCGCCATTGAGCCGGGTCTGCCCGGGCGCGTGCGCGTCGATGGGCTGGACTGGCAGGCAAAAGCCGGCGTAACCCTTGCCCCCGATACGCGCATTGTGGTAAACGCTGTGGACGGCGCGATACTTATCGTCAGCCCGGTCACTGAAAAAACAACGGTATAACAAAAAATAGGAGGGTCTATTATGCTGCTGGCCATTGCCATTCTCTTAGTTCTTATCCTGATTCTTCTGGTGCGGTGCATCGTCATTGTGCCGCAGGCGAACGCCTACGTCACCGAGTGGCTGGGCGTCTACAAGGACACCTGGGGCGCGGGTCTGCATCTGCGCACCCCCTTTGTCGAGCGCGTTTCCCGCCGCGTTTCCTTAAAAGAGGAAGCCGCCGACTTTCCCCCGCAGCCTGTCATCACCCGCGACAACGTCACGATGATGATCGACACCGTCGTGTTTTTCCAGGTGTTTGACGCCAAAATGTACACCTACGGCGTCAACCGCCCCATTCAGGCGATCGAAAACCTGTCCGCCACCACGCTGCGCGACATCATCGGCTCGATGACGCTGGACGAAACGCTGACCAGCCGTGACCTCATCAACACCAAAATTACCGCCAGCCTTGACGAAGCCACCGACCGCTGGGGCATCAAGGTCAACCGCGTGGAGCTGAAAAACATCGAACCCCCCGTGGAGATCCGCCAGGCGATGGAAAAACAGATGAAGGCTGACCGCGAAAAGCGCGCCTCCATCCTGCTGGCAGAGGGCGAAAAACAGGCAGCCATCACCCGCGCCGAGGGCGAAAAGGAATCCGCCATCCTGCGCGCCGAGGCTGTCAAGCAGCAGCGCATCCGCGAGGCAGAGGGCGAAGCCGAAGCCCTGCTGACCGTGCAGAAAGCCCAAGCCGATGCGATCCGTATGATCAACGAGGCAAACCCCAACCACAACTATCTGGCACTGCGCAGCATGGAGGCGATGGAAAAGGTCGCCGACGGCAAGGCCACCAAGCTGATCGTACCCAGCGATATGCAGAACCTCGCCGCCACGGTTTCCGCCATCAAGGAAATTTCCGGCGAAACGAACTAAGTTTTCATCAACAGCCGCCCCGCAGAATGCGGGGCGGCTTTTTTGTCGAAAAAGCCTTTTTACGGGTAGTAATGTAGGGCGGGGTGACCCCACCCCGCCGCACCGCTGGCTGCGCGCAGCGCATAAAATCGCGCCGAATGGCGCGTTCTCGCGCTATATCATACTATCGGCTAGACTGCACGGAACGGTCGAGACCGTTCCCTACAAACCTACCGAGGGTTCGCAATCGTTCCATTCAGTTTATCGACAGCCTTTGATTTGCAGCCCCTGTTATTGTACGGTAAAACTTTGCGGGATAAAATTATGAAAAATGCACATTGACAACCATAGGTTGTTAATGTAATATAAAAAAGAACCAACAAATCCCCAGGTACTTTACGAACGATACCCGCCGAATTCCGGCGGGGCAAGGCAACAGGAGGAGAAGATGACCGATAAAGAAAAAAGCCGGTGGCTGATGCAGTACCGCACCGCCTTGGATCAGGAACGCTTTTTGGAGGAGGAGGTGCAAAGCCTGAGCAGCGACGCCCAGCGTATGACCACCCGCCTGACCGGTATGCCCGGCGCGGGTCCCAACCCCGACCGCTTATCCCGCGCGGTAGAGCGGCTGGATGCCGCCCGCGCCCAGCTGGACAGCCAGATTGAAGCCTGTATGGGCATCCGCTGCAAGGTGGCGCGCGCCATTTCTGCCGTGCCGAACCTGACCGCGCGTGAGGTGCTGCGCCGCCGCTATGTGGACGGGCAGAGCTACGCCGAGATCGCCGACGAGATGGGGCTGGTCGAGCGCCGTGTCTACCAGCTGCACCGCATGGGGCTGCAGAAGCTGGAGCCGGAAAATATACACTAGATTTCAGCAAAATTTCAGCCTTTCTTCAGTAGAATTTCAGCAAAATTTCAGCATTTCTTCATTGTAAAATACAACCTAAAGTAGTAAAATGATACCATCGAAAACCGCGAGGGAGATACAAAACTCCCCCGCGGTTTTTGATTGCCAACCCAAAAGGAGAGTGATGCCTTTGTGTGCGACCTGACGCCGGAACACGTTCTGGCAGAGCTGGCTGAGATCGCCTTTGCCGACCCGGCAGCGGAAGCAGCGCCCCCGGTGAAAACCGCCGACAAGCTGCGCGCGCTGGAAATGCTGTACAAGCATCTGGGTCTGGGCGAAAAAGCCTGTGACGAGGGGGTGATCATTGTGGACGAGGAATAAGGCAATACCGCACAATTCTAAGTGCCGATACGGCGGGAATTGTAAGGGGTTGCCATAAGGGGGAACGCCAATGCAGGTACGCTTAAAGCAAATCATACCCGCCGTGTTCTGGCCGGTACACCGCGCCATCAGCGCCGGAACCGTGCAGGAGGTCGTCGCCAAGGGCGGGCGCGGCTCCGGCAAAAGCAGCTATGTTTCGCTGGAGCTGGTCTACCGCCTGCTGCGCACGCCGGATTGCCACGCCGTGGTGCTGCGCAAGGTGGCAGGCACGCTGCGCAACAGCGTGTACAACCAGATTTTGTGGGCAATCCAGACGTTGGGCTGCGCGGCGTATTTCCGCTGCACCGTCAGCCCGATGGAATGCACCTACCTGCCCACCGGGCAGAAAATTTTGTTCTTCGGTCTGGACGACGCGGGCAAGCTCAAAAGCTTAAAGCTGCCCTTTGGGGCGGTGGGGCTTTGTTGGTTCGAGGAGCTTGACCAGTTTGACGGTGCCGAGGAGGTGCGCAATGTCGAGCAAAGCCTGCTGCGCGGCGGGGGATACAGCCTGACCTTTAAAAGCTTTAACCCGCCCGCCATGGCGCGCAGCTGGGCAAACCGCTACGCCCTGCAGCCGCGCGACGGCAAGCTGGTGCATCATTCGACCTACCGCGACCTGCCCCGCGCCTGGCTGGGCGAGCGCTTTTGGGCGGATGCCGAGCATCTGAAAGCCGTCAACCCCGACGCCTACCGCCACGAATACGGCGGCGAGGTGGTGGGCAGCGGCGCGGCGGTGTTTGCCAACCTGACGCTGCGCACGGTGACGGACGCCGAGCTGGAAGCCTTTGACCGGCTTTACCACGGGGTGGACTGGGGCTGGTACCCCGACCCGTGGGCGTACAACGCCGTATACTACGATGCAGCGCGCCGCACACTGGTGATTTTTGACGAGCTGACCCGCACGCGCACCCCCAACCGCGACACCGCCCGCCTGCTTTTGGAGCGCGGTGTGGGCGGGGACGAGGGCGGACCCCTGACCGCCGACGCCGCCGAGCCGAAATCCTGCGCCGACTACCGCGCCGCCGGGCTGCCCTGTCGCGCCGCCCAAAAGGGACCCGGCAGCGTGCGCGAAAGCATGAAGTGGCTGCAGGGGCTGGCGGGCATCGTCATTGACCCGGCGCGCTGCCCCGCCACCGCCGCCGAATTTGCCGAGTACGAGTACGAGCGCGACCCCCGCACCGGCGAGGTGCTGCCCGGCTACCCCGATGTGAACAACCACCACATTGACGCCGTGCGCTATGCGGTGGAGTGCATCTGGCGGCGCCGGGGCAGCTGAGGGGAAAATTCAACTGCGAGAGGAGATTCTGTGGAAAACTTTTTAGAGCAAGCCTTCGGCAAAAATGATGTCACAACGCCGAAAATGCGCACGGCGGTGCGGGAGTGGTTCGATTTGTACTACGGCGCACCCCGCCCGCAGGAGGACACCGCCCTGCGCCCGGCGGCGCTGATCGTGGGCAAGTTGTGCCGCACCGTTTTTGCCGAGTACGAGGCGCGTCTGCCCGCCGACACCGCGCCCACCCGCAAGGAAAGCCTGGCGGCGCTCAACCGCGTTGCCAAGACCGCGCTGCAATATGCGATGATCGGCGGCGAGTGCCTGCTGAAGCCGGTACCCCAAAAGACCGGCTTTGCCTTTGCGGCGCTGCGGCGTGACTGCTATGTGCCGCTGGCGCGCGATGCCCACGGGCAGCTGTTGGCGGTGGGTACGATGGAAATTTTGTCGGTGGAAAGCCGCCGCTACGCGCTGCTGGAGCGCCGCACCGCAGGCGCGGACGGGCTGACCATCGAAACCCGGCTGTTTGAGCTGAACGGGCAGACGCTGGGGCGCTGCGTGCCGCTGAACACCCTGCCCGCCTGCGCCGATTTGGTGCCGCAGCTGGTACTGCCCGGCGTGCCGGGCGTGGGGCTGGCGGTGCTGCGTATGCCGCTGGTCAACTGTGTGGACGGCAGCACCGATGCCGTAAGCCTGTACGCCCCGGCAACGGGGCTGCTGCACGCGCTGGCGCGGCTGGAAGCCCAGCTGAACACCGAGTTCGCCAACGGTGCGTCCCGCGTGTTTGCGTCGGAGGACCTTTTGCGCCCCGATGCCGCCGGGCAGCGCGCGCTGCGTGATGATCTGTTTGTTGGCTTGCCCGACGACCCCGCCAACGTGGGGGTGACCGTGTACAGCCCCGCCCTGCGCGAGCAGAGCTTTTTGAACCGCAAGCAGGACCTTTTGCGCGGCTGCGAAAGCCTGTTGGGGCTGCGGCGCGGCATTTTGAGCGAGCAGGAGTGCAGCGGCGAAGCCCGCACCGCCACCGAAATTGCCGCCGCTGCCGCCGACTATGACGTGACCGTGCGGGAATTGCAGGGCGCGTGGGCGGCTGCCGCCGACGAAGCGATGCAGCTGTGCGCCGTGCTGGGCAGCCTGTACGGCAACGACCCCCACCCCACCGCGCCGCTGACCGTGGATTGGGGCGACGGCGTGCTGTATGACCGCGCCCGCGTCTGGCAGGAGCAGCAGACCATGGTCGAAAAGGGGATGCTGCGCCCCGAGCTGGCGCTGGCGTGGTACTATGACCTGCCGCACGAAACCGAGGCGGAGCTGGAGGAGATCCGCCGCCGCTATCTGCCGAAAGGAGGAAACCTGAATGGAACCGACGAAAGCTGAAACCCCCGCACCCTACGCCGCAGGCACCGGCACCGCGCCGCTGAACCCCGACCGCACCGCGTGGGACCGCATGGGCTACCGCGAGCGCCTTGCCTTAAAGCGCGAAAACCCCGAAGCCTACCGTGAAATGAAAAAATATTGAACCAACGAAAGGAATTGTACTATGGCTGATATCAACACCAAGCTGTCCGACCTGATCGACCCCGAGGTTATGGCTGATATGGTCAGCGCCCGCATCCCCAAGAAGCTGCGCGTTGCCCCCTTTGCCAAAATTGACGACACGCTGGCGGGCGTGCCGGGCGACACCATCACCGTACCCGCCTACACCTACATCGGCGATGCCGCCGACGTTGCCGAGGGCGGCGAGGTCGCCATTGAAAAGATGACCACCTCCACCCGCAAGGCAACCATCAAAAAGGCGATGAAGGGCATCGGTCTGACCGATGAAGCCGTGCTGTCCGGCTACGGCAACCCCGTGGGCGAGGCCAACACCCAGCTGGCACTGGCGATTGCCGCCAAAATCGACAACGACTGTATGGATGCTTTGCAGACCGCCAGCCTTGTGTATGACGGCAGCGCGGCACCCATCGGCTACAACGCCATTGTGGACGCTGTGGACCTGTTTGAGGAGGAGATGGGCTGCAGCGACAAGGTGATGTTCATCCACCCCAAGCAGGTCACCCAGCTGCGCAAGAACGCCGACTTCCTCAGCGCCGACAAGTACAACCCCGGCGTGGCGCTGACCGGGGAAATCGGTATGATCGCAGGCTGCCGCCTGGTACCCAGCAAAAAGGTGCCGCTGACGGGCGGCGTCTACGCCTGCCCCATCGTCAAGCTGGAGGCGGACCCCGAAACCGAGGACGAGATCCCCGCCCTGACCATCTACCGCAAGCGTGAGGTCAACATCGAAACCGAGCGCAAGCCCAAGACCCGTACCACCGAAATTACCGCCGACGAGTTCTATGTGGCGGTGCTTTCCAACGAGGCAAAGGTGGTGCTGGCAAAGTTTAAGGAATAAGGGGGCGCCTATGCCGGATTACGCATACTATTGCGACCATTATCTGGGCGAGGATATCCCCGAGGCGGAGTTTGCCGCCTGTATGCGCCGCGCCGAGGGCAAGCTTGCCTACATCAAGGAGGTTTACGCTGTGCAGCCCCGCAGGGGACTGACCGCCGAGGAAGCCGAAAATATGGCGCTGTGCGCCATCGCCGATGCGGTGTATGAGTTTAAGCAGGAGGACGAGGCACGCGGGTTTTCCAAGGTGACGGTGGGCAGCGTGAGCGAAAGCTACGCCGAGCCGCCCGAGCTGTGCGCCGCCACGCTGAGCAACCGCGCCGCCCATTACCGCCACGAGGCGGGCTACTACCTGCGGATCGGACGGTGGCTGAATGGCTGAAAATCCGCTGTTTGCCGACACCGTGACGCTGTACCACGCCGACCCCGCCGCCCACACGGTGACCCGGCGGGTGCTGCGCGGCGTCTACCTGCAAACCGGCACGCGCCAAAAGCCCGATGTCAAGGGCGACAAGCTGGGAACCTCGTTTTTGCTGGTGATCCCCGCCGCCGTGTGGGACGGCACCGCGCTGAACCCCGGTGACCGCCTTTGCCGCGGCGAGGGCGCCGCGCTGAGCTGGCAGCAGTTTGCCGCCTTTGTGCCGGGCAAGGCGCAGACGGCGGTGGTCGAGTATATTTTGCCGCTGATGCACCGCGGCAGGCTGCACCATATCGAGGTAGGCGCCTGGTGGCAGGGAACCGGCACCGGGGCGCACAGCCTGACCCGATAGGGCAGGGGTAACGTTACCAAGCGGTGTGCCGCTGCGGCGGCACGGCGGCAAAAGCTGCGGCACACCGCATTGTTATGGGAAAGGCAGTATCGTGAACACAAACATTCTTCAAACCCTGTGCGCGTTTTTGCGCACCGCACCCGCTATGCAGGGCATCGCCCTTACGGCAGAGCAGCTGCCGCCCGCCCCCTTTACGGCGGGGCTTTGGGGCAAGGGAACCGCCGTAAAAGAAACGCGGCAAAACCTGTGGGGCGAAACCCGCCAAAGCCGGCGCAGCGAATTTGTCTTGCGGCTGTGCCTGCCGCTGCCCCCCGGCGATGACGACGCTGCGCTGCAAAATGCGCAGCGGCTGGAAGCCCTGCAGGCTTGGCTGGCAGCGCAAAGCGCCGCGCACACCGCGCCGACCCTCGGCAATTACGACACCGAAACCGAAGCCCTGCGCACCGCCGACGCCTGTATGGAGCGCGCCGACGCGGGCGGCACCGCCTGCTACACCCTCCGCCTTTGGGCGGACTACACCGTGGCTTACACGGAAAAAGGAGAACCTGTATGAAGATCCAACGCAAATATATGGCGCATTACCTGAACGCCGGTTTTGGCGGCGAAGCGGCCTACACCCGCCTGGGCGACGATCTGGAGGAGTTTTCCCCCGAAATGAGCGCCAATGTGGAAAAGAAATCCAACATTCTGGGCGAAACCAGCGTGACCATCAACAGCTACCAGAAGCAGGGCGAGGTCAAGCCCTACTACGCGCAGGAGGGCGACCCCCTGTTTGAAAAGCTGCAGGTGATCATTGACGGCGACCTTGTGCTGGACGAGCTGAAAACCGACATCGTGGAGGTCAAGCTCTGGGGCGAGGTCACCGGCACTGTCTACCCCGCCGTGCGCGAGGAATGCTACATCGAGGTGACCAGCTACGGCGGCGACACCACCGGCTACCAGATCCCGTTTGTGGTGCATTACACGGGCGTCAAAACCAAGGGCAGCTTTGATGTAAAGACCAAAACCTTCACCGCAGCGTAATTTTTTGAGAGGAGGAGAGGGACGATGCAGAACCTTACCATTGATACCGGTATGCAGGAATTTTGTGTCAACGGGCGGGGCGTTTTGCGCTTTAACCCGGCGGACCCCAACCTGTACCACCGCTTTTTTGCGCTGGGTGCGCAGCTGGACACGCTGGATGCCGAGCTGACCGCCCGCACCCCCGCCGATGATGCCGAGGGGCTGGCACTGCTGGCGGAGTATGACGGCAAGATCAAAGCCCTGCTGACCGAGATTTTTGGTGCGCACAACGACTTTGACACCCTGCTGGAGGGGGTCAGCCTGGCGGCGGTGGGGCAAAACGGCAAGCGCGTTGTGCAAAACCTGCTGGAAGCGCTGACCCCTGTGCTGCAGGCCGGGGCAGAGCAGCACCTGCAGGCTGTGGCGGAGGCTGCCGCCGCCGAAGCCGATGCCGCGCGTGCGCAGCGGCAAAGCCGTTGACCGGCGCGTGGACGCTGCCCCGCTGCGCCGTGCTGGACGGGCAGGAGTATGAAATCCACACGGATTACCGCGATATTTTGGAGGTGCTGCGCTGGCTTTCGGGCGGGGCGGACCCGCAGCTGAAGCCGGAGGAGCGCTGGTACATTGCGATGCGGCTGTTTTACCCGAGCTTTGCCGCCATGCCCGCCGCTCTGTGGGGCGCGGCAACGACCTTTTTGCAGGAATTTTTGCTGGCAGGGCGTCCCGAGCCGCAGCCCGGCACCCCGCAGCTGATGGACTGGCAGCAGGACGCGCCGCTGATCGCGGCGGGCATCCGGCAGGCGGCGGGGTGCGATGTGCGCAGCCTGCCCTACCTGCACTGGTGGAGCTTTCTGGCGTGCTTTGACGCCATCGGGCAGGGCAGCTTTGCCACGGTGGTAGCCATCCGCGACAAGCTGCGCCGGGGCAAACGGCTGGAGGCGTGGGAGCTGGAATTTTACCGCACCCACCGCGCCGCCGTGGAGCTGCGCCGCCCGGATGCTGCCGAAGCGGATGCTGAAAAACAACGCCTGCTCGCACTTTTAAAAGGAGAAACGGAGGGCGTATGCCAAAAAACCTGACCTTGGAAAAAACGCTGAACACCGCTGCCCCCACCGCCAAAATGCACGCTGCCCTGCAGGGGCTGACCGCGGCGCTGCAGGGCGTGGGTACGGCGGGCAGCCAGACAAAGCGCGTGCTGGCGGACCTGCGCACGGGGCTGCAAAAAACGGCGCGGCAGGCGCAGAGAAGCCTGGCAGCCTTTGATGAAATCAACCGCCTGCAAAGCGGCGGCACCGCCGCCAAAAAAGGGAGCAGCAGCCGGGCAAAAGCCGCCAAGACCGACCCCGCCGAAGCACTCAGCCCGTGGCAGCTGGCGCTGCAGCAGCTGCGCACACAGTGGGATGAATTTTTCGCCCACATCCGCAGCCTGCTTGCCCCGCTTGGCACCGCGTGGGACACACTGTGCCGCACCTTTGCCGAAGGCTGGCAGGTGTATGCGCCCGCCATCACGGCGGGGCTGCAAACCGCGGTGCAGGGCATCGGGGCGCTGCTGCAGACCCTGTGGGACGAAACGCTGCAGCCCTTTTTGCAGAACTGCGGCGGGCTGCTTGCCGCGCTGTGGCAGCAGCATTTGCAGCCGCTCTGGCAGCAGCTGGCGCTGACGCTGGGCGCGGTGGCAAACCTTTTGCTGAACCTGTGGAACACCGTGCTGGCACCGCTGCTGCAATGGGCGGCGGCAACCTTCGGACCCGGGCTGGGGCTGGTGTTTACCGGGCTTGCCACGGCGGCTGCCGGGTTTGTGGGCGCGGTGGCGGACTGCGTGAACATTGCCCTGACGGTGCTGCAGGGGCTGGCGGATTTTGTCAGCGGCGTGCTGACGGGGCAGTGGAATGCCGCGTGGAACGCGATGGCAACGATGGTCGGCACTGTCTGGCAAAAGATCGTAGCTATGGTACAAAATGCTGCATCCGCGGCCGTGACTGCCGTGCAGGCAATGTTTGCGGGGCTGCGCAGCATTGTGCAGAATATCGTTTCGACCATCGGCGGCATCGGCAGCCGGGTGGGGGCGGTGTTCAGCGGCGGGAGAGCGTCTGTGCAGCCCTTTGCCGCCGTACCCGCCCTGCCGGTACCTGCCTTGGCGGGCGGGGCGGTGATACCGGCGAACCGCCGTTTTTTGGCGATGCTGGGCGACCAGACCAGCGGCACCAACATCGAAGCCCCACTGGACACCATCAAGCAGGCGGTGGCGGAGGTGCTGAACGGCTTTGCAGGCGGCGGCGAGCAGCCCATCAACATTTACATCGGCGAGGAGCTGCTGGACACCGTCATCGCGGGCAGCCAGCGCCGCCGTGCCGTGCGCAGCGGCGGGAGGTAAGCGATGGAAATTTTAACCGTAAACGGCACGGCTCTGCCCGCGCCGAACAGCTACCGCGTGCAGCTTTCGGACCTGGACAGCGAGGACACCGCCCGCACCGAGGATGGACTTTTGGTGCGCCAGCGGGTGCGCGCCGGGGTGGCAAAGCTCAGCGTTTCGTGGGCGGCGCTCTCCACCGAGCAGTGCGCGCAGGTCTTGACCGCCACCGCTGCTGACAAGTTCGAGGTGCGCTATTTTTTCGGTACGATGCGCACCGCGCAGATGTACGCAGGTGACCGCACCGCCGACCTGAAAGCCGCCCGCAACGGGCAGGGGGTGTGGGAGGTTACGATGAATTTGATTGAATACTAAAAAACAGAGTTTAGAGTTCAGAGTTTAGATAAGGTGCGGCGCGTTGCGCCGCCTTTAAACGTGCGCCCTGCGGGCGCACACCATATCTTCACTCTCCACTCTAAACTCTTCACTCTATCGAAAGGAGCCACTGTGTATCCCACATCTACTGCTTACCAAACGGCGGTCTGCGCGCCGGTGCGCACCGACCGGGTGACCGGCACGCTGACGCTGACCGACGGCACCGTGCTGCCGCTGACCGATGCCGACCTTGTGTCCGGCTCGCTTTGCTGGGACAACCAGTGCGTCAACGGCGAGGAACTGGCGTTCGGCTGTGCGTATCTGGGGCAGGTCAGCCTGCAGTTGCGCACCGAGCTGTCGCGCTATGCGCTGTACGGCGCCTGCCTGCGGCTGGACTACGCGCTGCTTTTGCCCGATGCAACGTGGGAAACCGTTCCCCTGGGCGTCTTTACCGTTGCCGAGGCGGAGCGCCGCGCAAGCTTTGTCAGCCTGAAAGCCTACGACAACCTTGTCAAACTCGACGCCCGGTACGACGGCACGGTGCTGGCAGGCACGGCGTATGAAATTTTGCAGCAGATCGCCGAAGCCCGCGGTCTTGCGCTGGGGCAGACCGCCGCCGAGGTGGCAGCGCTCAACCCCAATGCCGCGCTGTCGCGCCAGCTGGATGCCACCTACAACGTTACCACTTGGCGGGACTGCGCCGCTGCCGTCGCCCAGCTTCTGGGCGGCTTTGCCACGGTGGACCGCGCCGGGCGGCTGGTGGTGCGCTGCTTTGCCGCCGCGCCCTGCCGCACGCTGAGCAAGGCGGAACGCATCAAGACCGCCGTTGCCGACTACCTGTGCCGCTGCACAGCTTTACAGTTAGAGCTGCAAAGCGGGCGCTTTACCCGCACCGCCGAGCCGGACAACGGGCTGACGATGACTGTTACGGATTTCCCGCTCGCAGAAAGCGGGCTGGCTGCCACCCGGCAAAGCATCTGCGACAACCTGTTTGCCGCGCTGCAGCCCCTTGCCTACACCCCCGCCGAGGTTCGTCTGCACGGCGACCCCGCGCTGGATTTGGGCGACCGGCTGGCGCTGCCTATGGCGGACGGCACCGCACCGCAGATGCTCATCACCCACACGGTGTGGCGGTACCGCGCCGGGCAAACCGTAAAAGCCGTGGGCAAAAACCCGTATCTGGCAAACGGAACCGACCGCACCGATGCCAAGCTGCGCAGCCTGGCAAGCGCGACAGCCGCCAACAGGACCGTGTATTACAGCTTTACCAACAGCACAAAAGTCCAGATCGCCGGGGAGGAAAAGCCCGTTGTCAACCTGAACTTTGTCACCACGCGGGACACCGGCGCGGTGTTTCTGGCGCAGATGATCCTGCACGCCGCACCCGCCGCGGACGCCGCCGTGACCGTGACCGTGCGGTATTATCTGGACAGCGCGCCGGTGGACTACACCCCCTGCCAGACATTGGCGGCGGGCAGCCACACGCTGGCGCTGTTTTACCCCTTTGCCGCGCTGCTGGGCGCTGCCAACCGCCGGTGGAGCGTCCGCCTTGTCTGCGAGGGCGGCACCGTGACGCTGGAAAAGGGCGGGCTGAAAGCCATCATCAGCGGGCAGGGGCTGGCAGGCGGTAAGGCGTGGAACGGTACGCTGACCATGGAGGAAACGCTGCAGCCCTACGCCTTTGCGGCGCACCGCGCTGTGCAGGTCGCGCCCGTTCGTGAGGGGCTTTCGCTGGCACCGCAGCACCCCGCCCACCCGGCGTACACCGAGGCGCTGGCGGTGCTTGCCCTGCCCCGGCGCGCGCCCCTGCGGCTGGCGGCATTGTCAGAAAAGCCGCGGCGCGAGCTGGCACAGAAGTTCTGGAGCTTTACCACGGAAACGCAGGCAAAGTACGACCCTGCGCTGGTGCTGACCGAAAACGACCGCTTTGCCCTGCGGCGCAGCTTTACCGCCCAAGGTGCGGCGCACCCCATCGACAGCGGCAGCTGCACCGCCCTGACGGTGGACACAACCGCCTATCTGCGGGTGGAAGGAATCGAGGTGAACTGGTAAATGGATGGCAATTACTCCCGCCTGCCCGCGCTGCTGGACACGGTGCAGGGGATGACAATTTTACGCGAAAACAGCAAAAACGACGACGGCACCGACTGCGTACCCGGGGTGGAGTGGTTCCGCTTCAACGGCGTTGCGGCAACAAATCTCTATGTAAACGGCAACCTGTGGGTGGGCTTCGGCACCTCCGCCGAGCAGCTGAAGATCTGGCGGCGCGATGCGGCGGTCTACAACATCTGGCACCAGCAGGGTACCGTGGCAGGGCTGGCATTTTTTAAGCTGCGGGTGCAGGGCTACCTGCATTTCAGCACAACGGCGGCGGAACACAGCATCACCTACGAGCTGATTTTGCTGCAGGACGGGCGTATGGTGCTGAACCTCTGCCAGCCGCCCGCGTCCGCAAGCTACAGCGGCGAGCATCGGCTGCTTTGCGGCAGCGAAACGCTGGAGCTGCCGCTCGCGGTAGGGCAGAAAACCGTGCTGACCTTCACCCCCGGCGACGCCGAAAACGGCAAATCGTGGGCAGTGACCGAGGGCGTACCCCGCGTGGGGAATTTCCGCTTTTTGACGGGCAGCGGCGGCGTTTTGTACACCGTGCAGGACGGTGCCTTTGCCCCGCTGGCAGAAACCGCCCTCTCCGAGGCGCTGTTTCTTGCGCAGGGGACGGAGGACCCGCCCCCGCCCGCGCTGCTGGCAAGCCTGCCCAGCCCCACGGTCTACCTGTGGACGGATGCGCCCGACCCGGTGCCGATGCAGGCGGCCATCACCGCCGACCCGCCCGACCAGACGCTGGAAACCGTCTGCGATATGGCGCACCCCAGCATTGTGGGCATTGCCAAGCTGACCGCCGCCGGCAGCGACACCGTGACAGTGGCAGCCTCGACCGACGGCGGCGCACACTACACCGAGGGGCTGCCCCTGCCGCAGTTTTTGGCGCAGGACACGGCAGCGCTGTGGCAAAGTCTGCCGACGGATCATCGGCTGCCGCTGCGGTTTACCCTGCACGGCACCGACACACTTTCTTGGCTGAAATTCAGCTTTATCAACGAAGGAGATTAAGCTATGCCTTTGCACGGATACACCAAAATTGAGCTTACCGACGTCAAAACCGGCAAGGTGGAAACGCAGGAAAAGCACAACCTCGTGACGAATGCCGTCCAAAATATCCTGAGCGGCTTTGACCGCAGCCTGAACCTGCAGATGATGCTTGCCGACAAGCGGTACAGCAATGACAGCGGCAGCGACGGCAACATCACCAACCTGATCACGGCGTTTTACGGCGGGCTGTACCTGTACGATACGCCGCTGGGCAGCAACCCCGACACGCTGTTTGCCCCGGCTGGCGCGGCGCTGGTGGGTACGGCGCTGCAAAACACCGCCAACACCGGCACCAACCCCTGCCGCGGCAGCTACAATCAGGCGGAATCCAGCGTGGATATCGAAAACGGGGTGGTGACCTTTGTCTATGACTTTGCCACCAACCAAGCCAACGGCACCATTGCCTCGGTGTGCCTGACCTCGCCCCGCGGCGCGTATATGTGCGAAGCCGACACCGTGCCTGCCGCCCTGCAGCCATCCACCAATCCGTTTACGCAGATGGGACCCGAACAGCGTTTTTTGACAAAAATCAAAAGCTTTGACTACTACAGCGGTCACATCGCGCCCATTTGGGCGGACGAGGAAAAGCAGCTGCTGGTGATGGGGCGCATCATCGCGGACGGCGAGCAGCAGCTGCTGGAGCTGCGCTACCACGACCTGCAGCTGAACAGCCTGGACCTGTTTGACCCCGGCAGCGATGTCCCCAAGGAGATCAAGACCTTCTCGCTGCAGGGGCTGTCGCTGCACTCCAAGGACGATTCCGGCAGCTACCACCGCATCTATGCCGATGTCGAGCGCGGCAAGCTGTATGTAAGCTCGGTCAAGGCTACCCCGGTGAAGCCGGGCGAGGAAATGCGCGTGCGCGAGTTTGATATGAACACCTTCGCCTACACCGACTACCACCTGACCAACACCAGCGGCGAAAATCTGAGCGGGTTTATAAGCGGCATGAGAGGTCCGTGGCTTGCCGGTACGGTGTATGACGGCTGGCTGTATATGCAGGCATCGTACAAAAAAAGCGGAACCAAGGAGGCCGACTATTACCGTTTTCGCCTGACGGACAGCTCACAGGTGGAGTATATCCCCACCAACGATACGGGAATGTATATCATCACCGATGCCCACGACGGACGCATTTACAGCTTTGTGGGCAGCGACAGGGGGACATCAGCAGGGGTGCTGAATACGGCTACCGGCAAGGTGTACAGCACCGAGCGGAGCGACCTGTGGTACAGCGATTCGAATTATGACAACCTCAAATGGCTTGTGATCCCCACCGTGGGCGGCGGCGCTTCGCCCCTGGTGACGGGACCGGGCGGCACCAACTATGCCTCTATACGGCGTATGGTGCGCCCGAACTATCTGGGAACCATCAACGATCTGGACGCGCCGGTGGAAAAAACACCTGATAAGACGATGAAAATCACCTACACACTGCGCAGGGAGGCATAAGATGCAGCAAGGCATTTTTACAGGGCGCACCGCCGTGCGCTACCCCTACGGCTGCTACGGCTACACCCGCGGCGGGGGCAGGCGCTGGCACGGCGGGCTGGACGTGGTGGGCGTGGATGACGAAACCATCCGGATGCCGTTTTACGGCGGCAAAACGATACGCGGCACCGTGACGCGCGCCCGCTGTGTGCGAAACAAGAACGATGCAACGTGGGAATGGGGCTGGTATGTCTGTGTGCGGCTGGACGCAGCGCAGACGCCTGACGCCGTGAATTATCTGTATTTCTGCCACTGTGCGCGCCTGTGTGTGCAGCCGGGGCAGCGGGTGCAAAGCGGCGATGCCTTAGGGATGATGGGCAACACCGGCAACGCGGCGGGCGGCTACAAGCACTGCCATCTGGAGGTGCGCGCCGCCGCCACGGGCAAGGGGCTGGACCCCACGGCGTATGCGGGCGTACCCAACGCGGTGGGCGAGTACGGCGCCGCGCAGCCGAGCGTCTGGGACACCGACGGACCGTTTGTCATTACCGCCACCGGGCAGGACAAAGCCGCCCTGCGCGCGCTGTGCGAACAAAAAAACCTGCCCGTTACGGCAGGGTGAAAGGAGCTTGTATGCAAAATCAAAACAGCAATGTGTTTTTGTTGGTCAAGGCGGCGGTGGCTGCCGTCTGCGGTGCGTTTACGGCGGCGTTCGGCTGGCTGGGCTGGCTGACGGCGGCGTGGGCGATGTGTATGGTGCTGGACTGGCTGTCCGGCACGGCGGCAGCCTGCAAGGGCGGCTGCTGGTCCAGCGCGGCGGCCAGGGGCGGTATCTGGCACAAGTTCGGTATGATCCTGGTGGTGCTGACCGCCGCCCTGACCGATGCTGTGCTGGGTATGGCGGTGCAAAACCTGCCGGGGCTGGGGCTTCGGTTTGATACGCTGCTGCTGCCGGTGGTGCTGGTGTGGTATATTTTTACCGAGCTTGGCTCGGTGGCAGAAAACGCCGCCGCCCTCGGCGCACCGGTACCCAAGGTGCTGCTGGACGCCTTGGCGGTGGGCAAACGGGAACCGTAAGGGAAAATAAAAAATCACCGCGCGGCAGGGGCGGGGTGTGCCCCGCCCGCGACATAACGGCAGCGCGAAAATCACGGGTCATCCGTAGGGACGGCATATATGCCGCCCGCGCAACCGTCCGGGCAATGCAACACAACGGGCAAACTGCACGGGACGCATATATGCGTCCCCTACAAACCTGCCGGTAATTCGCCGCCATCGCAAAAATTTGCGGCTGCCGCAAAACACTCCGGCGGGGTGGGGTCACCCCGCCCTACACCCCAGTGGCATATCACAAAAAGCCCCGCCTGTTTTGCAGGCGGGGCTTGCATGGTTTACAGGTATTGCTCCAAATCGCGCTTGTCGGTGGCGCAGCGCAGGGCGGCATCGCGGGTGATGCGCCCCTCGGCGACAAGGCGGGCAAGGTCGGCGTTCAGGCTGTGCATACCCAGCGCCGCGCCCGATTGCAGCAGCGTGGGCAGCTGGTAGCACTTATCCTCGCGGATCAGGTTGGACACGGCGTCGGTACCCACCAAAATCTCGGTGGCGGCGCAGCGCCCCTGCCCGCTTGCCAGCGGCAGCAGCTGCTGGGTCACGACACCCCGCAAAACCGATGCCAGCTGCCCGCGTATCTGGTTCTGCGCACCGGCGGGGCAGACGTCGATAATGCGGTCGATGGTCTGCGCGGCACCGATGGTGTGCAGCGTGCTAAGCACCAGATGCCCGGTTTCGGCGGCGGTCACGGCGGCGGAAATCGTTTCAAAATCGCGCATCTCACCGACCAGAATCACATCCGGGTCCTCGCGCAGGGCGCTGCGCAGCGCACCGGCAAAGCCGGGTACATCCACGCCCACCTCGCGCTGGTGGATCAGCGATTTTTTGCCCTGATAGACGTACTCGATGGGGTCCTCAATGGTCAGGATATGCTCGGCGCGGCTCTCGTTGATATGCTCGATCATCGCCGCCAGCGTCGTGGATTTGCCGCTGCCGGTGGGACCCGTGACCAAAATCAGCCCGCGCGGCTCGTCCGCCATCTTTTGCAGCACGGGGGGCAGCCCCAGCTGCGCCAGCGTGGGGATATGGTCGTTGAGCAGGCGCAGGGTGGCAGCCAGCTTGTTCTGCTGCATAAACACGTTGGCGCGGCAGCGGGTGCCGTCCGGCGCGGCGATGGCAAAATCAGCGTCCAGACGTTCTTCCAGCAGGGCCTGGCGGTGGCTTTCGTCCATCATACTCAAAATCAGCGTGCGGGTGTCCTCGTCGCTGAGCTGGACGGGGGCGTGCTGCAAAACGCCGTGGATGCGGAACTGCAGCGGCAGCCCCTGCGAAATGTGAATGTCGCTGGCGTTCAGCTGACGTGCCAGCGCCGTCAATTCAAAAATCTGCATAGACGTCAATCCTCATAGTAGGTGATCTTCAGCAGCTCCTCGGGGGTAGTTACGCCTTGGCGCACCAGCTCCATGGCGCTCTCGCGCAGGCTGCGCATACCTTGGGTGCGGCGGGCGGTCTGGGTCAGCTCCTCTTGGGTCGCCCCGGCAGAGATCAGGCGGCGCATCTCCTTGTTGATGACCACCAGCTCGTGGATGGCAATGCGCCCCTTGTAGCCGGTGCCGTTGCAGCTGGGGCAGCCGGTGCCGCGGCGCACGGTGGTGATGTCGGCATCCAGCAGGTCGCGCTCCATCTCGGTGATGGGTACGGTCTTGGCGCACTGCGGGCAGACGCGGCGCATCAGGCGCTGCGCCACAAGCCCCGCCACCGAGTTGGCGATCATATAGCGCTCGACACCCATATCCTCCAAGCGAACCACGCTGGAAAGCGCATCGTTGGTGTGCAGGGTCGAGAACACCATATGACCGGTGATGGCGGCGCGCACCGAGATGGAAGCCGTTTCGGCGTCGCGGGTTTCGCCCACCATGATGATATCGGGGTCCTGACGCAGCAGCGCGCGCAGCCCCGCCTCAAAGGTAAGCCCCGCCAGCGGGTTGACCTGCGTCTGGTTGATGCGCGGCAGGTTGCGTTCCACGGGGTCCTCGACGGTCGAAATATTGACCTGCCGGTCTGCCATCGCCTGCAGGACCATATACAGCGTCGTCGTCTTGCCGCTGCCGGTGGGACCGGTCAGGTAGACGATGCCGTTGGGGCGGTCCAGCAGGGGCAAAAAGCGCTGGTAGGTTTCGTCGTCCATACCAAAATGGTCGGCGTGTTCAATGCGGGTGCTGCCGGACAAAATACGCAGCACCGCCTTTTCGCCAAAGACGGTGGGCAAAATGGACACACGGACGTTGATATCGCTGCCGGTATCCAGCCGCGCGCGGAAATGTCCGTCCTGCGGGACGCGATGCTCGGCAATGTCGAGGTTGGACATAATTTTGATGCGGGCGATCAGCGGCTGGTGCAGCGCAGGCTGCAGGGTGACGTAGTCGATGATGACGCCGTCGATGCGCATACGCACCTTGGTTTCCTTTTCAAACGGTTCGATGTGGATATCCGACGCGCCGGTGGTCACCGCGCGCTGCACAAGGCTGTTCAGCAGGCGGATGATGGGGGCTTCGGTGTCGCCGCCGGTAGCGCTGATGTCAATGGCAAGGTCCTCGGTGCGCATGGCGGCCATATCGCTGGAGTTGGCGCGGCTGGCGGCCTTGCGGGCGCTGACCTCGGCGTAGTAGTAGCGGATGGCGCGGCGCAGCGGCTCCAGCTCTGCCAGCACGATCTCCGGCTCCATGCCGGTCAGCTGGCGGATATCCTCAATGGCGTAGTAGTTCAGCGGGTCGTTGGCGGCCACGGTCAGCGTGCGTCCGCTCTGCGCAATGGGCAGCATATCGTACTTTTGCGCGACCTCACGCGGAATTTTTTCGACAGCGGAAACATCCACCGTCAACTCCGAAAAGTCCACGATGCGCAGGTTCAAACGGCGCCCCAGCGCTTCCAGCACCTGACGCTCGTTGACAAAGCCCAGCTTTTGCAGCGCCTGCCCCAAGCGCAGGTCGCGGTGTTCCTTCTGGTAAGCCAGTGCGGCGGTAATCTGCTCGGCGTTGATGTAGCCAAGCTCCTGCAAAATATCGCCTAAGCGCAACGGTTTCACGGCTGCACACCCCCCTTATCACACAAGAAGATGCTTAACGTTACATCAAACGAGCTGCTCTCAACGGCTTCGCCCTCGGCGGTGGCGTAGGAACGCCCGGACATCGAGAAGCTGTCGATATGAATGGCAGGGTAGTCCCGCGCCAAGGTGTCCAGCAGGGAGAGAAAATCGCTGCTGCTGCCGGTGCAGGTGAACCGCACCGACACGGCGCGCAGGTAATCGTTGGTAATTTCGGGGGTCACGGCGTTGGCGGCAAAATTGCTCAGCAGCAGGTTCTGGGTGGGCAGCAGGGTGCTGCTGTCGGTCAGCCCGGCGGTGTGTCCCGCCAGCGTGCTGGCGGTGTAGCCGGCAAGGCTCTGGGCGGCGGGGGTGCCGATGTCCAGGCTGACGGGTTCCAGATTGTGCTGCAGCTCCAGCCCGGTGACAAGGGTGTCCAGATCGCCGGAGGAAAGCAGCGGGTAGTAGCTGCCGTTTGCCTGCTGCAAAAGTCCCCATGCGGCGTCCTTGTTGGCAGCGTAGGTGGGGGCGAGCATCAGCGTCTGCTGCATTTCGGCGCGGGCGTTCTCGGCATCGGCAAGGTCCGCCTTGGCGGTGCGGTACGCCTCCAGCCCCGGAAACAGCAAAAACCGCAGATACAGCACGGCAAAGGCCAGCAGAGAAACAACGTACAGCAGTTTTTTGTCCTTGGCGCTCACGGTAAAGTCCATACGCAGCCTCCTTACTGGGGCGCTGCCAGAACGCAGCGCAGGTTGATGGTATACAGACCGTTCGCGGACGAGTAGCCCGTGTAGGTGACGGTGGAAAACACGCCGCAGTTCTGCAGCGAGCGTATGTAGGCGGGGATGTCGATGACCTCGCTGGATTTGGCGTCAAACAGAAGGCTGCCGGACGCCGCATCGTAGGCGGTGAACACAATGGATATGCTGCTGCTGCCGGCGTTTTCGATGCGGTTCAGCAGGGCGTTGGTCACGTCCGGGTAGCTTGCCAGCACACTGTCCAGATCTTGGGTGTAGCCGGTCAGGGCGTTGTAGCCGTCCGCCAATTTGGCATCGGTCAGGGCGGTGGTGTAGGCGGCGGCATTGTCCATACACCAGTCGGTAATGGCGTCGGTGCGGTTGTTCAGCAGCGCCGTGTGCACCGAAAGTGCGCCCCACAGCACAAGGCAGACCGCCGCAAACACCGCGCCCGGCACAAAGGTGATCAGCGTCTTTTTCTGGTCGGCGGTGCGCTGCGCCTTGGATACCTGCTGCCAGCGCTGGTAAAAGTTGATCTGTTTGCGTTTCATCGTACCATCCCTTTAACGTGCGATCAGATTTCCGGCAGCGAACATAGCATCGGCGAGATGCACCCCGTCGGGCAGGTGCAGGTTGGGCGAGTCGGGGAAAACCTCGGCAGAAAGCCCCAGCCCCTCACAGCCGGCGCGGCAGACCGCCAAGTCCTGCGGCGTGCAGCCGCCGAAGTAGGCAGCGGCGATCGGCTCGGCGCCCTTGTTGGCGATGTGGAACTGCACAAGACCCGAGAGCTTCTGGGCAATTTCGCTGCCGGATTCCGCCGTGCCGCGCGGGTAGAACAAGCGGCTGCGGGACGCATAGTGGAACACGCCCTGCTCGTACAGGCTGGCCAGCAGGGTGTCGCCGTCAAATTGCAGCACCACAAAGGTGCCGGTCAGCGCGGGGGTGGCTGCCACCAGCTTCAGCTGCCCGGACAGCGAGTAGTCCAGGCTGTGTATCGTAAACCCGGCGTCCTTGGCAAGGGCGGCGTAGCTTTCGACCACGGCGCTCTCGACGCGGCAGGCAAACACCGTGTCGGTCTTGGCTTTGGCATCGCGGCGCAGCAGCTGGTAGTCGTCCAGCGGGGCGTCTGCCTCGACACCGGCGGTCGAAAGCTCCTGCGCCAGAACGGCGTAGCGCTTTTTCTCGCTCATGGCGGGCAGGGTCAGCAGCTTATGCTGGAACTGGCTGCCGCCCACGCACAGCGCCACCCGCTTGGCGGGCAGGTCGTTGCGCGCCAAAAAATCGCGCAGGGCGGCGGCAAGGTCGCTTTCGTTGGTGATAACGCCGTTGATCAGGCAGCCCTCCGGCAGCTCGTCTTGGCATACCGCCGTGAGCTTGGCTCCGTTGGCGGCGGGGGTACCCACCGCCGCGTACACTGTACGGTTGCATAAATACAAAGAAGTCAGTGTCGGCATAAAAACCTCCGAAAAATTAGATTTCAGCGCGGGGTCAGAACGTGCTGGTCGAACCGGCAATCGAGCCGTAGGACAGGTAGATGGGCTGGATGACCGCCACAATGATGCAGCCCACAATGACCGCCATCACCACGATCATCAGCGGCTCCAGCAGGGTGACCAGACGCTTGGTGGCGCTTTCCGCCTCGTAGTCCAGCGTTTCGCTGACGGTGGCAAGCAGGCTGTCCAGCTTGCCGGTCTCCTCGCCGACGGCGATGGAGCTTGCCATCTTTTTTTCAAAGCCGTCCACACCGCCCAGGGTTTCCGAAAGGCTGCGTCCGGCGCGGACCTCGCGCAGGACGGCGTCAAACTGACCGGCGATCCAGGAGTTGCCCACGGCGTCGCGGGCGGAGATCAGCGTTGCCACGATCGGCACACCGCCGGAATACAAATTGGACAGCGTGCGGGCAAACCGCGCGGTGCAGATCTTGCGGTTCAGCTTGCCCACAACGGGGGCGTGCAGGCACAGCCGGTCCCACTGCAGGCGCACGGCGGGCAGTGCCATCAGCAGGCGGATGCCCATCACCACCGCAAAAACCGCCAGCGCCAGCCCGAACCAATGGTGGGCGACGGTGTCGCTGATGTGGAACAGCAGCTCGGTCAGCGGCGGCAGGGTTTCCATCTGGTCAAACAGATCCTTGAACTGCGGTATGACAAAGGTCATCAGCACAATGACAACGCCCACCGTCAGCACCGCTAAAATCAGCGGGTACATCATACTGTTGCCGACCTGCTGGTTCATCTTGTGTTCGCGCTCATAGTAGCTGGCCATGCGCATAAAGCTCTGGTCAATGCTGCCGGTGGTTTCGGCGCTGCGGGTCATTGCCAGCAGCAGCTCCGGAAACGCCGGGGCGCAGTGGCTCATTGCGTCCGAAAGCGGCACGCCGCGCTTCAATTCGTCCAGCACGGCTTCGTACAGGGCTTTGCTGCGGGCATCCAGCCCGATCTCGTCCGCCATAATGCGGAAGGCGCGCACCAGCGGCACACCGGCAGAAAGCAGCGTGCCGAGGTTGCGGCAAAAATCCGCCAGCTGGGCGGTTTTCATAATGCGGAAGGTCGCAGCCCCGGCGGTGTCCTCCTTGGCGGCGGTGACATATTCGTCCTTGGTGTCGCGCAGGTGGAGATACAGCGCCTCCAGGGAAGGGGCTTCGGCTGTGCCGCGCACGGTGCGCCCGGCGGCGTTGGTGGCGGTATAGCGGTAACGTGGCATCGAAACACCTCTTTACAGGTCAGTTAAAAAAATCGGAAATACCACTGCAAAATGGGTTCGCCCACCAGCAGCGCCAAGACAATGCCCGTACACAAAAACGGGCCGAAGGCAAAGTGATCCTTGCGGTCTGCCAGCTTTCTGGCAAGCAGGTACGCGCCGTACCCGCCGCCGCCCAAAACCGCCAAAAAGGCGGCAAGCAGCGTGTGCTGCCAGCCCAGCAGCAGCCCGGCGGCAGCCATCAGCTTGATATCCCCGCCGCCAAAGGCACCGGGAATCACAAGGCAGAGCAGCAGCATCGGCACACTGACGCAGACCGCGCCCGCCAGCGCCGACGCCCACATACCGGGGCGCAGCAGCACCCCTGCCAGCCCGCACAGGGCAAGCAGCAGGTTCAGCTCATCGGGCAAGATCTGCGTTTTGGCGTCGATCAGCGCCAGCGCAAACAGCAGCCCGCAGGCAAGCAGGGCAACAAGGGCAAGCCAGCTCATACCAAACAGCCCCTCGCGCAGGGTCAGCCCCGCGCCGAAGCGCAGCGTGCAGCCCACCGCCAAGGCACCGCCCAAAAGCTCTGCCAGCAGGTAGCGCACGGCAATTTTTGCCCCGCAGCGGCGGCAGCGCCCGCGCAGGATAAGCCAGCTGAACACCGGCACAAGGTCCTGCGCCTGCAGGGTTTCGCCGCAGCTGGGGCAAAAGCTGCGCCCGGTCAGCGGGCTTTTGCCCTGCGGCAGCCGCCACGCCACAACGTTCATAAAGCTGAACAGCGCCGCGCCCAGCATAAAGCGTATGCCCCACAAAAGGGCTTCAATCCACAGCAGCATCGGCACCCTCCTGCAAAGGATAATACAGCCGCTGCGCGGTATAGTAAACCGAAAAGCCGTCCTCGGCATCATAGACGGCGCACACCGCCCCCTCTTGGTAGACAAGGCGCTGCACGCTGTACCCGGCGGCATCGGTGCGGGTCAGCTGCACGGTACCCGGCAGGCTGGCAAGCTCGCGGATTTCCTCCTGCAGACCCTGCGAAAGACCGTCCGCCGCGGTAAAATCGGCAAAGGGCTGCCCGGCGGAAAAGCACTGTGCCGACACGATCCGCGCCGCCATCCGGGCGGATTTCACCTGTGCCAGCGCCTCGCGGCTTTGCGCCTGCAGGCGCAGCTCCTGCACGCCGCTGACAAGGCTGGTAAACAGCGCCAGCACCAGCAGCAGGGCGGCGATCCAGACCGACAAAGGGGTGCGGGCGGCCTTGCGCCCGGTGCCGCGTATGGCGGCGCCTATACCTTCGCGCAGCATAGGTTACAGTCCCCCTTTTGATTACAGAATTATACAGTAACAAGTATACCGAGATAGGCTGCGATTTTCAAGTAGAAATCCGGCAAAAAGTCGAATCTTGCAAGAATTCACAAAAAATTCACAATTTACACACAACCGTACTTGCACTCTTTGTCTACTTATATTATAATAAGCCTATATATAACGAAAATTGCCGAAATCTGAACGATTTAGGGAGATTGAGCTTTGAAATACTGTTACTTCAAAACAAGGAACCGCCGCGGCTTCACCTTGGTGGAGCTTATGGTCGTGCTGGCGGTCACGGCGATACTGGCTGCCCTCGCCGGGGGCGGTCTGCTCGCCTATATCCGCCTGGCAAGGTTCCAGAAAAATGAGTCAAACGCCCGCGCTATGTTCCAGACCGCGCAGCTGGCCACGGCACAGATGGAGCTGGCAGGGGAGAAGGACGACTTCACCGCGCAGGTGGCGGCGAACGGTCACGGCGGGCATATCACGCAGCCCCTTACCGAAACGATGAAGCCGGAAGAGTGCGAAGCCTTGAACGCCCGCGTCTACGCGCTGTACTTTGACAAGGGCGTGGAGCCGACGCCGGACACGCCCGAGGGCAAGCTGTATGCCTACATAAAGCAGTATGTCTACGACAGCTCCTTTCTGGATGCCGCCTTTTGTATTGAAATTGACGCCAGCACCGGGCAGGTGTTCTCGGTCTTTTATGATTCGGGCGTGCAGGCGCTGCGCTTTGCCAATAACCAAAACGGCACCACCAACGCCACCCTGCTGGACGACCGCAGCTACCAGAACCGCCGCGACCGGACGCTGGTGGGCTACTACTGCGCCGACGATGCGGTCAACGTGGTCAATTTGCAGCAAAGCAAGCTGCGCGTGCGCAACCAGCGGCTGATCAACGGCGAAACGCTGGACCTGACTTGGGGCGGCACCTCCAAAAGCAACGAAACCGACACCCAGTACACGGTGGACATTTGCAGCAAAACCACCAAGAAGAAACTGTTCTCGGTGCTGGTGACTTTGCCCACCGTTACCGAAACCCAAAAGGAACTGCCGGTGACCCTGTATGACGAACACGGCAGCGAAACGACCACAGACAACTACTTCTTCCCGCTGCGGTATGCCAACGGCAGCTTTGTGCTGACGCTGGACGCTATGAACGATGCCGCCATCCTGCAGGCGCACAGCGACCCTGTGAAGGGCGCAGGCATTGACAAGACCGAGTTTTTCAGCATCACCCGCTTTGTGAAGGATGCCACCGACATCTATGCAACCATCACCGCAGCGCCCCGCGCCGAAAGTGTGACCTCCTACACCGTCAGCGAGGGCGCCGAAACCAACACCGAAAACTCGCTGTACGCCAAGGGCGGCGCAACTGCCGAGCTGCAATGCTTCCGCCACCTGTACAACCTGCGCTGGTATAAGGGCGAAAACGCCCTGACCGCCACGCTGACCAAGAATATTGACTGGCTCAGCGGTGCGCCCGTCGTCTATTGTGCCGAGGGTAAATCCGCCGCTGCCAAGACCCCCGCAGCGGACGCACCCGTGGCGTGGCCCAGCCTGTTGGAGCTGAAAAAGAACGTCACGCTGAACGGCAACAACAAAACCATCACCGGCTTGCAGCTGCGCGGCAACTCGGTTGCCGAGAACGGCTGCCGCTACATCGGCTTGGTGGCAGAAAACAGCGGCACCATCCAAGACCTGACGCTGGCAGACCCGGATGTGCTGGTCAACCTGACGGCAGCAGAAAACGGCACAGGCGCGACCGCGACCTACACCGTGGGCGGCGAAGCCCTTGCCCTTATGGCAACAGATGCCGAGGGCTACCGCGAAAACGTGCGCGCGGTGGGTGCCTTGTGCGGCGTTTCCACCGGCACGGTGGAAAACTGCACCGTCAAGCGCAGCAAAAACCGCACGGCAACCGCGCGTGTGGCGGCATCGCTGACCTTTAACGATCAAACCACCACCTACACCCGCCAAAAAAGCGCGGACGGCAAAACGATTGAAAATGAACCCCTGGGCATCGGCGGGCTGGTCGGCAGCGCCGTGCCGGGCAACGGCAAGACCCTAAAAGACCTTACGGTGGACAAAAATGTCACCGTGGCGGGCATCTGGCAGGATGGCGGCACCAACAAAGCCACCGCCGCCGCCGCCAATGAAACCACCGAGCGAACGCGCATAACAGCAACCGATATCGACCGCGCCATCGGCGTGGGCGGTGTGTTCGGTGTACTCTCCTTGCAGGAATCCTGCACGGTAGACACCCTAAATAACTCTGCCGAGGTCTGCGGCAACGCCTACACCGGCGGTGTAGCGGGCAACCTGTGCGGCAAATCGGCGGGCGAAACCATCGCAACCAACCTCAACAACACGGGTAGTGTGCAGGCGCTGGCGGGCTATCAGGGTTACACGGCGGGCGAAAGCCGCGTGCTGGGGCAGTTCTTCGGCGGCGTGGCTGGCAGGATGAAAAACGCTAAGCTGACAAAAAGTTACAGCAGCACCCGCAGCAGCCTGAGCGAGAACGACATCAAAACCCTGATCGTAAACGGCTATAATCCGAACGGCACGCTGAGTGCGGCTTCCCCCTTGCAGGGCGATTTCGTCGGCGGGCTGGTCGGCTTTGGCGAAGGTGTAAAAATTTCCCACTGCCAAACCGGCAGCGGCTATGTGCTGGGCAACACCTTTGTCGGCGGCGTGGTCGGCGGGCTTTCCAGCGGCACGGTACTGAGCGACGGCACCGCCAACAGCAGCCATGTGTTTGGTCACCGCTATGTGGGCGGGGTGGTGTCCTTCAACGGCAGTGGCAGCACCATTACCGGTATGAGCAACACCGGTATGACCGCCGCGTTTGGTACAAATGCAGCCTACGCGGGCGGCATTGTCGGCTATAACGAAGGCACGCTGGAAAACTGCACGGCGGCAGCCTCCACCAACACCGCCACCAACGCCAGCCGCGTACAGCTGCTGCAGGCTATGGCAAAGGGCTATTACGCGGACTTTGTCGGCGGCGTGGCGGGCTGCAACGCGGGTACCATCACTTGGACGCATGACGCCGCAGTCAGCACCCTGCTGCACGGCGGCAGCTTTGTGGGCGGCGTGGTCGGCTTTAACGATGCGGGCGCAGCAATTACGGTGGCAGATTCTGCCGCCCTTACGGTCAGCGGGCGCATTGCCGGTGTGCAGGACGCCGTGGGCGGTCTGGCGGGCTTGAACTGCGGCACCGCACTGCCCGCCGTTACCGTTAAGGCGGAGCTGGTTTCCGGGCGCTACTGCGTGGGCGGCGTGCTGGGTGCCAACGTGGTTACCACAAATATGACCGCAACAGGTCTTTGCACGGACGGCAGCGGCAACAGCCTGCAAGCCCAAGCGCTGGCGGGCGGCATTGTCGGCTACAATCAGGTCATTGCGGCTATGCCCGCACCTGCGGAAAATAACACCATCACCCGCGCCAAGCTCCTGCTGCCTGTGGTGAGCAACACCAGCGGTATTTTGACGGTCACCGGGCAGAATACCGAAGGAACAGCAACCGTAACGCTGAACAACTGCACCAACGCGCTGAACCTTACCGCCGATGCCTATGTCGGCGGCGTGGTCGGCTGGGGCGAGCATCTGGCGTTGAACGATGCCCAAAACGGCGCGCTTCACAGCGTCAGCAAGGGCGTTTTGCACAGCAGCGGCAGCCTGCAGGCACAGCCCGCCCCGTCTGCGGATGCCGTGACCGGCAATGCGGCGGGCGGCATCATCGGCTATGCCGGGGGTTCCACCAAGCTGAACGGCTGCCAAAACTTTGCGGGCGTTTTCCACAAACAGATGGCGGGCGGCATCGCCGGGTACAACGCCGGAATAATCAAAGATTGCACCCAGAGCGCCAACTTAGGCACGCGCCAGACGGGCTATACCTATATCGGCGGCATTGCGGGCGTCAACGCGGGCAGCATCCAAGCCAGCGCACCCAAAAATGTCACCATCAGCGGTGAGCAATTTGTCGGCGGCGTGGCAGGTCTTAACGCGCAGAACAGCACAATTGAAAACATCACCAATTGCATCGTCACCGTGCAGGGCAGCCAAGTTGTCGGCGGTCTGGCGGGCAAAAACAACGGCACTGTGAAAAACAGCACCTCGCTGACCGTCAACGTTGCCGCCAGCGGCATCAACGCGGGCGGCGCTGTGGGGCAAAACAGCGGTACCGTGCAAAGCGTCACCGTAACGGGCGGCAGCGTGCAGGGCAGCGATGCTGTCGGCGGTCTGGCGGGCGAAAACCTCGGCAGGGTGGAATCCTGCAAAACAGAAGCAACCCTCACCGTGCGCGCCAACCAAAACGCGGGTGCTGCCGTGGGCAGCAATGCGGAAAACGCCGTTGTATCGGCGGGCAACTATGCCGGCACGGTTTACGCCGCATCGAGCAACGCGGGCGGCATTGCCGGGCAAAACGCGGGCAGTATTGCAGATAACGCCACCGTAAGCGCCACCGTCACCTGTGAAAACGGCGATGCGGGCGGCGTGGCGGCGCTCAACAGCGAAAGCGGCACCATCAGCGCCGTGCAGGTGAAGGACTGCACCGTCAACAGCGGCTCTGCCTATATGGGCGCTGTGGCGGCTGTCAACAACGGCACCATTCAGGGCGTTACCGTACAAAGCGCCGCCTTGCAGGGCGATGCCACCGTAATCGGCGGCATTGCAGGCTTGAACAAAGGAACCATCGGCACCGAAACTTGCACCGTGCAAAACGCCCTTACCCTTGAGAAACTGACCGCCGCAGACATCACCCTCGGCGGCGCGGCAGGGCAAAACGAAAAAGACGCTACTATTAATAATGTACAGGTCGCGCTGAACGTGACCAAAAAACTTGCACAATATCGCACCTTGGGCGGCGTTGCGGGCGTAAACAACGGCACCCTGCAAAACTGCACCTTTACGGCGGGGCAGCTGGGCGAGGACGTCAAGGCAGACGCCCCCGCCGCCACGGGCGCAGCCAAGGTGCGCGATGCCATCGGCGGTGTGGCGGGCGTAAACAACCGTGACGCTAAAGTTGAAAATTGCACCGTGCAGAAGATACGCATCAATGTGCTGGGCATCACCAACGTGGAGTCCAGCCAGGATGTAGAAACCAAGCTGAACAATGCCAGCCATGTGGGCGGTATTGTCGGGCGCAACAGCGGCACCATTGAAAAGAGCATCATCGGCACGGATGAAAACAGCGCCGTCATTGCCAAGTTCGGCTTTGTGGGCGGCGTGGCAGGCTCCAACGCGGGCGAAATCTCCGGCTGCGGCGGTAAGGGCACAGCGGATGCGGTCAGCCAAATCCAGACTTGGCTTGGCACAGACGGGGATGTGAATACCATGATCACCCAGCTGAAATACAGCCAAGACGACGACAACGAAAGCGAAACCGATTCTGCCGATAAAGCCTTTACCGCCCTGCGCGGAGTGGATGCCGTGCGTGCGGGCGACGACTATACAACCGTTTACACGGAGAACGGTCTTGCCAAAAACCAGCTGACGGTTGCCCTGCGCGGCAGCGCCACCATCAGCACAGAGGAAGCCGCGGGCTACCTGGGCGGCGTTACCGGCTACAACACCGACACCGGCGTTTTGCACGACACCGCCACCGGAAAATGGTTTGTCTATTGCGACAACGGTAACGTGGACAATGCCGTAATCGGCGGTATGATCGGTCAAAACGAGTCCGACAAGGATATGACCAACCTGCTCAACTGCGCCGCCGTGCGCCGCTTCAACCGCACGGAGAATGGCACCGACGGCAATGACGACACCCAAAACAGCGAAATCAAAAACAACATCAGCAAGCAGCACGTCGCCAACGCCAATGTCGGCGGTGTGATCGGCGTGCAGCAAAACCGTTCGGGCGACCGCTGGAGCCTGACCAACGTGGTCAACTACGGCATGGTGCATAACAGCCGTTCCAACAACTTGGCGGGCATTATCTGCCTGTGGGTGGATAACGGCGGCACGCTGGAACACTGCTTCAACTTCGGCACGATGCGTGCCAACTCCAACGGCGGCGGCGGCTCCGGCACGATGGGCGGTATTGTTGCCCTGTTTGACAAGCCCGTGGCGGGCGGCACCACCAACCTTGTCAGCTGCCAAAACCACGGCGATATGCTTTGGGAAAACGAAACTAAGCAAAAAACCGCCAACGACGTCGGCGGCATCTTGGGCAAGATCCAGATGAAAAACCCAAGCGATTATCTGGTTGTCAATATTACCGACTGCGTAAACGGCAGCATCAAAATGCAGTCCAACTCGCTGTGCGTGGGCATTATGGCGTGGCTGGGACCCGAAGGAACAATCGAAAATGCGGAGGTCAACATTGACCGCTGCCGCAATTACTGCTTGGATGCGACCTCTGAGGGCGGCGCAGGGGCTGCGGTTGGCATTTACGGCAACCGCGGTAGTGGTGGTGTCACCCGGGCGGCAACGACCATCACAAACTGCTTTGTGCTGAATGCCGGGGATAATTCCGACAGTGCCATTATGCGTCCTTATAGTGGATATGTGAAAGAAACCATCCATCTTGACCCGGAGCAGCCCAACCTGTATATGGACAAGAACAGCTTTGCTGTTTCAACGGCAGGCAACGCATACGCTACACCCATTGCGCTGGAAACCCTGCAAGAGGGGGAAGTGTACGATAGTGGGTATAACACACCCGCATACGGCACAGACCGCAGCAACAAAACGTATTTTGACAGCATCATCCCCGGTTACCGCCTTTACGCGGGAAAGAATACAACCGACGGCAACTATTTTGCGGCGCTGATTACCGGCATGGGTGCGGGCGGCGGACATACACTGGAAAATATCCACGGCGGCAACAGCTATATTCAAGACAATACCATTGTAAGCAGCGATGAAGCAAACAATACGCTGGCAGATATTCTGTTCCCCTTTGGCGAAAGCGGCAAAGCGGACGATACCCAAAAATACAGCAGCAGCCGCCCGGATATGAGCGACATAACCGACACGGCAGTACAAGCCTATTATAAAGATGTACTGGACAAGCAGTACGATATGGAAAATGCCGAGGTTACCAACATCATCGCCGTTTTGAGCGATGCTACCGGCGACGGAGCCCCCATCTACGGGCGCTACCGTGTTACATGGAAAGCCGTAACGGGCGCATCGCATTATAAGGTGACGGTCAAGGTGCAGGACGAGAATGGCGTGTATACGGAAATGCCCGAAATTCTGCCCACCGCCACGGTCTACACCAACCAATACACCTTTGAAGCCCCCAAAGAATGGGCGGGTAAAAAGTATATTGTCGAGGTCAAGCCCTGCAACTCTAAAGAGGGCACGGCAACCTCCAGCGATACGAATAACCCTTTCATCTTTGCCAAAACCCTGCCGACCCCGCAAATGGAAGTGCGCGTTTTTGAAACCGGCATAACCTTGTATATGAAGAACATTGATGACTATGACAATGCTCAGATAGATGAGGACTGGGCTGTAACGCCGAGCATGATCGGCGGCGGTTGGAATTGGTCAGTCTCGTATGACAAAAACCATTTTGAAACACAGGCAAACAGAGGAAAAGGTTATATCGGAGATTTTTCGATTAAGAACACAGAAAGAACGTTTTCCCTGCGTGCATCCGCCAAAACAAAACAACCGAGCAACCAGTGGATGCAGTCTGACCAGTACAATGTGCAAACCTATATGCCCAAAGACAATTTTGTCGGCTTGGGTAAATTGACCATGACAGACCCGGTTCTGACAGGAACCACGGCAGATGCACTGACCATTGCCACAGACCTGAGCATTTCCGGTCAGACATACAACCCCAAGTACCGCATTATGCTGCAAGGCAGATGCCAAAAGGATATTACAGTAGACGGTGAAAATCTGAACGGTCAGTATGTCACCCTGCAGGCGGTCGAAACGGTTTTGTCCGGTTCGCCTACCCGTGTTACCTTTACCAACCTGCCCGCCTATGCGCTGACCGATTATTCCGCGTGGCGCATTCTGGCAGCCCCCGTCAATACGGGTATGGGCGATACTACCTGCCGCTGGCAGTATCAGCAGGAAAATAACCCATACCCCTGCGGTCGTGAATATGTGCGGGAAGCGGACGGTAACTATACGGAATACAGTATGTCCACTTTGTACAATATCAGCGGATATGCCTGTACCGTTGCCAAAGATATTACCCTCACCGTTCTGCCTGCCCCCGCCTTGAACGAGGACGCAACCTGGGAGTGGGATGACCAAAACAACCTGCTCTATACCTTTACTTGGAATAACGCCGAGAATGCTGCCGATTACACCTACAAGCTGTACGGCGAAACTGAAAACGGCGAGGTCGAGATCAACCTGCCCACGGGCGCGGCAAAACTGGAAACGGTCGGCACGCAAACCAAGCTGACCGTGGCGGTGGACAAGCTCGCCAACGGCGCGGCGGACTGGCATTTTGCCACCGTGCGCCTTGCGGTTACCAGCGTACCCGCAAAGGACAGCACCAACACCGTGGGCGCAACGGCATCCCGTGAGTATACGGGCATTCGCACCCGCCTGACCCAGCCCGGCGCGCCCAACAGCATTCTGCTGACCAACAACGCCGACGCCGAAACCCTGCCGTATAAGATTACATGGACGGGCATCGCTGACGACGCACTGGACCACTACCAGCTGTTGGCAGAGTACAAGGACAGCAGCGACAGCTGGCAAACCGCCGAAACATGGCAGGGGACTAAGGACGCCAGCCTGACCGTCAACTTGGAAAAATACCAAGGCAAAACGCTGCATCTGCGCGTGGTCGCGGTGCCTGCTGACGAGAGCGGCGCCGTGCTGCGAAGCCCGTACAGCGTAACCAGCAACGAGTTTACCGTGGTGACCCGCGAAACCGCGCCCACAGTAACCGAGGTGAAATTTACCAACACCACCCCCACGCAGGACGAATTTTTGAACAGACTGCAAGTGCAGTTTACCGTGAAGGACAGCGCTTCCCACTATGTCACCGGCTATCTGTTTAAAGATAAGACCGACTACGATGCTGTGGTGGAATTGGTAACCGCTTGGAACAAAGCCGATGCCGACGGCAAGGCAGCCGCGCTGAAAGCCATGCAAGAAAAGCTGGAAACGCTGCTGCAAGACGGAAATAAAGCCGTCTGCCTGATCCCGCAGGAATCCCGCACCACTGGCGTGCAAGCCGAAACCACGGGCAACACGGTTCGGTACACCCTTACGCCCGACAAATTTGCCATGCAGCCCCAATACGGCGACTGGTATCTGCTGCCCGCCGTGCGCACCATGACCACGGAGGAGGGCAAGGCTTGCTCGGTCTGGACGTACTACACCACCGCATTGCAGGTGCCTTGCATCCGGCTGGATACCCCGCTTGCCGTGCGCAGCACCAGCACGTACACGGGCGCTGCCATTATCTCGGACACGCCGAATGCAACAAGCGGCGCCGATGCCACGCTGGAGGTTCAGCGCATTGCCGTGCAGTGGTCTGCCGATAACCTGTACCCTGCCGCCGACGGCGACATTATGCTGGCAGATACCTATGAGGTCAAGGTGACCCCGACAGAGAACAACGGCGACCCCTACACCCTGCGCATTACCGTACAGCCGAAGGACGAGTACGAGCAGGACGAAAACGGCAACAAACTGCTGGACGAAAACGGCAACCCCGTGGTGAAAACCGCCCGCGGTGCTGTGCTGAAGGTGGAAAAAATCGTTGATGAAAGTACCAGTTTTGAACTGAAACCCAACGACGGCGGCAGCTGGTATCTGGACACCACCCAAGCCACGGACGAGAATGGCAACCCGACTACGAAAGAGCATCCCACCACGCTGACAGGTACCATCCTGCAGGAGGGCAACCTGCTGCGCTACTACACCATGCAGGTGCGCCCGATGCTGCAGTACGATGCCGCGGCAAAGACCTACCACCTGATCCTGCCCGATTTGGCACAGGCTGTGTATGCGGACCCCAGCGACCCCACAAGCAGCGGGCTGACCGCCTACACCGCCACGGTAGCAATTACCGCCAAGGGGGCAAACGTGCAGCCTTCGCAACCTGCCACGATTGACCCCCAACAGACAAACTAGGGTCGGAGCCATCCGCCGGAAAGGAAATGCCCTATGCAAAACAAGCTGCGCCGCATCCTGCAAAAACAGGACGGTATAGCGATTCTTTTGGTGCTTTGCCTGGGCGCGCTGTTTGTGGCGCTGGCGGCAGCACTGGGGTACGCAGCCTCGGTACTGACCGCCAACGCCAACAGCCAGCTGCGCGAACAACAGACGTACCAGCTGGCGGTCAGCTTTTCGGACGTGCTGGAACAGGAACTGAACAAAGACAGCGAGTTTGCCAAGTTTATCAACAAAACCTATATGAACTCCGTGGCTTACGGCACCAACATCTACACGCAGGAGTCGGGCAAAACGGTAATGAACGGTTCCGCTGCCGCCACCAATGCGGCAGAAGCTGACAAGCTGACCCTGACCCTGCAGCGCCGCCCCGGCGCCGAGGCTGACTACCTGACGGCGGGTGTATCCATACCCTACAACGATGCCGACGACTTGGCAACTGCGCTGTCCGACATGGATAGCACCACACACACCGTCAAGGATTTGGAGCTGGACATCACCGTCAAGGCAGAAAAAGACGGCGTGAGCTATGCCTACACCGTCAACTATGTCCGCAGTGCGCACTACGATGTGTCGTATTACACCTTGAATAATGACGATGCAACGCATTATACTTGGAATGCAACAAACAAAACGTTCAGCGCTGGCAGTACAACGGTTACCGTGAACGACACAAACAAGCCAACCGTCACCCTGCATTATGACACGAACGGAACGCCCACCGGCGTAGCCTATACGCGCGGTCTGCGCAGCCAGAAAGGAGCCACCTGATGCCAAAACGCAACCACCAACGCGGTGAAACCATCGTGGAAGTTATGGCAGCCTTTTTGCTGATGCTGATTTTTATCGCGGTATTTGCGGCATCCCTGCGATTTGCCCGCGCCATGACGATAAAAGCCGAAACCCTGCGCGAGCAGGCATATAACCGCGTCAGCGAGCTGTACCCGGTCGATAATGGCACCGTAACGTGGGAAGAAAACAGCAGCGGCATCAGCTGGACGTTTACCGCCGAAGGAACGGGACGGTCCTTTACGGTGGGGGAGATCAAGCTGCAAGTCAACCACAAAAAAGACCCAAACGCCGCCAATTTTGATTTTTACCGCTACACAAAATAAGGGGAGAGCTTACACGGATGCGACCGCTACAGAACAGCAAAGGCACCACGCTGGTGGAGCTTATGGTCAGTATAACCCTGCTGGCGATTTTGTCGCTGGCTGCCACAACCTTGATTGCGCCCTGCGTCAAGGCGTATGTTACCGTGCAGCAGCAGACCCGCGCCCAGACCTTGGCGGATGCGCTGGTCGAAAACCTGCGTCTGGAGCTGGAAACCGCGGCAGGGGAGCTTTGCTTTGTCAATGCCGATACAAACTCGGACACGGTGTACCAAAGCCTTGTCACCAATGAAAAACCCCGCCCCGCGCAGGGCAGTGCGCTGCAATACAGCGTCTACCCCAGCCATATCGCCCTGCTGGATGCGGGCGCTGTGCCGGAATTGAAAATGAAGCAGCCCGACGGCACGGGCAAGGAGGTGCTGAGCGGCGACAAGGCAAAAGAGCGCGCCGGTTACCTGCATATGCGGTATTACAGCACCGAGCAAGCGCCGCAGGACACAAAGAACGGCTTTGTCTACGGCTTTACCGACATCTACGCCAAGGGTGCGTATATGGATATGAAAGTCGGCAGCCTGCAATTTTATGCGCGCGGCTGGCAGACCGGCGCCGACGGCAAGCCGCATTTGACCTCGCTGACCGTGGTGCTGACCATTGTATCGGAAAAAGATGCCGCAACGGTGCTTTGCACCCAAAAAGCGATCATCCCATTGCCGGGCAAACCGGCGTATTCGGCAGCGCCGCTGCTGAAGGCAACCACATAAAATTTCTGACCAATAAGGGGGAAAGACGTATGGACGCCAAAAATGTAATCGAAGTCAAAATGCTGGGCGGGTTTGAGATCCGGCTGAACGGCGAACCTGTGCTGAAGCCGCTGCAGACCTCCCGCAAGGCGACCGCCGTGATGGAGTACCTGATTTTGCACCACGGCGAGCCGGTTTCCCACAAAATGCTGATTGACGCCATCTGGGGCGGGCAGCGCGCGTCCAACCCCGATATGGCGCTGCGTGCCATCCTGCATCGCGTGCGCAATATGATCGAGGACGAGCAGCTGACACCGATGCGCAACTGCGTTGTGACCAGCCGCGGCTGCTACCGCTGGAACCCCGGCTGCCTGTGCAAGGTGGACGCCTTTACGGTGGACGAGTGGATGCAGCAGGCTGCCCGCCAAAACGATGAATACCTGCGCGGCAAGCTGTATGCGCAGGTGCTGGCACTGTACACCGGGCGCTTGCTGCCCAACAATGCCGGCGAGCCTTGGGTGGAGTCCGTCAGCGTGCGGCTGCACGCGCAGTACCGCAACGCCTTGCTGGGGCTTGTGGAGCTTTGCAAAAAGTGGGGCGAGAACCAGCGCATTGCCGACCTGTGCGCCCACGCGCTGGAGCTTGACCCCTACGAGGAGCGCCTGTATTTAGAGTGGATGCTGGCGCTGCAAAATATGGGGCGTGAGGACGAAGCCCGCCTTGTGGCAGAGCGCGGCACCGAGATCGGCTGCCTGCACCGCAAGGTGGAGCCGGAGCACGCCGGTTCTGCCTACCGGCAGGTGCTGCAGGCGGATTCCGCCTTGGATGAGGATCTGCGCGCCTTGGTGCGCGATTTGCCCGCCGAAACCGAAACCGGCGCGGTTATGTGCAGCTTTGACGAATTTTGCACCGCGTACCGTGTTGCCCGCGGAATGCAGGCGCGCCACGGCGAACCGCTGTTTTTGGCGCTGATCCGCATTACCCCCTCCCGCGGGACAGGCGTAAAGCGCACCGAGGATATGATGAAGCAGCTGGGCGAGGTCGTGCGCACCGCCCTGCGCTGCAGTGATGTGGCAGCCCGCCGCTTTGACACGCAGTATGTTATTTTGCTCAACGGCAGCACGGTGGAATCGGGCGCCGGTCCCTTGGAGCGCATCAAAACCGCGTTCTATCGCCTGCCCCACCACGAGCGGTTCCTGCTCAATTACACGCTGTACACCCCG